>Ga0157368_1001299_pt1 | contig 10632 bp, 7 predicted proteins | sample AttbisABBM3_FD_113146 | JGI IMG/M metagenome (GOLD analysis project Ga0157368, IMG submission 113146) | Fungus gardens microbial communities from leaf cutter ant in Botucatu, State of São Paulo, Brazil - Atta bisphaerica ABBM3 | ecosystem: Host-associated > Fungi > Mycelium > Unclassified ...
GCCTGACAAGTGATTAAACATAGAAAGAAACCTGTCAGAGTTGTAAATGATAGGCTTAGTCTTTATTTATTTTCTTTCTCTTTTATTTTTCTTTTTAGTTTTTAGTTTTATTTTATTTTTGGTTTTTACTTTTACTTTTCTTTATTTTGAACTTAGACAAAGGGTATGATGTGACAGTCACACATATCACAAAGTATGATATCTGTTACAAGATAGTCATATATGTTACTATTACTGTTATATAATCACATGATACAGAGAAGGTCATAAAAGATTCTAAAATAGATGACATCATATAGTATGGTAATAACATGTTGGCCTTCTAGAAAGTATATAAATATTAGGATAGGTTAGTTATAGTATATGTACAGAACACAGTTTATAGCATCTAAGATAAACTACCTTATACTAGAAACTCTATCAAGTTCTCTTGTATTACTTAATACAAGAGTGTGCTTTCATCTTAGCTTTAAGACTTAAGTTATAACAGAATTAGGTTGATTTATACTAGAAGTAGTATATAGACCAGAAGAAAGATATCTACTTCTACAGATATTTTGGATAGAGTAAAGCTTAAATAAGTGTTATCTGTGATGGAGTCAGATGAATTGGATGTGTTTAAATAGTATGTGATATTATTAGACTGAAGATTACAAAGTATTTATTGGTTCTTAAATACTAAAGAAAATATATAAATTGAGTAATACAAAAGAACTCAATGGAGTTCTTAGTACAAACTAGTCTACATTATATATCACAGACTATGGTCTGTATGCATACTATAATTAACCTACTCTAAAGTATATGTGTTTTCCATAAGGCCAACATGTTGTTACTATACTATATCATGTTAAAACCCTAATCCTAAGTCAAAAATAAAATATAAATGAAAAAAAATTAGAAGGAAAAAATAAAAGAATAAAATAAAGTTCACAACTTGTAACTCTGACAGCTATTATTATATAGTTTAGCAATAATCTATATCAAGTAAGATCAGTATCTATATTTGGCTCCAATAGCTAAATAGATATTTGATTGAGTTGATCTATAGTAAAATACTGATAATGTTATAGTGTACTTGGACACTAATATTTTTCTTTTCTTTTATTTATTTTTCTTGATTTAATATTTCTTTTCTTTTGATTTTGATTTTCTTTTATTATTTGATGAGAAAAAGGTATGTAACTGCAGTCACATGACATATCACATGATGTGAGGTTATAAGCCTAGACTTTGGGAGAAAGGACTAGAAAAATAATGTTAAGGTGCATGTTAATGGCATGTTCACCTTATAATGTATATATAATATACTCATAGCTAATGTATGGACATTAGAGTAGGGTTATTTATTGTTAGCACAGACCATGTATCTATTATATAAATAGGATAGCAATACATCAGGAACTCCTTGTTGAGTTCTCTTGTAATCTCCACTTGATATCTGCCTTGAGATTTATTGCTTGTGTTGTTATTGGTCTTTTAACTAGTGGTTGCCATAATAGATAAGATTTCAAGTTTGAAATAAAAGTAAACTCTAAACTTTATTATAAAAAGACTTATGTAAAGTTTTGAAGTAATGTTATATACTAAGTTTACCTTTATAAATAAACCATTTTTCACAGTAATGTTATCTTTTGTTAAATTCTGTAAGTATTCAGTCTTCTATAGTAAAGTTTACTTCTATCCAAAATCTTATCAATATCTCTCTACAGATTAATTTGATCAAATATCTACTTAGCTTAAAGCTGGGTCTAATGATCTTACTCAATGTAGATAACTGCATAACTATATAATTATCCAACAGATGGCAAATCTCTTAAATAAACATTATTGAGCTAATTTATTAAACAGCCTATAACAGACTTAGCAATGAGTCTATTGTGATATATTCTGATTTAGATTGAGCACAAGATTCAGAATCTTATAAATCTATGACTAATTACTTTACTCTCATAGCTTGTGGAGTAATATTTAGAATAACTTATTAACAAAAGACGGTAGCTCTGTTTTTAACTAAGACTGAGTATATAACTCTTTCTGATTGTAGCTATTAACTTCTTTAACAAGGTTGGTTTTGATATTCCAACTCTACATCTCTATAGTAATAATCTTAGTTGACTTTTCTAGAGATCCAACTCTATACAAGAGAAGTGTTTCTAAATATATTGATATTTGCTATTACTATATAAAAAACTTAATTGAGGTCAAATTAATGGAAAAAATAGTTCTGCTAATATTTTGACTAAGAATCTTAGTCAAATATTATTCAACTGTTTATGTTTATCTCTTAGTGTTAGAGTTGAACTTTATTTATTTTATTTTATTTCTCATTTTTATTTTATTTTCTATTTATTTTCTAATTTTTAGACTTGTTAGGTGTGGTTCACACTAGGAATGAAAGTCTGCAAGATAGGCTTGGAGATGTGTGGACTTGTAAAATAACTTTGGCTTTAGCTTATGTGCTGCACTATCTGTCTGCTACATGGTCACAACTTCAGATAAGATGAAGAAGTCTGAGATGGAAGTGAGTGCTAATTGGTGTGTTACTATTGAACACTGGAGATCGAGTTCAATAAGAGTTATCTTTGTTGATTATTAGACTAGCAAATTATAATATAACTACTAGTCTTATATACAAGAAAATACTATAGGAGATGCTTAGGGTTTCAGTAGTATAGCCTCTATTATCCCAAGTAGAAGTTTCAGTGTTGAGACACTAACAAAAGTATGACTCTGCCATAGAAGACCAAGTTGGCTAGAAGTATCTTTGTTATGAAAGACAGAATCTCTAAATTATTGTATCACTGCCATAGAAGGTAGGCTTTTGAATTAGATGTTGATAAAGTAGTATCACCATAGGAATGTATATTCTGAATGAGTGGACTTAGCATATGATAAGACTTAGGATTAGAGATTAGTATGATATTACACATGACTAGCATAAACTATCACATGTCACAGGCAGATGATCATGTGTCATACAAAAGGACATAGAAAGTTCTAGAACAATGATATTATATATATTATAACTTAAGTTTTTAAGTAAAGACAAAAGAACTTGATAGAGTTCTAAGTACAAACTTACTTTATCTTATATACTATAGATTATGGTCTGTATACTCTAACTAACCTACTCTAAAGTCCATATGCTCTCTATAAGGCCAATATATTATTACTGTTTAAATTGAAGATAGTAAACTTAATTTTTTTCTTTTTCATTTTATTTTGAACTCAGGGTTAGGGTTTAGTGTGATGACACATAAAACATAAAATATTGTAAAAGATTCCAGAATAATAATATTATCTTATATATCAATAACATGTAGTATACATAGTTTTTAGGTAGGCTAAGTTTAGTATAATATAGACTATTAGTCTAGCATATATAAGGTAGATGACTTTGTACTTAGAACTCCATTGAGTTTTCTTGTGTTAACCTTAATACAAGGTTCTTCTCTTGACTTCACTCTATAAGTCTTGAGTTGTAACAATTACTATGTTATATAATATCATCTATTTTAGAATTTTCTACATCCTTATCTGTATTATGTAACTGTGACCTATGACTGTGACAGATGTCACACTTCTGTCATGTTTTGTGACTTGTGTAACCATTATATATAATATCACATCACACTCTTTGCCTAAGTTCAAAATAAAGAAAAATAGAATGAAAAACCAAAAATAAAAATAAAAGAGAAAGAAAATAAATAAAACCAAGTCCATTGTTCACAGCTCTGACAATACAACATATTTACTACATATTGATCTTATGAATAACACATGCTCTTTAGGATAGGCTAGATTTAGTATAACATAGACTATCAGTCTAGTGTATATAAGGTAGATATTTCATACTTGTAACTTTATCAAGTTCTCTTGTGTAAACCTTATACAAGATTCTTTTATTGACTTAACTTTGAGTCTTCAATTATAACACTTGGCTTGAAAATACTCTAAGTCTATCTACTTATATTTTTGTTGCTTAATAGCTAATATCTTAAATGAGAGGGAGTATTGTAAAGTATTTCACTTAGTAAGCATTTGAACTACAATAAATTATAACTAATATAACAATCTATGTAAAACTTAACTTCAAGTTCAATATACTACCACTACTTGTCCTATCTCACTTACATTACTAAGCTTTTTCTCAATATAAAACTAATATGAGACTTTTTTGCTATAGAAGACAGATATCTTAGAATAAGTTTATAATAGCTTCTATCTATATTGTAATACTTGTACTTAATATTCAATATTGTCAAGCTAACTACTATATCAGAGAACCTGATATCTAACTGATACTTAGCTCTCTCTAGATTCTATTATTATTGATGGGAAAAATAAGAAGTCAAAAAGATCTTAGATAGCTGTTAGTACCAAAAAAATTAGTATCTAATTTATTTGTGTAGCTAATTTCAGTACTATTAGATTCTGTCTAGTTTCCCTTGCTTTAGATACTATCTTTCATTCTCTGTTACTTATTTCTGTCTTCTATTATTTATTTCTGTCATTTATCTCTATTCTCTGTTCTTTGCTATATATATATATATCTGCTGCTTCTCATTTGTCCATTTCTCTACTATTCTTATATAGGCTTCTACTTCTTTCAAATTGGTATTCTAGATGGTTTTATTATTCTTCACAATTATTCTATAGTTATGTCAGCAATGTTCCACTGGATTGAAATAAACAGTAGAGTATCTAGAATAGTTGCTACCTTTAGAAAATCTCATTCTATTCTCTTGGAGTAAGTTATTACTTAGATTTCTCCCAAAGTCTTGAAGTGTCTTCTATACTTTTATCTAGTTGTTCTAACAGTAATAGAGAAATTCAATAGAGAATGGAGAATGACATGGATCATGGATAAGAAGACAGATGTAAGTAAGACTAGGAGTGTAAAAGAGCAGGTTTTTTTATATAAACATTATATTCAACTAATATTTTTGAACAACAAAAAGAACAATTATTATATGAGAAGTAGAAATAGATTAAGAAAAAGAAGTCAAAAGGGTTTTAAACTTAAAATGACAAGGGAATAAGTTATATTCCTTGTAAAATGGCAAGATCAATCTCTAGAAGAATCAACTTGGGAAAATATGTCAGAAATAATTAAAAATGTATCAGAAGCAATTTACAATTTTCCCAGACAACATCCTAACACTCTGAAAATACTGATAATGAGAATTTCCCGAAGAACTTGTGGCAAAGTCATAGAGACACAATCTCAAAAAGAGAATAATATTATGATTTTGTCATTTTTATCCTCACAGCTATTGGAAGAAATAGAATACATAGCAGCATGGTATAGTGTAAACAACTGACAACCACTTATCTGTAGTAAGTACTGTGATACAGAGCTTAGGGAGTATATACAATAATAGAGGACAAGTAGTTCAACCTATATGAAAATTTTACATTGACTATTTAATTAGTACTACTAATACACTTAGTAAGTGGAATGCTTTGTAACACACTCTCTCACTTAAGACATTAAATGTTAAGTAATAGAAGCAAAAGCAGATAGGCTTAAAGTATCTCCAAGCTAAGAATAAACAAAAACAACTGAATAAGACTTGATCAAGGCTTTTAGTCAGAATATCAGCAGAATTCTTTTTTTCATTGATATAACACTGTTTGATTTGTTTGTCCTTAATTAGATTTCTTATATAGTAATAGTAAATATCAATATGTTTGGAGTGCTTTTCTTATATAAGGTTATATTTCTAGAAAAGTAAACCAAGATTATCACTATAAAAATAAGGAGTTAGAACATTAAAACTGACCTTATTAAGGAGGTTTATCATTCAGATAAGTTGATGGCTACAATTAGAAAAGACTATGTACTTAGCCTCAGTTGAAGACAAGGTTATTTGCTGGTGGCTTATCCAGGATGTTACTCTGTGAACTATGAGAGTCAAGTGTTCAGTCACAGATTTATGAGATTTTGGATTTTGTGCCTAGTCTGAATCAAAATATGCTACAACAGACTTATTGCTGAGTCTATCATAGACTATATGTATATGATACTTACAAGTATTAAGCAAGTATTTATAGAAATGTAATTCAATAATGCTTATTTGAGAGGTTTTCCATCTGCTGGACAAGTTTGACTATAGCAAATCCTATGTCAGGACAGCCAATTATTAGATATATCAGAGATCCAACCAGTTACTGGTACTTTTGATGGAAACTGAGATCATATTACTTATTATTGGGTTTAAACACATAGTCTAATAGTAGTGAAGTACTTGTTAGGTTAGTTGCTACATTGAAGTATGCTAGAACTTTGTGCAAGTACTCAAATTGGTCTACAAAGATCTTTTAATTCTTGTGATTACAACTTATGAGCATCCCAAGAAACTCTTTGGTTTTTCCAAGGTCATGACATTCCTATTTTGTTATGAATTTTCACTTCAACTCTAAGAAAATCAGGGAATATTTTGAATCTATGAAGTGGATATCATTAACATAAAAAATTACTATAACAAGCTTTCTAGTCTCTTCATTAATGAAGTAATATATACTAGCATCAGATTTACACTGACTTAGTTATAGTCTACTATCAAAATAAGCCAGTTTATTTAAGGCTATACAATACTTTGTGGGATCATCAGAAAATATTTTTCTTTGTTAGATAGCCTGAAATCTTCAGACTGCTTTATATAAATTTCTTTATCTGGATCACTATATAGGTAGGCAGTTTTTACATCAACATTATAGATATTCTAATCTTTAAGAGCAGCAATAGCTAGAAACAGACATGTTATCTCATAACAGACAACTGGAGATAATAATTTGTCAAGATTAATTCCTTCAATTTGAGAAAATTCTTTTACAACAAGTTGAGATCTGTAACAACCATCAGATTTAATGTTAAATACTTAGCAATTCTTGATCGCTTTTCATCTTTTGAGGGGATATATATATTTCTGTCTTTAAGTGATTTCAGCTTCTTAAGATAGGACTTAAGCTACTTTTTTTGAATGTCAACTAGCAATTTAGCAACATCTCTAAGATTTCTGGAAATTAGACAATATTCTACTCTATGTTGTACTCAAAGAAAGCAAATTTGCTCTACTTCTCTTTTTCTTGCAGAGTGTGCCAAGTAGCTAGTGATAGCTAGCTTAGCTGATTTACTTGTAGGAGGTGAAGTGTCCATTCTACCCCATTATTATTAACAATGATTGGATATTGGCCTTTCTACTGGATATTATATAGGATCTCATTTATCTTAATGATGTTATCAGATAAGTTATATAGTAATTAACTTCATTTATTTTTATCATTCTGAGCAATGAATTGTTAGAGAATCATTGAGTATTCTGATGAATTCTTTGTAATTCCTGATAAGCATATTCATGTGTATCACATACCATATTAAGATTGGGAAATATCTCTCTTAGCTATTATAATATATTTTACAGGATTTTGGTAGGATATTTTTATTCTCCATAGATATTTTCTTCTCTAAAGGATATCTGAGTTTGATACTTAGATCTCTTCAATTTAGAATCTTCTTGCAGTGTTTGCAAAGTAGGTAATGAGGGTTATTAAGAGCTGAGAGATTGTATCTTAACATTAGAGTCAATATCATTAACCTTTTCAATCTCTACTGTAAACTTTTTAAACTCTGAGATAAATAAGAAAGATAAAGATTTATAAGAGAGAAAAAGTAAAGGAAAATGAGTAGGAGAATTATTTCAAATAGAAAGAATAGGTATGTATAGAATAGATACTAGTGTCAGACATACAAAGCTTGGATGCTAACTTCTTTATTTAATCCACTTTCTTTTTATTTTTTTTATTTGAATCTAGGGTTAGGGTTAGAAGTGACATCATGATCCATCAGTCATAGCAGATAACATGGTCACAGTAACAGCCACAAGTCATGAGGTTACAGAGAAAGACAGAGAAGGTTCTAAAAGAATAATGTCATACAATATATGCAACACATGTTGACCTTAAGACAAATGCATGGTCATTTAGGGTAGGCTAGAGAAGTAGTAGCACAGACTATAATAGTTTAGTATATAAGATAGACAATCTTGTACAGAGTCCTCTATCAAGTTCTCTTATGTTAACTCTAATATAAGGTTCTTCCCATTGACCCACTCTAAGGTCTTTGAGTTGTAACATTAGAACTCAATACTCTTTCTTGAGACTACCCAACTCAGAGCCCTCTTTCTTAACTTTCTCTTACTCTATATTCATCCTTGACTAAGGGTAACATACCCAAAGTCAAGAAGAGTAGCCAGACCCTAAGCCCAAGGGATATACCAGCTAGAAGAGGGAATCCTAGTCATTTAGTTATACCAAAGCCCACTGGTGCAGATAGACATATTGCCTTGTATGGACATTGTTAGTGTAGAAATTTTGTGTAGAAGTCTTGTGCTGCAGTGTCCCTTTGTAACCTGTCCATGTAGAGGAATGGTGGGGTCTCCTACAAGTTCTATCTAGTGTAGGTATTCTTTCCTTAGAGATATTAGACAGAAATTCATTAGGATAGTAGTTAGTAGTTAGGTAGTTAGTAAGTATGATGAGGTGGACAAGAAGAGTACTACTAGCTCTTACAGAGGAAAATGTCAAGTTCAGAGTATGAGACAAGGAGCAAGTCCAACACAAGATTTGCACTCTCTGAACAGCAGTCACCACCATATACCATGAGCCAATGCAGCTCAATCAACTTCAAGCTTTTAGCTTAATAACAACAAGAGCAGCTTGCAGCACTACAAGTACAGCTCCAAGCATTGCAAGAGAGAATAGGAGAAGGAGAAGCAGCAGTAGCAATGAGCATAGAAGTGGCAAGGCTACAAGTGTTTGACAGGATCCCATCAAAGGTCTCAGGTTTTGTGATAGTGTGTAAATTATACATCAGGATGAAAATGAGAGGGGCAGCAGTTAAAGAGCAAATTTAGTGGGTATTATCATATATGCAAGAAGGATCAGCAGACATATAAAAGAAGAATACACTAAAAGATCTGAAGGGGAGGTTGTTGGAATATGAAATGGTAGGGGAGTTTTTGGCAGATATCAGAAAAGAGTTTGGAGGAGGAAATGAGAAGCCAGTAAAAGTAGCAGAGTTGAAAAGACTAGAGTAAGAGGAAAAGATGATGGAGGAGTTTGTACAGGAGTTCAGAAGAGCAGCAAGAGAAAGCAGATATGAGGGGAGGCTGTTGGTAGAAGAGTTTAAGAGAGAAATTAATGCTATGATACACCAAAAACTCATAGAGTCAGAATAGCAGCCTAGCTTTATTGAGCAGTGGTATGATTGAGCAATAGCTTTGGATAGGAATTGGAGGGAGAGCAGAAGAGAAGAGAAAAGGTCAAGAGGGCAACAAGAACTGGGGTAACAAGCTCCAAGACAGAACAATGAAGAGACACAACAGCAACAGCTGCCATAGTCTCAAGTTTGGCCAAGGAGACAAGGGACACCTCAACAGTGGGCTCTTGTAGGACTTGCTCTGATAGAAAAAGTGGAGAGGACAAATGTAGTAATGGTGCACCTTAATCAGAGAGCAGAATTCGCTCAACATAACCCATATGCCATAGATGTGTATAGGAAAAATAGGAATTGTTATAACTGTGGAAGATTTGGACATATGGCTAGAAATTGTAGGAATAGGAGAATGGAGAGCAGAATTGGGGAGGGAAGAAGACTGGAATATGGACAGAACAATGGACAGAGGTTGATGATTGAAGAAAATAACAGACAAAATAATTTAAATGGGGAGGGAGATCTGGTAGTCCTTGACTAGGTCTCAATAACAATAGGTTTGCAATCCTCTCTAAAGTAGTAGAAAATACATCTACATGCAACCTGGACAATGGGAACATGTTAAGAGAAGTAATGGTGAAGATTGGGTTAGAAAGAATTGATACACAAGAAGGAGTGACAGTGGAAGCATTGCTGGACAGTGGGGCTATGGAATTAGTGATGAGTTTGGAGTTTGCAAGAAAGCAAGGATTTAAGCTAAAGAAAATGGAAAGGCCAATATATGTAAGGAATGTGAACAGAATATTCAACAAGGAGGGACCTATAGAAAATACAGTTGAGGTAAATATTTATTACCAAGGACATAGGGAGAGGACAGAGATAGATGTGATTGGGGGGCAGAAGTGGAATGTGATCCTGGGAATACTGTGGCTAGCTTGCCATAATCCTGAGATTAACTAGAGAACCAGAGAAGTGAAGATGATGAAGTGCCCAAAAGAATGTGGGAAGCAGTGGAGACCAAAGCAGGGAAAGTCAGGGTGGCAAAAACAGAAGAAAGAAGAAAGAAAGGAAGAAGCAGGAAAGAAACAGGAAGAAAGAGAGGAAAAACAGAGGAAGGAAAAGAAAAACCCAAAGAAAGAAAGAAAGATGAAAGTAAGGAAAGTAGTAGAAGAATAGGAGATTTGGGATGAAGAGGAGGAAGCAGCAAAGTTGGAAGAAGAGGCTAAGAAGTTGGTCCTAGCAAAATTTCATAAGTGGATCCATGTATTCAGCAAGAAGACAAGTGAACAGATGCCTATAAGGAAGCTGTGGGACTACACAATAGATATGAAGGAGGGATTTGTGCTAAGAAAGGGAAAAGTGTATCTATTGTCCAGGGAAGAGTAGGAGGAGGAGGTGTACAAGTTCATAGC
>Ga0157368_1001300_pt1 | contig 10632 bp, 10 predicted proteins | sample AttbisABBM3_FD_113146 | JGI IMG/M metagenome (GOLD analysis project Ga0157368, IMG submission 113146) | Fungus gardens microbial communities from leaf cutter ant in Botucatu, State of São Paulo, Brazil - Atta bisphaerica ABBM3 | ecosystem: Host-associated > Fungi > Mycelium > Unclassified ...
AATAGAGAACTCTTCTACAAACTAGTCTACCTTATATAGTCCTACAGATGGTCTGTGCTAACTACTGTGCACCCTATCCTAACAACCATGTGTAGTTCATGAGGCCAACATGTGGTATCCATGTTGTATGACATCATCTGTTCTTGAATCTTCTACTGAATTCTCCCAAGTCTTGTGATTTGTCTTGTGACTACACCATCAGGTTGTGACTGATGTGACAGCATGACCGATCTGCCCTAACTCTAGTTGTTCTGAAAATAGAAAATAGAAAAATAAAATGGAATAAAAATAAAAATGAAAAGTAAAATAAAGAAAAACTAAGTCCACTGTTTGTGAACTTGACACTCTAGAAGTATTGAACAGTGGTATGAAAGAGCAACAAATTTAGACAGGCATTGGAGAAAGAATAGGAGAAAGAAAGAAAGGTTAAGAAAAAGAAGAGAGACAGGAACTCAAATACCAAGGGTGAACATACCATAAAATGCTAGTAAGGCACAATGGCAACAATTGACCCAGTGAGTGCTAGTAAGGCCTACTTTGATGAAAAGAGTAGAAAAAATGAATACAGTTATAGTGTATCTACAACAGTAGATAGAATTTGTACCTAGGTACAATATATAAACTATAGATGTAGATAGAATGAGGAACTGTTATAGTTTTGAAGGATTTGGATATTTTGTGAGGAATTGTAGAAATTAGGAAATCATAGAATAAGGAAGAAGGTTTGAATATGAGAACAATAATAATAATAGGAATAATTTAAATAGGGAAGAGAGTCTGGTAGTTCTTAACCAGGCTCTAATAACTACAATATATTTGTAATACTCAGTAAAGTAATAAACAATAAATCCTGCTACAATTTAGATAATAGGAATTGGACTTGAAAGAATTAACATACAGGAAGGAGTGACAGTAGAAGCATCATTAGATAGTGGTGTGACAGAGTTAGTGACAGGTTCAGAATTTGCAAGAAAGTAAAGATTTAAACTAAAGAAAATAAGAAGAAAAAAGACTTATAAATATAAGAAATATGGACAGTTTCTTTAACAAGAAAAAACCTATTGAGCATATAGTGCAGGTGAATATTTATTATCAGGGACATAGGAAAAGACAATAATTGATGTAATCAATAGTTAGAAGTAAAGTGTGATTTTGAGAATACTATGGCTTTCTTGCCACAATTCTGAAATTGACTAGAGAACAGGAGAGGTAAAAATAACAAGGTGTCCAAAAAGAGTATGGAAAGCAGTAGAAACCAAAGCAGGAAAAACTAGAGTGGCAGATGCAAAAAAAAGAAAAGAAAAGAGAAAAAGAATATAAGAAGTAAGGAGAGAAAGAACAGAGGAAAAAAGGAAAAAAAAGAAAAAAAGAAGAAAAAGGAGAGGATCATAAAAGTGAAGAAAGTAGCAGAAGAATAGAAAATTTGGAATAAGGAGAAGAAAGCAGCAAAATCTAAAAAAGAGACCAAGAAATTGGTTTTACAAAAATTCTACAAGTGGATCTATATTTTTAGAAAGAAAGCAAGTGAAAGAATGCTGACAAAGAAGTTGTGGGATCATGAAATAGAGGTGAAACAAGGATTTGTGCCAAAGAAGTAGAAGGTATATTCATTATTAAAAGAGAAAAGAGGAAAGATGTATGAGTTTATTAAAGAACAATTAAGAAAAGGGTATATTAGACTCTTGAAGTCACCTCAAATAGCACCAGTGTTTTTTGTAGAGAAAGAGGATAGTAAGAAGAAAATAGTATAAGATTATAGATATTTAAATAAATAGACAATTAAAAATAATTACCCTTTATCCTTAATTTTAAATATTGTAGAGAATATTGGTATAAAGAAAGTATTTACTAAATTGGATTTATGATGAGGTTATAATAATGTCATGGTACACTTGAACCCTTATAGTTTATTTTGATTTTCTTTTCTTTTTATCTATTTTCTTTGACTTGATTTTTCTATTTCTTTTCTTTTCTATTTCTTTTATTTTCTTGAAAGATTTGGAAGATGAAGAGGCATATGACCACAGTCACATGATGAATCACATGATGTGATGTCATAGGTCTGGAACATAGTAGAAGGAACTGAAATAATGATATCAAGGGCATGGCTATAGTATGTTCATTTTATAGTAACAGTATGGTGGACTCATGGACGATATATGTAGTTTAGGGTAAGACTTGTGATAGTAGTATATATAGCATAGGAAGATATTGAAGACTTCTTGTTAAGTTTTCTTGTGATCTCCATAAGATTATTACTTTATAAGATTACTTAGTACACTATTGACTGTCTTGGTTAGTGGTTGCTATAACAAATAATGTATGAATAAAGGAGAGACAAGTAAAAAACAGCATTCATGATGCCAAAAGACTTATTTGAACCAACTGTAATGTTCTTTGAACTTACAAATTCTCCAATGACATTCTAAACAATGATGAATAAGATCTTACAGGACTTGATCAATATTGGGGAAGTAGTGAGCTTTATCAATAACATTATAGTAGGAACAGAAGAGGAAAAGAGGCATGATGAAGTAGTAGAGGCAGTAGTAAAGAGACTAGTAGAAAATGATTTATATGTAAAACTGGAGAAGTACAAGTGAAAGATGAGAGAAATAGAATTCTTAGGAATAGTAATCAGACTGGAGAAAATCAAGATGGAAGAGAAGAAGATGAAAAGAGTGTTGGATTGGCCAACCTCAAAGAAAGTCAAGAATATATAGAAGTTTTTAGGACTAGCCAATTACTATTAGTGGTTCATTAATAATTTTACATCCATAGCCAGACTATTACACAACTTGGTAAAGAAATATCAGAAGTGAGATTGGACAGAAAAACAGGAGAAGGTATTTAGGAAGTTGAGGGAGAAATTTACAAAAACTAATGTTAGCAATACTAGACTTAGATTTAAAAAAATAAGAATAGAAGTTAATGTGTCAAACTATACAATGGGAGGGTTTTTATCTATGAAATGTGGGGATAGGAAATAGAGGCCAGTAACTTATCTTTCAAAATCTCTCAATGAGATGGAGAGAAACTATGAGATTCATGACAAGGAGATGTTAGTAGTGATTAGGGGATTGGAAAACTGGAGGTATTTATTATAAGACATAAAATTCAAGTTTGAGGTTTAGATAGGCTATAAGAACTTAGAATACTTCACAAAAGTGCAGAAGTTGAACAGAAGACAAGCTCAATAGGCATTATATATTTGTCAAGATTCAACTTCACTTTGAAATATGTACTAGAAATCAAGATAGGAAAAGCAGATGGACTTAATAGAAGGACCTGATATAGATATATTAGAAAAAATAAAAATAGCCAGAGAAAAGGATAAAGAAGTAGTCAAAGTAATAGAGGAGATAAAGAAGACAGAGGTTAAAGTATTAAAAGGCAATGAATAGTAGATAGAGAGAGATTTAGTATTGAAGAAGGGAAAGTTATATATCAAAGAATGAGGAGTTGAAAGTGAAGATAATCCAGTTACACCATGATGTACTGGCAGTAGAACATGGAAAAAGATAAAAAATAATAGAATTGGTGACAAGAAATTACTGGTGGTCAGAGATGACAAAAGATGTAGGAAAATATGTAGATAGATTTGATATATATTAGAGAATGAAGAATCAGACAGAGGCACCAGTGGGAAAGTTGATGATAAAGTTTTAGAGAGGCTGTGAACACATTTAATAGTAGACTTCATTACAAAGTTACTATTAGTAGCTATGATCCTGGTAGTTTGTGATAGGTTGTCCAAAATGGCACATTTTGTGACAATAACAGAAGGAATATTGGCAGAAGGTTTGGCAAGGTTGTTCAGAGATAATACATTGAAGTTGCATGGGTTGCTGAAAAGTGTAATTTTGGATAGAGCTTAGTTTGTAGCAGAATTGACAAAAGAGCTAAACAGAATGTTGGGAATTGAAACAAAGTTGTCAATATTTTTTCACCTACATACAGATAGGCAGACTAACTAAATAAATCAGAAGTTGGAACAATATCTTTGGTTCTTTGTAGATTATAGACAGAAGAATTGTCCAGAATGGCTAACAATAGCTGAGTTTGCAGTTCACAATAAGACACATTTAGCAACTAAAGTGTGTTCATTTATGGCAAACTATGGTAGAAAAATGAGGATGGAAGCAGATGTTAGAAGAAAAGAAAAAGTGGAAAAAGCAATAAAGTTTGTGAAAAGAATAAAGAAAGTGCAGAAAGATGTTAGACACAGTTCATATCTCATTATTTGGGATCTAGTAAGATATCTTGGAAGTTCAAATATATTAGTGTGTTATCTGAGAATACAGAAGACAGGTTGGAATAACCTTTGGCTTTAGCTTGTATGTTAGACCTCTACTAGCTGTACTAGTTACATATTTCAGAACTGGACTTAAGGAACTTAGTGGGTAAAAACTATCAGAGGGTGGCAAGGTATATCATTACTAATACTGGAAAAAATGTTAGTTTTAGTTGATTTTCAGGATAAGCTAGTATAGTGTAACTACTGGATTATATACTAGGTATACTATCTAGGGTAGTTATCTGAAATGGAGACTGTTAAGCAAGTTACTCTGATTTCTAGTAATTCTTAGATGTTAGAGAATCAAGGTTTATAAAGTTAGCAAGAGTTTAGTGAGAATATCTAAGGGAAATAAAGAGATATGATTTGTACTAGAAGAGATTAGTGAGTGTAGATAAGAGAAAGAGTGTTATCCATGAGTTGGGACAGATGTGGTCATAATGAAATGTGATAGAAGAGACAGTAGCAATACTAAGAAAAGCATAGAAGAAAATAAAGTGATATATTGATATAACAAAAAAAGGCTAAAGAGTGGAAAAAGAGAGATAAAATGATGTTGAGTATGAAAGATCTGATGTTCAAGAAAAGACTGGCAAAGAAATTAGTAAATTAATATATTAGTCTATATATTATTAATGAGATAGTTTCTACCAATACAGTCAAATCACAACTGTTAACTTCAATGAGAATTTACCTGGTTGTAAATGTCAGTCAAGTAGTAAGATATGGAGAGCAAGTAGAGGGACAAAAAGTAAAGAAAGTTGAACTGGTAAAGATAAATAGAGTCAAAGAATAAAAGATAGAAAAAATTTTGAATAAAAGAAAAATAAGGGAAGTTGTGAAGTATTTTGTCAGAGTTATGAATAATGAACTTAGTTTTATTTATTCTATTTCTCTTTTATTTTTCTTTTCTATTTTTTCTTTTATTTTATTTTTAGTTTTACTTTAGTTTTCTTTATTTTAGACTTAGACAAAGAGTGTGATGTGACATCACATATGATTGTCACAAAAGTCACAAGGCATGATATAAGTGTAAAACATGTCACAGATCACACAATCATATAACACAGAAAAAAATATAGAAGATTCTAGAATAAATAACATTATATAGTATAGTAACAGTATATTGGCTTTATAAAGAGCACATAGACTTTAGGATAGGTTAGTTATAGTGTGTGCATATACTATGGTTTATAGTATATAAGATAGATCATTTTGTACTTGAAACTTTATCAAGTTCTCTTGTATTACTTAATATAGGAGTTATTTTTTATTCTATTTCTTGTTATAACTTAGTATTAGGCACAGTTTACACCAGAGGGCAAGGTTCATAAGGTTGGCTTGGGAATGTATAGAGTATAAATGAGCTTGGTAATGCAGACTTGTCAGAACAACCTTAGCTTTAGCTTATGTATTATGCTATCTGTTTGCTATGTGGTTGCAACTTTAGATAAGTGGATGAAGTCTGAGATGAAAGTGAGTGCTGATGTTGGTGTGTTGCTTTTGAATACTGGGGATCAAATTCAATAAAAGTTATCTTTGTTGATTATCAGACTAGTGAATTACAGTATAACTACTAGTCTTATATATAAGTCAGATAGTTAGGAAATGTTCAGAGGTTTCAATATATAGCCCAAGTGGAGGTTTTAGTGGTAAAACACTGATAGGGGTCAGATAGGAGAACTCTGCCATAGAAGACCAAGTTCAATAGAAATATTCCTATTATAAAAGACTAGATATCTAAATAGCTATATCAATGCTGTAGGAATGTATTGTAAGAAGAGTGGCCATCATGAAAGATAGACTTGTGTTGAAGATATTATAATGACAACACTACCATGGGGATGTATCTTTGGAATAGGTGAACTTGACATATAACACTTAGATCTTTGAGTAAAGATAAAAGACTACTTTTATATTGAGTAACACAAAAGAACTCAATAGAGTTTTAAGTACAAACTAGTCTACCTTGTATACTACAAACCATGGTCTGTGCACACACTACTACTAACCTACCCTAAAGTACATGTGCTTTCCATAAAGGCTAACATGTTGTTATCATATTATATGACATTATCTATTTCAGAATCTTTTATAATCTTCTCTGTATCACATGATGGTGTGACTATGACATATGTGACAACTCTGTAACAGGTGTCACGTTTATGTCACATGTGACATCATGCCACTTCTTCCACCTAAGTCCAAAACAAAAAAAGAGAAAAGAAAACTCAAAATAAAATAAAGAAAAATAAGATAAAACCAAAGAAAAATATAAATATAATAGAGTCCAGTTCATTGTTCACAACACTGACATCCCTTAAACTTAAGTTATAACATATTTAATATGATGGAAGAGATTTACAGCAGAAAATAATACTTAGAAGAGAGAAGAGAACTTAGAGAATGCAAAGAAAGCAGTAGCAGAATTTGAAGAAAGACTTAGTATAGAAGTAAGAAGGCAAGAAAAGTTGAATTTAGCAGAAGAACAAGACTTTAGAAGAGAAGAGTTACTGGGGAAGTATATAACAAAGATATTGTATGGATGTAATGACAGAAAATTTGAGAAAGAATATTTAAGAAAGTTAGAAAAGAATTAATGAAAATAGAAGTCAGTTTCTCTAAGGGAGAAATCTTAAGAGAAGATAATGTCAGAATTGAAGATGGTAAACTCTATTTATTATTTTAAAATTAGCAGTTTATTACACAGAATGTGGTAGTAAATAATAGCTACAATGTAATTACTTAAATAGAAAGAATAATAGAAAAAGAAAAGAAAAGAAAAGAATCACTTAACAATGGTTTTACCATCAATTTATACCTAGTATAGTACAGTATTTCCTAGTATATAGTTTTTCTTTTTCCTTCATAGAAGGAGAATACTTTTGAGTTAAACTCAAGGAAAAAGATAAAGTGCTTGAGTGGCTTTCTGTTAGGATTCTAATATTTATTAAACCTCTTACAATTGTGAAGGATATAGTTTCTAGATTTAATTGAATATTCTTTGCATAGACATGCAAAAGGTTCCTTTGGGAAAAACCTAAGTTAGTGTTTTCCTATAACAGTGTGATTTGTGATAGCTCTTGTTACTCCCATATATGACATGTTTGAATGTTCAATAAAGTTGAGCCATATACCATCTTTGGAATAAGTAGGTTTGGTAGGGAGGTTATCATTGTCATTGAGGTCAAGAAATTTTCTTTCTTTGTTATCCAATGTTTGAAAAGTCATCTGCCAATGTTGTAAGATAGAATTACATTTTTCTTTTCTACTGAAGTGCCATAAGGATTTGTATAGGAATATCTGTCAATTTTTAAGCATTTAGTTTCTTTATCAACAGTTGAATGAAGAGACCATTTAACATTGCTAGAGTAGTCCCAAAAGGCAATAGAATTGTCAGCACTTTTGTTGAAAAAAATTCTGAGATCAAGTAAAATAGCAATGAACTGCAATTGGTATGGATGAGTTGACAAACTAAAATATGTCTTACAATGTGTATAATGTCAGTGATAACAATGATTTTTTTAATGTTTAGGAAATCTACAGCTTGATTTATACTACATTTAATTGAAAACATTTCTACTTCTGTGGATGTGACATTTACTGCATAATGAATAGTTTTCTTCATAATACTTCAACTAGATAAGATGTGGGATATGGATGTTGTAACATTATTCTTAATGCTAGCATTAACAACAACAAGGATGATGTTTAGATTTAAAGAAGATTCCTCAAGGATGTTATCAAGTAATCAGAGGTGAGATTTCATGGCTTTAGTATTATTATGATTTACTGTCTGAAAAGAGAAACAATTAGGTAAGTTATCTACTAAACAAAACCCAAATGATAGTTTTTTATGAAGTCTGTTGAATGAAGAATGGACTTCATTTAGGCAATTATTAGTGTTGACAATTGAACTCTTGACTTTGAGATATTGCTTATCTGTTAGATTATCTATTGAAAGACAATAAGATTTAGCATTCTTTGAATGATGGTTATCCAACAGAGAGTTGATTGTATGTTATTTTGGCAGAGACACAACTCTTAAGTGATGTCTACTACTGATTTTTTCTAGGTGATAGTGAATAGGAATAAGACCAGTAATAGTCTTAACTTCTCATATTGGAGATATGTGGAAAGCACTGGTAATTCATAATACAGCTCTATATTGTATTTTTCCCAATTTTTTGAGAGGATGAAAAAGGGGGCCCCTTTGAAATACTACAATTGGAAACTATAAAATGTGATGAGCATAATGATATTTATTTTATTTTATTTTCTATTTATTTTTCTTATTTTAGACTTAAGATTAAGAGTTAGCATAATATTATATATGACTGTTACATAGAAGAATATAAAAGGTTCTAAAATCATAATATCATATAGTATATTTACTATATATCAATTTTATAGATAATACATGCTCTTTAGAATAGACTAGGTTTAGTGTAGCATAGACTATTAGTCCAGTGTATATAGGATATATACTTTGTATTTGTAACTCTATTGAGTTCTCTTGTATTAATCCTAATACAAGATTTTTTTCTTGACTTAACACTTTGAGTCTTCAATCATAATACTTTTATGTTAAGTAACACAAGAGAACTCAATAGAGTTTCTAGTACAAACTAATCTATTTTATATACTATAGACTGTGATTTGTGCACATACTATAACTAACTTATCCCAAAGTCTATATCCTTTCTATAAGGCTAATATATTATTGTTATACTATATAATGTTATTTATTTCAGAATTTTTCATAGCCTTCTTCATATCATGTGATTGTGTGACAATGACTATGACATATATGATGTCATATCACACTCTTTCATTTAAGTCCAAAATAAATTAAAATAAAATAAAATAAAACCAAGTCCAATGTTCACAACTCTGACATCACTCCTCCCTTTTATAGTTCTTCTTTAAAGAAACCTAGTCCAATTTCTTTTTGTTTGGATGAAATAATAGAAAATCAAAAAATAAGTATTTAAAGAAGTTAGGGAGAAATTGGACAAGATGGAAATTTTTTTTTGCTATATACTTTCTCAGTAACTCACTCCTCCTAAATTCCTTTACATTCTGATTCAACTTTATCTTTCACAATTTTTCTAAGATTTTGTTTCTTCCTACTCCTTCCTATCACCTAATTTTAGTACTCATTCTTCCCTCAAACTCTGCTACTACTTCCTTTGTATTTTCCAAGTCCTTCTTTATTTTCCAAGTATTATTTTCTACTGTGAACTCTGTTTAACATACTAAATACTTTATTACTTCTCATACTTTTTGTTTATTTGAAATTTTCTCAACTTCCCATTTTTCTACTCTATCAACTTCTATTGGTTTAGATTCTTCCACTTTAAACTCCTTTATTAGTTCTCTATACCTCACAACTCTACTAATGTTTATAACCAGATAAATCCTCATAGAGGCTAGCAGCTTTAGCTTTATTACATTCTTCAACATTACTTCTTCAACTATATATGGTCTCACAAAACTCTTTGTCAACTTCTTTACTAGCCTCTTCTTAAACACCAAGTTCTTCATGCTTAACATCATTCTATTACCTTTCTTCCATTTTCAACTTTTCTTCATTCCATATTATTAGCTTGCCTCTTCATCTCTTTCTATGTTTTCTTCAATACTGTCTCAGTTTCTTTCTAAAATTTTGTTATTCTTTCTGCAAACTTTGCCACTTTCTCCACTTTTCCTTTTCTTCTAATATCTGCTCCCATCCTCATTTTTCTACTATATTTTGCCATAAATGGAGATATCTTAGTTACTGAATATGTCTTATTGTTAACTCTAAACTCAGCTGTTACTAGTCATTCTGGCCAATCTCTCTATCTATACTCTGTAAAGAACCTCAGATACTGTTCCAACTCTTAATTCATCTATTCTGTATGCCTATCTATTTGTGGATGAAATGCCATTAACAATCTTATTTCAATCCCTAATATTCCATTCAACTTTTTTGTTATAACTTTTTTGTTACAACCCTAAGCTTAGCTTAGATTATAACTTAGACAAAGACTTTAGAAGAAATAATCAATTTGTAAATTGTAAAAATATAGGACTGTATCTATTACAATATATACCTATGGACTATGAGAAAAGCATATTATGTTCATGAGTAATACAATAAAGATAAAATTCTCTTTTTCTTTTTCTTTTTTGATTCATTTTTCTTTTCTGTGAACCTAGGGTTAGGGTTAGAGTGATGATACCATGCTGTCACACATCAGTTACATCAGATAACACAGTCACAGTAATGGTCACAAAGTCACAAGACATATAGAAGAATATAGAAGATTCTAGAGAATATTATTATACAA
>Ga0157368_1001301_pt1 | contig 10623 bp, 14 predicted proteins | sample AttbisABBM3_FD_113146 | JGI IMG/M metagenome (GOLD analysis project Ga0157368, IMG submission 113146) | Fungus gardens microbial communities from leaf cutter ant in Botucatu, State of São Paulo, Brazil - Atta bisphaerica ABBM3 | ecosystem: Host-associated > Fungi > Mycelium > Unclassified ...
ATTTGCAGATGAAGCTTTTACAGCTACTGATGGTCTGATATCTCAGTCATTTGTTGTCGCTTTTGTACATTCCATATATATGCGGATAGCCCTCATTTGGGACTTTCCAGTGCAACTTAGTTTGTAAAAATCGGTCCACTGGTTGTGGAGATACAAGCTGAATGAAGTTTGTGACATTAGGCAATGGAAACAGATAAAGATGACCATGGATTTTGACTCAAATAAAGCCAAATAACCATGGAGATTTGATAGAATTAAGTCCATTGTAAGTAACAAACCACTGATGGAGTTTTGGGCACAAATAAAGCCAAATAACTATAGGGATTTTATGTAGTATTGAAGTCAAACATGTCTCAGACATGTTTTGGAGTTTATGATATGACATGAAGATATGACACAACTTGATATTTACCAAACCACATTTCTGCTAGGACCACATCTAGATGACATCTTAAGGGTATAATATTCTGCAAGTAAACTGTGGTTCACACTGCTTTGGGCCAAAACTTTGTTAGTAGGCCAAATTTAACAAGTATTGTCCATGTTACATCCAAAATAGTTCTCATACTCTTTTCAGCTGCTTCATTCTGTTTATATGTATATGCTGTTGTGAACTCAATAATAAATTCTCTTTCTCAGTGAAAATTCTCCTATAAATGATTATTCTATTCTCATTCATGATCTATTCTAACCTATATCAACTTCTACTCTATCTGCCTCTCACCCTCTGTAATAAATACCTTCAGGACTTCAAGTATATTTTCTACTATCTTTTCTGTTAGAAACTCTACTGTCTGAAATGATGAAGTCTCATCCATCAAGAGCATAAAATAGTGTGATCCACCAGCTAATATGACTGATGATAGACCTCAGAGGTCAACATGAATATATTTTAGGACCTTGGTCTTGTGGATAACCTCTTCATTGTATGGAAGATTGTACATCTTCCTAAAGATGCAATTCTCACAGGTGTCCTCTATACTATGAGCTTCAATAATGTCAAGTCTATCAACCAACCCCTTTCTTACAATACTTCTGATTGCATCAATTTCTATGTAGCCAAAATGGTAATGCCAGAATCTATCTAGGCAGACTTCTATAGGGAATTTACCAGAAAGATCTGTGGTATCTTAAGGACATTGACAGGATCAAGCCCATTTTTCTAGACCTCTTTGATAGTCACACTCTTTTCAGGAAACTGAGTAGTCACCACATTAAGCCTAAAAACAATATCAAGTCCTTAAAAACATATCCTTAGAATCAAAATTAAGTTTGAATGAAGTCTCAGAGTATATAAGACATTCTGTAAGGTAAGATCCACTTCTTGTTTGTTTATCTCAATGTGTATCCTAACTATTTTATGTCTAACTATTTCAAAGTTCATTCTCTGCTCTGTAGTCTTACTAAGGATTGGTTTTGTAAAAATTGTGTAATCCACAAAATCATCCCACCTCACAAAGCAGTGGTCTGTTGTCCCTGAATCAATAATAGTACTGATATCCTCTCTATAGCCTCAGTCTCTCTGTACAGATACTATCAGTATAATAACATCTTACTCTTGTTCACTCTTTGCCTTCTGATTAACTGACTTTCTACTCATGATGGTATTGAATAATCTAGGCTACTGGTTTTGGAAGGGTTGAGTATACTGGTTTTGAAAATTTTAGGACTGTTGTTGATAGTATTGTCACTAACATGCAAAGTTTGGTAGGAATTGATCTTGTTTCCCCTCTCCCAGCTAGTAACAGTCCTTAATTGAGTGCCCTGGTCATCGACAGTTGGGGTTTGTGCATATGATTTGACATGGACTACTTGTTTGGAGAGTAGTCAATGAGATCTCTAGATTACCTTACTATTAGAAATGTGAAGATTAGACTCTATTTTATTTTTATTTTCTGTTCCTCTTAGTCTATTCTATTTTTAGAAACTAGAGTTAGTGAGGGATGTCACATGTCACAGTCACACAGTCACATGATCATGTGCTATGATGAAAGATAGTAGAAGATTCTAAAAGGAATGATATTATACCATACATTATATACCTAGTGGTCTTAAGGTAGGCACATGGTTATTTAGGGTAGGCTAAAGTAGTAGTGTACAGACCAGTAGTCTGAGGTATATAAGATAGATGATCCTATACAGAGTTCTCTATTGAGTTCTCTTGTATTAACTCTAATACAAAGTTCTATTTACTGATCAACTCTAAGATCTTTGAGTCATAACACTTACCTATCACAGTTGCTAATTTGAGACCAGTGTGCATTTAGTTATGCTATATATCAACAGAGGAAGTAGTAGTATATAGTGTGGCCACAATTGAGTTCCAGAAGGCTGGCAATAAGCTAAGAATAATGGAGTGAAAAGAAGTATCTCTTACATTTTCACCAAGAGTATTTATGTTCTGCCATAAGATATAGAAAAGAGTAAGGTAATTTAGAAAGTTGTTACCATCCCAAAAACATAGATGTTACAAACTCAAGCCCTTAGAGTAGGACAAGTGAATGAATCTTGTATTGGGTTAACACAAGAGAACTCAATAGAGAACTCTGTACAGGATTGTCTACCTTATATACTAAAACTCCATGGTCCATGCTAATTACTTCTAGCTTACCCTAAACAGTCATATGTTTGCCTTAAGGTCAACATGTGTTAAGCATGTTGTATAATATTATCCTTTCAGAACCTTCTATGCTTTTCCATGTGATACATGACTGTGACTGTATCATGTGACTGATGTGTGACAGTGTGACAGTGATGTCACATTAACCCTAATCCTAAGTTCCCAAAAATAAAAATAAAAGAGAAAGAAATAACAAATGAGAAAAGAAAAAATAAAATAGTTAGAGTCCATTATCTTGAACTCTGACAATAGGTTTCTGAGTTGTTCCTCAGCATATAAGAGAGCTAATTCTGAGGTTTTGTCATATAGATTGGTCAATAATTTCCATAGCTCAACAGCTGCCCCAGCTATATTTGCATCAAGTCTAACAGGATTTTGGATATTGTAGAGTAGTAAGCTCTTTGCCCAAGCATTTCTCACCTTTTATTCTCTAGCAAAAGGATAATTTGAGTCCCAAGGTGTTGTGGCAACCACTAGTCACAACAACCAATAATAACACAAACAATAAATCTCTCAGTAGGATATCAAGTGGGGATCACAAGAAAACTTGACAAGGAGTCTCTGCTGAATTGCTACCCTATTTATATAAGTTACACATGGTCCATGCTATGAATAATTACTCCTGCCCTAATGTCCATGTGTTGTCCATGAGTGCACCATGTGTACACTATGAAGTAGCTGTGCAGGTAACACACTCCTTGACATCATCTATCTAGCCCACTCTAGTCCACTTTAGGCCTATGACCTCACATCATGTGATATGTCATGTGACTGCAGTCACATGCCTCTTCATCATTATCATCAATATAATAAAAGAAAAGTAAATCCAAAGTAAAGTCCAATATAAAATCCAGAAGAATATATAAATGAATATTACTGCTTCATTATATCATAACACAAGGGGTATTAGCCTAGAGAGGTAGTATACTAGTAGAAGTAGTCATCTCAGGCTTAGAAGATGGTTTAACCACAGTTGATGGGTCTATGATATTACTATCTAGGTATCCTATTGCTTCTCAAACTTCTGCTACAATTGTTTTAAAGGCAATCCAGTTTGTACCATCAAATTTGTCATTTTCAGAGAATGTTGTTAGTCCATTTGAGATGCTTGACATTGTGAGTTAAGCCTTCTAATGTCAATGTTAATGTGACATAGTATGGTTGTGTAAATGTTGATGTCAGAGTGAGGTCAAGTCAATGCCAGAAGAAGTAATGATGTTAGGTTCAGAATAATGTAGGTTAATTTTGTAAGCCAGGGCCCATGACCTATTGGACATACAAACTAGTGTATGTAGTCAGTAGTCTATGAAGATGATTCACTAGAATATGGGATCACCTCAGTCTCATGGAGATAGCATGAACAACTGAGATGTAGCCACTGATCACAAGGATCCTTTTATATGTAGCATTTAATACTATATAGTTCTTTATCATACCAGATGTTGGCATGTCATGAAATTCAGCCAGCAAATGCAACGCGAACGTGCTTTGTGGGTGTATGCCCAGAAGAGGAAAATATGAAAAAGAAAATGATAGATGAGAAGATAAAAATAGAAACAAAACTCGCTGGTAATGCCCTACCAGTAGTCGCACCTCTCCAACATTAATTGTATTAACTAGCCTTCCACGAGAAATATGGACAAAATAATCTTTTAACCTAAAGCCCCAGATTCCATAGAGCGGATACTGTACCAAGAACTTGCATATATAGCCCATAGCTTACCTGCTATACAACTGCGGGCTAGGTTTTTTCATGACCTAGTGGATAAGTAGAAGGTCTTTCTCATCCAATGCAACATTTGTAAAATAGTGTAACAGTACAACTGACGGTTGCTTTCACCCCCCGCCGGTGAAGTATGCATCTTCTCGTCATATTGACAAACACGTCATCCTGACAACTGTTCCCAGTGTATAGGTTTTTTGATCGTTACTCGTTATCTTTCTGTGAGATGAGGAGGGTTTGACCATCATTTCTGACAACTCCGGAAATACCATTGGAAGATACTGACAGAAAGATACAAAACTAGAACAAAGACACAAAACCACCTCCAATCATCGGATACTCAAAATACCTTCCCTCGTCGAATTCACCCTTCCACCGCCCACCTCTTCCCCTGCGACCATTCCGCTACCTATCACACCTTTACTCTTCTTCTTCTTCCCCGAAGTGCTCTCCCCAGCCAAATCCCACACTCTCCAAAACTTCAGATTCTCGTCCCCAGCGCCCGTGCACACAACATCCCCAGCAGGACCAACACAACTAAACAACACTCTCGAATCATGGGCATCCCTAATCTCCGCCACACGTTCCATACTCGGGTAGGCGTGGATCATGATTGAGTTGGTGGGGTATCCGTGCGTTGTTAGGATTTCTTTTCTGTGGGTTGCGAAGTGTATGGATGTTATTTGGGACGGAGTACGAAGAGTGTGAAGACGAGCGCCTGTGGTACTATTCCAAACATTGATTGTAGCGTCGTTCGTCCCACCACCTGAAGCGATGAGAGAGGGTTGCCAAGGGCACCATGCGAGGGCCTATATAAAATGAGCCCATGAAAGGAATGATAGCAGGGGAATGTAAACCTTCACTGCAGCGGTATGATTCCTCTTTGTCCATTTTGCATTCCCTCTTGCTGTCTCCCCTCCCGCGTCACCAAGTCTTCCATCCCAGATATTAACGACATTATCATTTCCCCCGCTTGCCAACAATTCTCCATCACTCCTCCATTTCAACCCGCACACTTCCCCATTGTGCCCAAGCAACTCCATAACTTTGTGTCTCCCGATCCGTACATCATGGTGCCAGATACTTCCATCTGCACAGCCAGAGCTCAGGATATGTTGATTCCACGACATAACAGCAACTTGTCCCTGATGTCCACTCATCATTCGCAATTTTTGTCCACTCTCTACGTCCCACAATTCGACGTTGCCGTTACTCAACCCAACACCCAAAAACGCACCGTCGTTTGAGAAATCGACGCTGGAGACATATGATCCTTCAGGTGCTTCGCCGAGCTGAACAACATTCCCCGTATCCGCGTTCCACACATATGTAGACGTCCCGAGGGCAACCGCCACAGCATTTTTTACAGACCAACTCAATAAATTGAGATAAAAGTCGTCTTCCATCCCTGGCGCATCCAACACCCTTTCAGGTTGAGTAGGAATCTTGCGTGCTTTACTTGTAATTGCACCAGTGGAAGTAGCTAATGTTCCAGGTCGTTGTGCATAAAGAGGTTTGGCGTATTCACGCTGTTGAGCAAGTGTCAGATCCGATGAGGATGCCGCCGGAGGTTGCTCATGGTAGCCTAAAATACGGCGGTTGAGGGATACACCTGTAGCTGCTGCAAGGCGAGCAGTGTGACCTGGAGACGTTTGTGTATTATTTAGAGACATCTGCTCAAGTGTAGCAGCGACTTGAGCAATGTCGGTACCGCTTTCCCGATTCGTAATAAACCGATCACGTTGATCCAGTCCTACTCGAGTCTATATTCCTGTCAAGACTGTTTATATTTCCGATCACTAAAAGCAGTACGTACAGAGGCAGGCGTTGACCTAGAGCGCTTCAGCTCCGGTTTGGGTAGTGGGACATAATCGCAAGTGACTACGTCCAAACGGGACTCGACACCACCCTTTCTGATTACGCCAACAGGCTGTGACTTTTGTTTGCTTGGTGAAGCAGGCCTTGAACTTGACCTAGACCTAGCATTACCACCCGCCAAGAACAGATTAGCTCCAGTAGACGATTTAGACTTCAATCCCCCGCGAGACTGCAATGATTTTTTGGTCGGAGGCGAGACATTTCCCAGACCAGAGATTATAGAAGGTGTTATCGGTGTTCTGACCTCTGAGCGAGAGCGCACACGGTTAGATGGAGTCTTTGGCTGAGGCATACTTGGCAGTAAAAGAGATTGGGTTCAACTCCACGTGACTCATCCTCGCGCCGGCCACGTGGTTAGGAATAAAGGTCACGTGTCTTCCCGGCCCACGAGCAACGGAGAGTAGCGCGGAGAGAGAGTTAATTAGATGTCTGCAAAATCAATTGTGTATCCGACAGCTGACCATGCAACTTTCAGAGACCTCAACATATTTGAGGAGCGCCTCAAGGAAACTGCTGCTGGTCTTCAGCGCAGAAAATCCAGATACCAGCGTATGTAGCTGGATAAATTCACCTGGGTTCTTGGCTCTGACTGGCCGGTAGTATTCCTTGCCCAATTGCTTGTTATTATAGCTCTTCTCCTCACAGAAGTTCTTCTGCCGCCCGATGTCTCCATAGCATCTATTCCATACAATGCCTTCCTGCGCTGGCTACTTCCGGACATCTATACTCAGGACTCTTTCGTGATCCTTAATCCCTACTTTACCACCGGTTTGCTGTTTGTCAGTTCCACTACGCTTGTCCTCTTCTTCGCCAGTGGAATGTATTCTGAGAAAATATCTTACGCAAACAAGTATGTATCCTCATTTTCTGTTTAATTGAAAATATAAATAGTACTAGATATGTTCCACATACTAATCGCACTCTTCGCTCATTCAATATGTACTTCAACATCCGCAAACCACCTCTTCGCTCCCAAGTCCTTTGGAACCCCGTAAACTTCTTCTTCCCTCGCCCCACGTCCAACATCTCCGAATCAACCCGTTTTTCAAATCCTTCATCTTCCCCTCAGCAACGATTCTCCTTATCAGACCACACCCATTCTCAAGACGGTTCTCGACCTATCCCCTCCATCCCACCGGCGAGCAATCCCCGCGGTGAAATAATCTTTTCTTCCCGTGTTGACAAATCTTTCCGTGAAGGCTACGACCGCTACCGTCTCGCATTCGAAAAGAAACGCGAAGAAGTCGTCCGCCAAATCAACGAGCAGAAAAGAATGGAGAGGCGGTGGTGGGTTTATAGATTGCGCTTTTGGGCTTCGCCTCCATCTTCCCCACCTCGTCCCTCGTCGGATCTTGCAGGGGCGGATGCTAGCACGTCTCCAGGATATAGCCGAAATAGTTCTCAGTCGTCCCGGGGAAGGGGTACGCCGAGAAGTGGGACACCACCTAGTACTCCCGGATCCAGCAGTTCAATGTCATCACCCAGGAAAAGAGGCAGAAGTAGTTCACCGATGTCCAGTCAAGGATCGTTACGCTCTTTAGGGGGAGGACAAAGGAGAAATCCTCTTGGTAGACGAGTTACACCTGATGATGGTGGCCCAAATCTGGATCGAGGTGATGGTACTGGGAGATTGAGAGAGTTGGATGAAGAAGGTGACATGCGGATGCGAGCTCACGAGAGGAGTTGGGCTCAAGGATTATTCGGTCCGAATTCTACCCTTATTCCATGAATTATCAAAAATCTATCGCCAATGATTATCTGGGGTTTTCTGTAGCCTTTACTTCTTCTCTTTCGTTGTGTCATCGCATGCATATCTCAGTTAGCTCTATTCATGGCATAAATACCCAAACCATCATTCAGCGATCACCCTCAGGGTTAAAGCAACCCTTCAATTTGATTGAAGGGTTGTAGTCAGCAAAAACTCAGCTCGATCGGAGTGATGTCGTTATAATTTGTTGTCTAGAATCAGACCCAGCTCACTGACTACCTGGGCCGTCCTTCATAAGTCGTTCAATTCTGCCCAAGAAAGAGAAGTGGATACTCATTTTCTAGACGAAATTCCAGATAAACCTACAACTGAGTGGAATTCATTTTCCAAAATTGAACTTATCAAGGTGATCGAAAAATGCAACAATTCATCGGCGCCTGGCCCGGACAAGTTAACATGGAGCCATATCAAGTCCATTATCAGAAATGACGACTGCATTTGCAAATTCATCAACATTGCTAACGCCTGTATAGAGCTGGGTCATTGGCCGTCTCATTTCAAAATCTCTACAACAGTTGTTATCCCAAGCCTAACAAGGCCACGTTTGATTCTCCCGAATCATATTGACTGATTGTTCTTCTCAATACTATTGGAAAACTTTTTGAAAAAATGATTGGAGAACATCTTCAATTCCATACGATCTCTAATGGTTTTATTCATCCTAGTCAACTTGGAGGTCTCAAATCAAGATCTACCATGGATGCAAGGGTAGCACTCACTCATATTATTTGTTCAGGGTGGGTTAAAAACCTTACAATGAGTACTCTAGCATTCGACATAGCACAACTTTTCCCCTCCCTGAATCACCAACTCCTTCCTCTCATCCTAGACAAGGCGGGTCTTGATCATAAAGTTTCAATGTTTTTCAGAAATTACCTAGTAGGAAGAAAAACAAAATACCTTTGGAATGAATTCACATCTCCTTCTTTCAATGTCAATGTTGGTGTTGGACAAGGATCTGCTCTTTCTCCTATCCTTTCTGTTCTTTATTTATCACCTATTTTTCTTTCTTTAGAAAATTGTTTAAAAATCCTAAAAATTCCCATTTCCATTATTTCTTTTGTGGATGATGGACTTTTCATTTTTCAGAACAAATCTATTTTGCATTCTAATACTAATCTTTTTTGTTGTTACAACATTATCTCGTCATTACTTACGAAATGCGGTCTCATTGTAAAACATGGAAAAACTGATGTTTTTCATTTTTCTAGATCTCATGGAGCATTCAACCCTCCTCCTCTTGACCTATCTTCTTTTGGGGGACTCGTTCTACTCCCTAAGGATACATGGAGATATCTCGGTTTCATCTTCAATTGCAAACTTACATTCAGAAACCATATAGATTTTTACACAAACAAAGCAATTTCTACAGCCAAATGCATGAAATTGTTGGGAAACTTGACATGAGGCATCAATCCACTTCAAAAAAGAAAACTCTACAGATGTTGTGCTTTACCTATAACACTATATGACTTACCACTCTGGTATTACAACAAAACACTGACTCATTACCATCTCAATATACTTAGGAAGATGCAACAAAGAGCAGCTCTATAGATCACAGGAGCATTCCAAACATCTCCTACATTAAGAATTGAAGCCATATCAGGACTCGTTCCAATACATCTTCAACTCAAGAAACTTTATGAATGATTTCTTTTGTGTGACTCATCTCTCCCAACTAACCATATCATCAGCAATATTCTCAGCTCTAACAAGCTGTAAGGGAGAAGTCACCATATATCTTCCATTGACCATCTCACAGCAAAACAAGGACTTTGGCTGAAATCTCCACTCATTGATGTGGATGATAAGCATAATGAATTCTTTCTGTCTTTTTCTTTTTTCAATAAAGAATTTAAACCTGGAAATAGACTTATAGATTTATTCTCAGATCGCTTTTCTTTTCATTTTTGTTCTTCCAACACTGAAAAGCATATTGAAAAATTAGATGAAATTGTGCTCAGGATGTCATCCAATCCCTTATCGACAATCATTGTGTCTGATGCCAGTATCAAAAATCACATCGCCACTTTGATATCACATATTCATTCCTTCAATAAACCTGTCATCAAAACCAAGCACAGAGCTATTAATGTTACTACAACCAAAGCTGAATTGTTTGCTATACAATGTAGAATAAATCAAGCAGTCACCAATTCCAACATCAATCATATAGTGGTCATCACGGACTCCCTTCATACTGCCAAGAGGATATTCAACTCTTCAGTTCACCCTTATCAAATCCACTTGGCTACAATATCTCAAGAACTTAGGGAATTATTTTCAAAAGATTCTCACAATTGTATTAAATTTTAGGACTGCCTTAGTAAACAAAAGTGGCCGCCTCATTATTCAGTGGATAAAGATGTTGTAGCAACTACTAGTTGTAATGACCCTGCAGTATGCTTACTTCAGCAAAGCTCTTAACTGGCTATCTAGTAGTAGGGATTATAAGAGAACTCAACAAGGAGCCCTCACTGCATTGCTACCCTATTTATATAAGTTATAAGTGGTCCATGTTACAACACTGTGTCTATTGCACCTCCTGCCCTAAAGGCCATATGTCTACCTCATGTCTACTCCACAGTAACTGTGCAAGACTGTGCATCCTGCCCTAACATCTATGTGTTA
>Ga0157368_1001303_pt1 | contig 10612 bp, 7 predicted proteins | sample AttbisABBM3_FD_113146 | JGI IMG/M metagenome (GOLD analysis project Ga0157368, IMG submission 113146) | Fungus gardens microbial communities from leaf cutter ant in Botucatu, State of São Paulo, Brazil - Atta bisphaerica ABBM3 | ecosystem: Host-associated > Fungi > Mycelium > Unclassified ...
AAATTTGTTTTGGATATTTCTGCATCGGCTACCAAAGTATATAGGTAGTGTAAAGTAGGAGTTGGTAGTGAAAAGTTGACCACACTTCTCGGAAACTCGCTCAAAAAGAAACTTGCTCAAAGCTGCTCTTATCTTTTTTTAAGTCATTAGTATCATTGGCCAATGATAGCTGGAAGCTGTTGTGCTCACAAACTCAAAATCCTGGTCCCCCCCTAACGGCCACTCTTATTTCTTACGGGGGCTTTTCGATACCAACGAGGATCGGAACAACCGCTTTAGGGATATCCGACTAATTATATCCGGCTATGATGATAGATTACAGCTCAAAACCTTTTGTTAGGCTCCAATGTCAGAAAGTGTGTGCAGGACATGTTTGAGAAGATTTCGTCTGTTGAGGAAACTGGCGCGAGTGACTGTATCTGAATTACTTGACATCAAATAACGACCAATAGAGAAGGTAGAGTAGATGTAGTTTACATGATAGACTTGTTCATTCATTCACAAAACATTTGATGAAGTCAGGGCCCTGAGCGATCATCCTGTTTGGTGTGACGCAGTCAATAATTTCTTGGCAGGTACCTTGTATCAGTCATTCACACTCGAAGATGAGGCACTCCGCCTTAGAACATAAGCCTAGGAGCCGAAAAAGACCTCCGAGAACGAACTGTCGAGCCAATTGAAAACAAGCAGACAAGGTTCAAACCAGTTCAAACCAATCTACAAAGGACTAAGGTCCCAATTAGTCAAGATATTTAAGGTACAAGAAAATCATAAAGAAAGTGCCATTCCGGAAACGGAAGAGGTACGAGATGCGTCGAGAACATGTTACAGAAGACAGCAATACAGAAAGGACAGTATGACAATATACAAAGGAGTGTGTAAGGTTGTATATGTATGCAAATGAAGGAGGGTATTACACAAACGGATATCATGATATACGATCTGTTGTTGAATGTGACGAGCTTTCCGGGGAAGGAAAGTTATCTAAAAATAAGAATGATGCTTGACCTGTGGATGCAAAGTCGAAAGATAATAATACAAGGAGAAAGCAAGTGAAAACGGGACACCTGGAAGCAAGAATGGAAAAGAGGGTTAGGGGCCGATGTTGATGGCTATCTGATAGCGAGAAGGGTTATTAATGTAAAAATAAAAATAAAATGACGAGAGAACCGAATACTGGAATCAGAGCGATGAAACTGCTCCCGCAGACCATCAGATGGGGGTGTATGCAGCCTATAGCAATGCCGGTCCCTCGTTGCCTGATGCAACGAGCATTTTCCAATCTGCTCTCCATTTCTCCATGCTACTTCTCAATTTCTTATCTCCAAGCATCTTGGATATCCATGTCAAGAGTGAGTTCTCGTCTTCTGGTACGAAAAAAGATGAGAGCAGGGAGAGGATGGTTTCAAAGTTTGCCAAAGATGATGTGATATGATCTATGCACAAGGATGACGCTGAGATCAGCCAAACGAAACAAGTAATCAGAACATACCTCGATAAACCCATACAATTGCCACAGCAACACCGATAAACAGGTCATAACCTTCTAATAAAAACGCATCCCACAAGCGCAACTGTGTCTGAAATGGCACTGAATTCGCGAACAGCGTGATATACCACTTCGTCGCATAAGACGTTGTCGAAATCATGTGTTTCTTGAATGCCCTATAAACATCGGGCATCATTTGTTGGATAATGCGTTCCTGGATGTATATGGCCTCCAGGAGCCCTGGGAATCCAGGATTGAAGACAGTGTGCATATCGTATGCATCGTGGAGTTGCACAAGGGAGGCATACACGCGCTCGGGCTCAAAGTAGCAGAGGAGCGTGGCAGCAATGGGCCCCATGCCTTGGACGTAACCACATGTCTGACATCGCAGAGAAAATGAATGCAAAACGTGAAAGAGGGAGCGTTGCCTATGAGCATCTCAGCCTTGAAGGCGTTTATGGGATGAAAAGTGAAGCTCACCCTGCGCCGTATCTTGTCTTGAACATAACATGCCCACTTATCGTTCTGGGCACATCTAAGTCAATCTGCACATCATACTTCGACGGTTTGTCCAGTCCATCTCTATACTCCTCACTTAGCCTGACAACCTCCCGACTTCCTGAGCACGCGAATCTACTCATCAACAGGTCCCATGCAGCACCTCGCCACCGATCAGGGATCCCCTTATACACTCGATCGCGTAGTTTCGGTTCTTTGGCAGATCGGATACACCACGTTTCCACGTTACCACCCAGGTCACGGGAGTTGGGTTGTAACATTCGTGTCCATTTGGCTATTCGTGTACTTTCTCTTAGAGGCTGCACTCGAGACGGTAAAGTTTTGAGAGACGTAGCTGTTGCGGCAACGGATGATGGTCCCGCTGCAGCCGGAGAGAGACGATTTGTTAGAGGTGCCGTGTTAAGGAGGATCAATCGGTCGTGGGAGGGTACTGAGAAGAAACCATAGCTGACATGGAAGCCAGTTTAGTATGGGAACCAAGGCAAGTAAGCTCGAAAGACCTTACCGATCTACGGTAGCCAGTAGTTCAAATTCCTTAGGATTGAAACTCCTCGCCTTTTCCCTTCCAGAAATCTCTGCAGTCAGTTGACTATACCTATTAGAACCTAGACGTGCTCTTGTCCGCTCAACGCCTTCCTCGTAACCATCTCCCCTGACACCGGATACTTCGAGTATCGCGTAGGTACTTCGCACATGGAAACTGTCGAAATCTTCACCTTCAGATGGAACTAACGATATTTTACTTGAAGGGGAGCTAGCGTTGGATTGCAATCTTCTAGTAGATAATCCTACGGAATTCTGCGGAGAGAGTAGGACTGAAGAGGTCGGCTGCTGCACTAGATTAGGTGGAGGAGTGGAAGGAGGAGTTGCAGGAGCGGACGGAGGTAACGAGGGTAACTCTCGATTGATGGATGTGGTCGAATATTGGGGATAAAGGGAAGATGTCTGCGACGAGGAGCGAGAATTTGGGGAGATACTGCGACTGCGAAGGGACAGTTGGGAAAGACCGGGCGGATGTGTACGAAATCCACCTGGTCTGAGGCTTGGTGACACGGGTGCAGGAGCCAGTGTGCCAGAAGATTCGAGCAACTCGGAAGGTGGAGGCTCGAGGGTGGCAGGAGGACTGTAGGCCGAATAAGGACGAGGGGGGAAGCGAGGAGCGACCCGTGGACTGAACCGCCCTGCAGAAGACGAAGGCCTGCCGATATCGGTCAGATCGATTGCCGGCTGTGGCTTCGATTGTGGAGGACGATCATAATAAACTAGTCCAAGGCCGGACAAGGACGAATCATCCGCACTCAAAAATGAATTGTGTTCATTTGGAGGGTGGCCGAGATTGACAGGGGGAAGCATTGGGTAGTCTTTCGATCTGCGGTCGCCGTTTCCTGACCAGCTTGCTCTGCTGGCTTGCTCTTCACCGTACATAGAATAGATGGAAAAGATGGTCGTTTCGGAAGATGCTCGTTGCTCCTCGACAGTAGTGAGCATAGTTTCTGGCTGCGACGAGGAAGGAGAGGATGTCTGGTGCCCAAGCTTTAAGGAGGGAGGAGCATTCATGCGACAGGGTGGTGGTAGATAAGAAGAAACCTGGAGAACTTCGCATCATCACTAAATAAATCATTGACAACTTAGCACTACCATCGCTTCTAGTCATGCGTGGTGCGCCTGTGATCAGCCAGGGAACTGGGCAAGTCAGCCAGCGACATTGAAAATAGAGCGAGAACTTGATAAACCATCCAACCTCAGATTGCTCCCGAACTTGGGGCTGCGAAGAATAGGGATCCGAGTGCCAGATTGCACAAAACGAGCTTGCTACTAACTCACTACGACCCTCGCTGGATACAATCTAACGGACTCAGGCTACACTGCATGGAGAGCTCTCGGCTGATGGTTTTATTATATGCGATATCCCCGGACTTTGGTTTCCCGGCGAAGAACTACGGTGCCCAGTATATCAAACATGCAACTTGATTTTCATCGAGCATATATGCTGATCGTTGACATGATAAAGCAGTGTTTCAACTCCGTCTCCATGGCCATAAATACTGTGATGCGACATCTCCGCACTATCTATACGCATCCACTTCACAGAGGACCAGATATATGCCTGTTTCTTCGGTGCGATAGATCCATGCAGTACGACCATACCGCAGACAAGTATACAGGAATGCAATAATTATTATTCCCATGCTTGGACTGAAACAACACAATTTCTTAGATCAATACTTGACCGTCAATGACATATCCTAGATGGCTACCTTGTTGGATTAGAAGATCAATAAATGATACGTGAAACATAGGCTAAGGATCATGGACTGAATTGCCGATTTCAAAAGCTGGGAGCAATCGGTGGAGTTATTAACCATTCAACGATCGAATGGATCAAAAGAACACCAGGTTGGAGTGCTGGCCTAGCTTTTGGGGAGAGCATCAATCAGGGGACGTATCTTGAACTATTAGTCTGTTCATGAAGAATCGCCTCTCAAGCAAGTTCAGCGATATAGTCTTGTCGTGGCAAGATTGCCATTCAAGTCAACCTAAGGGCAATACAGTCATTAGGATCCGGTACCTTCGACATCAATCAGGTCAGACTAGAAGAACAATAACAATAATATACCTGACCTTGCCCGCCGGGCTTCTAAGACCGAGTCCATTCAAAATTAACATGACCTGAAGCACGACACGTTCGGGCTATGATCGAGCATAGTAATATATACGAAGCCTGGGTACATAAACGGAACTAAGGAGGAAAACCTACTGGGCCTAGGCGTTGACATTGACGGGGATGCAGCCAACAACGGTAAGACCGCCTCGAGGAATCAATCAGCATTATTTCAACAAGTAGGATTTTGAGAAATGGATGGTTTACTGAAGCTGTTGTCAGTCCAGCAAGTGGGTTAACTAGGGGGGAAAACAGTGAGCATGACACAATCAAAACAATTCACCAGCCGTTTCCATCAAGACCAGCAACGTCGATGAGGCACCAACTTGACCAGTCAAGTCGTTAAGGAACGACATCCAAGAGGCCTTGACTGTGAAGGGACTTGATTGTTTCCCTAGCAGAGCTATTGCTTGCTTGCTGTACTGCGTTGCAGCATTGGACGCTTCCAACATTGCGCTGACCGGTGTTGTTCTTCCCCAGAACAACAGCAACGGCGACAGAAACAAAGGCAGGGATGGCAAAGAGCTTGGCGTACACAATGAGAATAGGGAAGGTAGTGACAGCGAGGACTTTGAAAGAGGGTATTTATTGGAAGTCTAAGATGGATCTCAATTAAAGGATCATCTGCTGGAGAATCGGGGCTTAAATACGTCTAGAGACCAGCCAAAGGACTCTCAACAAATTCCAAGAATAAGTTTCTCGGAGCAACTTGCTTGCAGGAATTCGATGTTAGTGGGTTACTGTAAAGTGAGCGCATTTTCATCTGCACTCATCAGACTCTTGCTTATCAGACTCTTTGTGCACCACATATATACTGAGGTTTACCATTTATGGAGTAGGTTATTACTCGGAACTTGACTTGCATATGACATGTGGCGTACATACTGACCAGAATGAAATGATATTATGTGTTTCTCATGATCGAAGTTTTGGGTGAACGAAATCAAGCGAGAAGCACGTAGATGGTGCCGTATAAATTATGCCAAGTAACTTTTTCGTTAGCTGATACGATGCTACAAAATTTCTATCACCTATAATAATGGATGATGTAATAGAGAAGCTACTGTGCTGAAGATTATCCTCAGCTGCTCTGCCTATGTGTTAGATGTGCTCTGTTCAGTCCCACAGTTGTGAGTGTGGACTCAGTAGCGAGAAATAGTCTGCTTCTTCAACTCCCTGTGGATGCATTTTTGACTTCTAGTCATTTACGATTGTCCATGCTCCCTGAATGGGCTCTAAGGGAGACTTACTAAGCTGCGAGAACTCCTTGTTGTTGGCTACATCTGCTCTGATTTTAACAGAACGTAGTAGAGAAAAAAATGAAGTACAGTCAATGCTCACCGTGAGCTCAGTGGTCATATGCATGAAATTCTGTACAATCTGCAGAGACATTAAGTAATTACAGATAATCGGTGAATGCATATCAGGTCGACGAAGCGATCAATCAGATATGCTCTCTGCAAATGATTTTTTCCAAGGTTGTCTCCTGAACAATCTCTATTTTGCACCGAGTTGTGTTCTTATGTACCCCACATCTTTTTCACCACTAGATTCATTCATAAAGCGAAGTTTGAACTCATATCTGAAAGTTTCTGTGCCTCGCTCAAGAAATTTCAAAGAAAAACACCAAGTAGACTGTTTGACTGTTTCATATTTCAAGGCCAAGGCCTGATGGCGGACAGTAATCGGAAATTAATTCCAGCGTTGCAGTGCAACAATGATATTCAGTGTATTTGGAGGCAGAAAATAAAACCGGACGAAAAGTATTTACTCAACTTCGCTATATGGGCATCCTAACTGTAGCTTTTTGCCAACAGCCTCGAATTCCCAACTAAACTGTACGAACACATGATATCAAGGCATCCAGGAACAGAAAACCTCCAATGATGGTCAAGCCGGCTTGAGAGTTCGCTGATTAATTCTGAGGTTGCGAACTCCGTTACATAATTTCCAGGCTGTACTGGTCTCTGGAGCATCTCAGACGTTCGTAGAGCCTCTATTGGAGTGAAATGGTGATTGCTCTGGATAATGAAGATTTGGAGGACATTTACAAGCAGGTGATCTCATTTCTGCCCTGCGAGAAAGACTCTACATTTTTGTGACAAATAGACATAATCTCCTTGGTATCAACTGAAACCTCAAGCGCCCATTCTCAAAAGCCAAGCTGTTGTAATTCAGTAGCCAAGCTGAAAGGCTGTGCTTTGCATTTTCTACATTCCACGACGATATGAATAGAACATGTCAACAACCAATCCTGGCCTGAACTATGTCAGTGCTACAATAACACGGCATCCTTGGCGCTCCTTCACTTGGCCCTCAGTGGAGTATGTTGGTAATGTGAATGAGATTTGGTGCATTCTGACGCAGAAATTCTGACACAGAATGAGCAAACTCTATAGTGTTCATCCATTCCACCCCGAAATTGTCAGCGAAATGTTATCTGTGGCATTGCCATATGGGTCTTTTGGGCCACTGTTCATCTGGTATAAAATCCTCGAACACTTGAGTTTACTCTTCAGTTCGAGCTCTGATATCTATTTTGACTACTACTCCTCCAACGTCTTCTATTGCTATGTACACCAAGTTCTCCACCATCGCTATCTTCATTTCTGCCGCTGCTGCCATAGCCCTCCCTCGGTCTGGCACTGACCAATGTAATGTTGGAAGCATCCAATGCTGCAATTCGGTCCAGGAGGCTAGTGATAGCTCTACTAGGGACAGAATCGGGTCCATTTTTGGTCAAGGAGGTCTCTTGGGTGGCATTAACCTTGATGATTTCCTCAATGGCTTGACCGGTCAAGTCGGTGTTCAGTGTACCCCCATAAACGTTATTGGTCTTGGTGGAAACGGCTGGTGATTTGCTTTTGGTTGTCCGGGGATAATCTCATGCTCATTGTTTTTCCTCCTAGTTCCGCTCAACCCACTTGCTGCACTGGTAACAATTTCAGTAAGCCCTCCTGGAGCTTTCTTATGATCCTACTTGTTGAAATGATCCTGATTTTTTCCTCCAGATGGCCTCATTGCTACTGGTTGCACTCCTATCAACATCAACGTATAAATGTAGTGGTGGCTTACTTTGTACTGTAACAACAATTATGGGCTCCATGTGCTAATGGACTTAGTTTGCGAGGAGATAGTGTTCCGGATGTAAATGTAATGTAAATCTCAGATTGATGAATGATATGACCTGTGTTTTCACAACATGTTTTAAATATCAAAGAGAGAGCGACTTTTCGTTGCTAATTCAAAGGGACCATGGCAGGATATGGATATGAGGCCCAATTCTTTGTGATATAGGTATTCAAATTTTAGGACTGTGTTTTACTTAGTCTATTTGAAGTAATCTTCTCAGTCTTATCATAGTTGCTGTGGTACTTGGTTTTTAGAATTGTGTTTTACTGAGTACATCACATGATCACATATACTACTCCCTGTGGATGTGTTTTATAACCTTTAGTCATTCACAGTTGTCCACAGTTCACTGGGTAACTCCTGAGTTATCATTGTAAACCATTCTGCTTAGTAAGCATATGGCCCACAATCAGTAGTCCTAATTAGGTACCTAATTAGGTAGTTGATGTAAAATTTTTGTATAGATTGAACTTCTACCAATACTACTCATCTTTTATCATTGCTCACTTATCTTCAGCTCTTTATTAAAGTATACATCACAGATAGGTGGTTGCTAGTTGTCCACACTATACCATGCTGCTATATACTCTATTCCTTCCAACAAATACCTCTTATTTGTTATCTGTACTCTAATTTTAACATAGTCAATACATTAGCTGATCACATGTACAACTTGTTATGGTATACTTGGACTTGAATATTTTTCTTAATTTAATATTTCTTTTCTTTTCTTTTTCTTTTTGGACAATAAAAGACATGTGACCATAGTTACATGATACATCATATGATATGATGTTATAGGCCTAGATTCTGGGAGAAGAAGCTGGAAGGATAATGTCAAGGTACATGTCAATAGTATGCTTACTTCATGATGTACATATTGTATACTCATAGCAAATATATGAATATTAGGGTAGAGTTATTTATCATTAGTATAGACCATATATACTTGTATAAATAGTATAAAAATGTATTAGGGACTTCTTGTTAAGTTTTCTTGTAATTCCTACAAGTATTATGTCAAGACTTAGAGTTAAAGTCAAAAGAGTAAACCTTGGATTGGGTTAATCACAAGAAAACTTGATGGAGTTTTTAGTATAACATTGTCTACCTCATATACTCTACCAGATGGTCTATGCTACTACTATGTCTAGTCTACTCTAAAGACCATGTGTAAACTATAAGATCAACATATGTTAAATATATTATATAATATTATTATTCCAGAATGTTCTGCTATGTTTTATTGTGACCATATGACCAATGTGACCATTACTGTAACATCATCATGTGACAGTTTGTGACAATATGACTGTGACATCACACTTAAACTCTAACTCTAATAATAATAATAAAAAGAAAGCAAAAATAAAATAGAAAAGTCTAATATTTGTAACTCTAATAATAAGATACTTTGCTTTTAAGTTTACTTAGTAGTTTATTAGTTATTTTTAGACTAGTAGTTGCCACAACACAACTTCTTATAGATATATTTTTTGATTTTTAGTTGTTTACAGTTCATTAGATAATTTTTAAGTTATTAGAGTAATTTACAAAGTTATTAAATTTACTTATTTGTTACTTGTATACTGATTTTATATTAGATATAGTTTATACCTTGTTATCTAAGACTTGTAGTGAGTTTTCAGAAAACAAATAAGTAAGTGTATATTATTCAGATATATAGAATATAGATATCAAACAATCTTTGACTTTAGCTTATATATTATGTTTTTACTAGTTATATTAGTTACATATCTTAGAAGTTATACTTAAAGTCTTGTAGAAGACAAGTTTATTAGAAGATAGTAAGGCATGTATCACAAACTTCATTCAGCTGGTATCTTCACAACCAGTAAATTTATTTTCACAAACTGAGTTGTGTTGAAAAGCTCTGAATATCAGTAACTGTAAAATATTTGTTTGCTGATATCTCATGAATGACTAGATACATTTGCACAATCAAACTTGTGTTAAAAAGTGCTCATCAAACCATTTCTAATGATATATGGTATATTACATAGTAATAAGTATTTATAGAGATACAAATATATCAATGTAGTGATATAATTAGTTACTTTCTAAAATTAGCCTGACAGCTGCTATGATAGATGACAGCTTCCATCAGATACAAGTTTTAATCATGTAATGGAAACAGCTTGCATATAGTATCAAAACTAAAAGTAGTGCACTTAACTTTTTCTTATTTTATCTCTTATTTTTTTATTTTATTTTTATTTTTATTTTCTATTTTTGGAACTAGGGTTAGTTAAAGTGACAAGATTATGTGGTCACAAGTCACATGATTTATGGAAAAACATAAAAGAATAAGATTATATAGTATATACAATATATATATTATGACTCAGAGCCTTTAGAGTTGGGTTAAGAGGCAACCTTGTATTGTGGTAACACAAGAGAACTTGATAGAGAACTTGGTACAGGATAGTCTATCTATATATACTAAGGTCCCAGGACCTGTGCTAACTATTTCTAGCCTACTCTAAATGACTATGTGTTTAGCCATATGCTTGGTGTGTGGTATGATATCATCCTTCTAGAACCTTCCTTGTCATGTGACCTATGTGGTTACTAACCCTAACCCTAGGTGCTAAAAATAGAAAAATGAAAATAAATTGAACAAGAAAATAGGAAATAGAAAGAAAATAAAAAAGAACTAAGTCTACTTCTTGCAACTTTGACAACATAGCCATTTAGGGTAGGATAAAAGTAGCTAGTATGGATCATGTAGATTTAGTATATAAGGTAGACTATCTTGTATAGAGTTCTCTATTGAGTTCTCTTATATT
>Ga0157368_1001304_pt1 | contig 10606 bp, 6 predicted proteins | sample AttbisABBM3_FD_113146 | JGI IMG/M metagenome (GOLD analysis project Ga0157368, IMG submission 113146) | Fungus gardens microbial communities from leaf cutter ant in Botucatu, State of São Paulo, Brazil - Atta bisphaerica ABBM3 | ecosystem: Host-associated > Fungi > Mycelium > Unclassified ...
CTAATACTTTTACTAGTACTGAGCCCAACAATATCATGACTTAAGTCTTAAAGTAAAGATAAAAAAACTACTTTTGTATTAAGTAACATAAAAAACTTGATAAAGTTCTAAGTACAAGCTAGTTTATCTTATATACCACAGACCATGGTCTGTGTGCACACTACAACTAACCTACCCTAAAGTACATATACTTACTATAAGGCCAATATATTATTACTATACTATATGATATTATCTGTTCTAGGATCTTCTCTATGTTACTTGATTGTATGACAACTATATGACAGATATCATGCCTTTGTTATGATTTGTGACTTGTGTGACATCAAATTATACTTTTGTCTAAGTCCAAAATAATAATAAAAAGAAATAAACTCAAAAATAAAACAAAAGAACAAAGTAATATAATTAAGTTTATTGTTTACAATTCTGACAAACAAGCTCAATAATTTTCTTTTCTAATGTCAACTTTATTTCCATGTAAACAATACACAATCTAATATTATTAGATGTAGTTCACATCTTATTATCTAAGATTGTTATATTCCAAACTCTGAAACATGTCCAACTTCAATATGACATTAAATCCCTGTGGTTATTTGGCTTTATTTGTGTCCAAAACTCCATTGGTGGTTTGGTACTTTATAATGAACTTAATTCCATCAAATCCCCATGGTTCTTTAGCTTTACTTGAGTTAAAATCCATAGTTATCTTTATCTGTTTCTATCACCTAATTATATTTTTCAAACTTCATAAAATTACTTGAACTTTATATGGAGTTTTCTCCTCTCCAATCTGAGCTCCTATTTAGTATTTCACTACTGAAACATCTGCTCAGAGATCTGTTTTAATTACTCCTTTTGTTACTTTATATATTTAAGGCTGATAATTACTTTGTAATAGCTAGTCTGATAATTGACTAAAGTTGATGCTGAATCTCTAGTGTCAATGGCAATGCACTTTACTCTTCCCTTTATAACTCCTTACAAGGCTATCCTCTGAAATTGCAACTACATGGCTCATAGGAGGTACAACACATAAGTTAAGGCCAAGGTTATTCCAAAAAGTTCACATTACTGAGCTTATTACATGGAGTTTCCACATTCTGTACATCTCCAAGCTAACTCTGTGGGCTTTTGCCTTCAAGTGTGAACCATGTCTAACAAAGATCTAATGAGGTATCTTGGAAGTCCAAAACAAACTAGTTATGTATTATTCAAGAATATGGAAGATGGGATTGAAATAATCTTCAGCTTTAGCTTATGTACTGTATCTTGATAAGTTGCACTAGTTGTATATTTTAGAAGAGAACTTAGAAGACTTAGAGGCTTGGGGCATTAGAAGGTGACAAGATATGTCATCACTAACATTAGAAAAGAGTATTAGTTTTGGTTGATTTTTAGAATAAAATTTTTATAATGTAAACTATCAGGTTATATACTAGGTATACTACTTAGAGTAGTTATCTGGAATGAAACTGCTAAGTGAGTTATTCTAGATACTAGTAATTCTCAGGTATTAGAGATAGAAGCCTATGGAGTTTGGCAAGAAATCAGTAAAAATATCTTAGAGAGAATAGAGAGAGATAATCTGTATTGGAAGAGATTAAGAAGTGTAGATGAGAGAGAAAGTGTTATCTATAGATTGAGATAAATGGCTAGAATAGGATGTAACAGATATAGACATTGCAAAAATTAATTTTGTGATAATCTATCCATTTAGAGTTATTTAGGACTAGTATAAGATAGGCCTCAACTAGAAAGACCAAAGTATTTCTTAAAACTAGTTCTCTAACTAGAACTTCTTTGTTGATAAGCTATATCAACATTTTGATTTCTCAAACTATATTGGTGAAATAGCCAATATACTGGATAATCTCTACATAAAGCCCAGTGATAAGATCTCCACTTATAATGTGGATTTTATATGCTATGTGTTATAACTTAAGTCTCAGTAATAAGATAAAAGCACACTCTTGTATTAAATAACACAAGAGAACTTAATAAAGTTCCAAATACAAGATAGTCTATCTTATATACTACATACTATGGTCTGTACACACACTATAACTAACTTATTCTAAAGTATATGTACTTTCCATAAAACTAACATGTTATTGTTATGCTGTATGATGTCACCTATTCTAGATCCTTCTTTGTATTATGTAATTGTGTGATCTGTGACTGTGACAGGTATTATGATTCTATCATGTGTGATATTACCTCATATTCATTGTCTATATTTAAAATAAAGAAAAGTGAAAATGAAAACTAAAATAAAGTAAATGAAAAAATGAAAAATAAAAATAAAAATGAAGTCCACCATTCACAACTCTAATACTATATCTTTTAACTAGATTGGAGGAATAGTATTCTATATTACTGTTATTACTAGAGGCTTTCCAATTAAATTCAGAATCTTATTTCCACTTAGAAACAAGGTAAATTCATCTTATTCTAGAATATGTATACTTTAGTGATAACTATTGATTACTACTACTAGAAGCATGACTGCAAATACCACTATGCAAAACAAACAGAAAAAAAGATTCTTGAATCTCACTTCTAGAAGCAAGATAAGGCTTTTTTTGCTGGTAATACTATGGGTTCCCAGAATAAATCAAATATATCTTCAGTGGCTTTATTTGCAAAATTATTATCTTCTAAGACATTTAATACTTTATCTACTACTTCTAAGAAGCAATCTAATTCTTTGCAGGTAAATCTCTCTTCTAAGCTGGCTAACAATAGCAAATTAACTAGTAATAAGTACAAGAAGTATCTTGAAAATAATCTATGCCTCTATTGCAGTACAAAAGACTATAAGCTGGACTCTTGTCTTAAAAAACAAAACATAGTTACTACTAAAGGATGCAATGCTTCAGTATCTACTAATACTTTTACAACTGCATCCAAGAAACCTTTGAAAAATAGAAAGTAACCTCAAGACTCTATATAAACTGAGAGCCATGTTGAACTTCTCTGTACAGTAATGAGTTCTATTTAACTCAATGTATCTGCTCTTTCTAACCCCTATTCTCTTTCCACTTTTCTTACTTTTTTCTTAACTCTTGGTCAGAATCACCTCAATAAAACTCTGTTTTGAGCTCTTGTTAACTTTGAATCTTCTAGATCCACTTATTGTTTTATAAACTCAAAATTTGTGGATATTCACAATTTAAAGATATCTATAACCTTGCTAATTGCCTTTTGTTTGTTTGATAGTTCATCAAATACTAATATCTCTAAAATTGCTACTTTGCTCATAATTTTCCTCTCCAGTAATTGTATAACTCTAGACTTCTATGTTATTTTACTTGATTCTTCCTATTCTTTGGTCTTTGAATACAACTAGCTTGCCTAACACAATCCACTGATTGACTGGGCAAATAGATCAACAAACTTCTGTCTATCTTTACAGGAAAATCTTGCTCCCTCTTGTATTATAGCTAATATACTATTGTCATCTTTGTCATCTTCTGACATCTCTCTGCAATTATTGGGCTCTATAGTTTCTATACCTGTATCTAAGACCCCCATTTTATTTCTGAGCAATATTAGATTGCTATCATTGGTACTGTGATATTCATATATCAAAACTTTTGGGCTCTAGCAAGTTTCAACTATATCTTTACTCTTCAAACATTCAGGCCAACTTTGCACAACAGAAGCTCCTAATCTTTTAAATATCTCTCCCAAGTATCACAAATTTACTAATATCTTCAGTAAAGCCAAAGCTAAAGTTCTTGCTTTTCATCATTCTTATAACCTCCAAATTAACTTGGAAAAGGGTGTTCAACCTATGTTTGGCTCTATATACTCTTTTTTAGCATCTGAACAAGAAACTCTAAAGAAATTCATTGAGAAAAACCTCAATATGGGTTTCATTCAACTAACTTCATTTTTGTATGGTGTACTAGTCTTATTTATCAAGATGAAAGATGGTTCACTACATCTCTGTGTCAACTTCTGCAACATCAACTACATCTTCAAAAAGGATCATTATTCTCTTCTACTTATCTCCAATTTGCTTGACTCATTTCACAAAGTCTGAAGATAAATCTTTGTCATGCTTACCATTTGGTTTTCATTACTAATGGTGATAAACAGAAGTATTAGTAAAACTAAAGAGCATTACAGACTACTCAAATGATTCATATTGAGTTCTGAAAGCAGTCTTCTGTGGCCTTAGTAATTCATAAATAATCTCATTTCTAATATTTTGGATGTTTGTATCATAATATATCTGAATAATATACTCATCTACTTGAATAACATATTCAAACATTGCCAGCATATTAAAGAAGTACTTAAATGTCTCCAGAAAACTAGTCTTGATACCAAAGCAGAGAAATGTAAGTTTCACTCTGAGTTGGTAGAATACCTGGAATATATTATTTCCCCTTCTAGTCTCACTATATCCAACAACAAAGTAAAAATTATTCAAGACTAGCCAAAGCCCAAGAAAGTTAAGGACATTCAATCTTTCCTAGATTTCGCTAATTTTTATCACCAGTTTATCTTCAACTACTTGGACATTGTCATCTTATTGACATGTTTTATCTAGAAGAATATCTTTTGGAAGTTTGACTACTCCTGCTATGATACTTTCAACTTTCTTAAGAAAGTATTCATCTTTACTCTTATTCTTATGTACTAGATCTCTAATACTTAACTGTGGAAACTGATGTCTTGGACTATACTCTTACTACAATTCTTTCTATTGTGGATGAAGAAAATCAAGTTCATTCAGTTGCCTTTTACTCCCACACTTTTACCATAATAGAGTTAAATTATAATACTCATGACAAGAAATTCCTTGTTGTTTTTGAAGCTTTCAAAATTTAATAATACTACTTAGAAAGTCTAGCTATAAAAATATTGGATATTTTTCTACTACTGAGGTGTTAATCCAGAGATAAGCATGATAGTCCAAATACTTCTCTCAGTTTAATCTTGTTATCAAGTTCCACTCTGGTTGTCTTGGTATTAAACTAGATACTCTTACTAGATGATAGGACATCTACTCTAAAGAGAGAAATACTAGCTATACTACAGTCAATTCTCACAACTTGAAACCAATTTTCACTTAAAAATAACATACAGTCTTCATATGAGCTACAGTCTTGTTTTTTCCCTCTCTCTTTATACAGCTATAGTTATTAATCTCTATACTCTACACTGTTAAAGTTGTGAATATTAGACTTGGGTTTATTTTATTTTATTTTTATTTTTCTCATTTTATTTTTATTTTATTTTGAGTTTCTTTTTTATTTTTGTTATTTTGAACTTAGATAAGGAAGCATAATGTAACATCATTGTAACAAGGTTGTCACACAAGTCATATAATCATGTAATATAGAGAATGATATAGAAGATTCTGAAATAAGTAATGTTATAGTATAGTAACAACATATTGATCTTATAGAAAGTATATAGACTTTAGAGTAGATTAGATGTAGTATATACACAGACTACGGTTTGTAGTATATGAGGTAGACAAAACTTGTACTTGGAATTCTATTGAGTTTTTTTGTATTACTTAATACAAAAGTTGTTTTTTATCTTTACTCAAGACTTAAGTCATAATATGTACCAAGATATTTGTTCAACAATACTACCACTACAAAACACATCTCCACAGATGACTGGTAGTTTATAGACCCTGACAGCCTTCTTTGTCTTAATGGTAGAATCTACATACTATTTACTGGTAATCTTTATATATGAGTTCTTTAGTATAATCATAATTATATTCTTGCTAGCTACTTTAGTTAGAACAAAACACTAGAACTCATTTGTTACAGTTATTCCTAGTCTAGCCTCTATACTAATATACAATAATTTTATAGGTTCTGTGTTACTTATATGCAATCCAAACCTCAGTATTACAAGCTTTATGGATCACTCAAGTAGCTTCTTATTCCAAAATGATTATGAAATTCTATTTCTATAGACTTTATTGAGAAACTCTCATTATCCTTAAGATTTAACACTATCTTGGTCATTATTAACCAGCTTACTAAATAGGCTATTTTTATTTCTATACATAACATTATAATATTTGTGAACCTAACATATCTGTTTGTTCTTCATGCGTTCTCAAAGCATAGCATTTCTTTTTATGTCATCTCTAATAGAAGTTCAGAGTTTGTGTTAAAATTTTTCTATTCTTTAAACATTATTCTGAACATGTAGCTTTACTTCACTTCAGACTACTACCTTAAAGCTAATGGACAAACTAAAAGCATAAACCAGATACTCAAGCAATATTTCCATGTATATTATAATTACTAGCAAGATAACTGGTTCAAACTTCTATTACTTACAGAGTTTTCTTATAACAATGCTTTTAGTGCTACTACTAGTGTCTCTCTGTTCTTCACTGATAAGAAATATCATCCAAACATTACTGTTTACCTTAAATATAATATTACATCTTTCTAAGCCTATAACTTTGCTATAGATCTTAATGAACTACAGAGTATTTTTAAAGCTAAGATTACTATAACCCAACTACATTATCAGAAGTCTGTTGATATGTGACATTTCCCTATACTTATCAGAATTAAAGATGATGAACTTCATATTTTTCTCATTTTTATTTTTATTTTTATTTTCAGAACTTAGGGTTAGAGTTAGCCAGTGTCACAAATTGGTTACAGTCACACAATCATATGTCACAATAGAAAGTAGTAAAAGATTCTAAAAGAAAAAATGATGTCACTACAACATGTTTGACATATATTGATTTTATGGATAATGTATAGCCTTTAGAGTAGGTTAATAGTACTGTAGCATGGACTAGTAACTTAGTATATATAAGGTAGACAGTTCTGTACTTGAAACTTCATCAAGTTCTCTTGTGTTAATCTAGTATAAGGTTTTCTTTCTTACCTTAACTCTTTAAGGTTTTAATTGTAATAATATCCAATTTGTTGTGGTAACTACTAACCAAGATAGTTAATAACTTACTAAGTAGTCTTATAACAAAGAATCTCATAAAGATCACAAAAGAACTCAACAAGAAGTTCCCAATGTATTCCTATACTATATATACTACTATTACAAGTTTTACCCTAAATTATATATGTTGTCCATAAGTCTACTATACTATTACTATAAGATAAACATGCTGTAACTGCATCCTTGACATCATTCGTTCTAGTTCCTTTTACTATGTTCCAGACCTATGACATTACATTATGTGACCACAGTTACATGTTTCTTCATTTTCCAAGAAATAAAAGAAACAGAAAAAGAAAAAGAAAAGAAAATCCAAGAGTTTAAGTATACTATAATATGATTTCAAAGTAGGTGATCAAGTTTTTGTTAAGACTTAATTATTTAAGACCACCCAACCCTCAAAAAAAACTCTTTAAAAATATCTTGGACCTTACAAAATCATCTTCTAGTCCAATATTCCATCAAAATCTATGTATTCTATATATCCAGCCTTCTATATCTCCATATTAAAACCCACCATGTTCAATACTTTCTCTGAGAGAACATAACTAGCTCCTATACTAGTTATAATTGGCAGGGAACCTAAGTATGAAATCTCATAGATAGTGGATTCTAAAATCAATTATATGTGAATAGCTATATTTTGTACTTATTGGAATACATATTAGATACTACTGTTAGTTTAAATCATACTAAATAAGTTGAACAAGCTCACCTTAGTCCAACACTAAAATATGTGAATACCTGAGATTTTTTATTCATCAAAGATCTTTTTATATATGAGATAGCAAAAATTCATAATAACCTATATAGTTGTGGCCTAAGCATTAGTCAGTACTAGAGATAGAAGAAATAAAAATAAATAGATAAAATAGAAATTTATTTGTCATCTTGTGACTTTGCACCTCATTTAATATTTTCTTAGGTATAACAGTTACTGTATATCACTTTTATGTATCTCTTCTATTTTCTATTGTATTCTATAGTCCCAAGTCTGAAGTGAAGTTGCACATTGCATTTCTCAGTAAATCTACAACATTATCTTTACTAGGCATATAGACTGATTTGAACTCCCCTGCCTCTATCTTTTTCTTAACAAAGTAGTGTCATATATCAATATGGTTTGTCCTTCTGTATTCTCAATATGTTTTTGTCATTTAAATTGTACCATTGTTGTTAATAAACAATATAGCAGGTTTTTTCTGAGAAAGTGATGCTTTGTCAAAGAAGGATGACAACCATATAGCCTGTTGTACAGCTCTTGAAACAACAACATACTCAGTCTCTGTTGCTAACATCACTACTATTTTCCACCTTTTTGTAGACTATGACACTAGCTCTTTTCCAACAAAAAAGATATATCCATCGTTCAACTTCTGAATGTTCTTACCATTTGTATAGTTGGAGTTGACAAAACTCACTGGCTGCAAGCTTGCTCTATAGTGGTAAGTGATTCCATAGTTAATTGTCTCTTTAATATATACCATTGTATGTTTCATGGCATCCTAGTGCACTTTCCTAGGATTTGCAGTGAAATGTAACAAGTAGTTTACTGTAAATAATAAGTCAGATTGTGTCATAACTTATAGCCATATTAACAATTCCAAGGTTTCATAGTATGGAATTTTCTTTATCTTATTAGTCTTCTCCTGAGTCTTTGGACTATCTGTGGTAGAAAGTGATATTCCAACTAGCAAAGGAATAGATTGTAGTTTACATTTTACCATACTGAATTTCTTTAACATCTGTGTTGTATATACTTTTTGTGAGATTCTAATCTCTTTCTCTATCTTGATACCTAATATGTGCTCAACCTCTTTCATATTCTTTATCTTATATTTTGATTCCAACTCTCCCTTTGCTCTCTCTACTTTCTTCAAGTCTGATGACCTATCTACAGTATTATCAGTATATATGCATATGATTGTGAAATTCTCTCCATTCTATCAAGTTCTAATTATTAGCTCTATTTATGACTACTTGTATTCCAATTCTCTGTAGGCAGCACTCAATATCTTAAACTAGTCATATTTACCCTGCATTCTCCCATAAGGAGTTTTGTAGAGCTTCTATACCATATTATTTCTTTTCTCCACAAATCCCTGAGGTTGTTTAATATACATGTCAAAGTTAATATCACTGTTAAGGTAAGCAGCAACAAAGTCTAGCTGCTATAGATGGAGATCAAGAGAGACTACAATAGCTAGCAATAAATAGAAAGATTCTAGATAAGCAGTTGCAGTATATATTTTCTCAAAGTCAACTCCCTGGATCTGTGAGTAGCTTTAATGATTCTTGATTTTTTCTCTACAAATGATTTATCTCTATTAAACTTTGATGCATACACATATTTCATACCAACTACATTTGCCTTCTCTAGTCATTCCACTAACTTATAAACCTTCTTTGTCTTTATTATGTTGATTTTCTTTACTATTAAAGCCCACTATATGTTAGACTCCTACATCACCTCTCTAAACCTCTGAGAGACTTTTACATCTCTTACCATCATCACAAATATTCTCAGCATATACTCCCTATCTTTCTCTCTTACTAAGTACTTTCTGGAATCTAGAAATTTTCATAATGGCCTAGGTTCTCTTTTTGTCCAGTATATTGCAATTGGTATATCTGTTAACTCTATATCTGTACCTTTATCTAATCTATCCACTGCTACAATGTCATCTCCATCCTTCTAAACTAAAGTCTCTACCTTAACTTTCAATGAAATATTGGTACTATAACCAAGCCTACCACTGTCATTCACATCCAACCTATCCAACATCTTTACACCTTTCTGCTTATTCTCATGTTTCTCAGCATCTTCTTTCTCTTTCTGCTCTGAAACTCTACTAGTTCTCTTATCTAATATCTTTGGTAGAAGAGAATTATCATTATTCTTCTATTCAGTATGCTTAGGGTTATTTGTGAAATTTATAAGTTCTTTATTGAAATGTATGTTCTTTCTGCTATATACAATATCTGTTTTGCAGTCCAACAATTTGTAGCTTCACTAGCTGAAGTAACTCATCAAGACTAGACATGTGGTACAGAGCCCAAGTTTTGAAGAGTACAGGTCAAGTAGTATATGGGCATATGCTGTTCCTCAAAAAATATGTAAATAAGAAATGCTTTGCTTCTTTTCATACTATATTTCAGTAGACAAAATGTTAGGATTTTATTTAGATAGCACCAAGTTTTGAATATATATAACTGTTTGAACAGCTTCTGACTAATAGTACATTGGTAGTCTGGAATCTACAAGTATGGAGCATGCTGCATCAAGTATGGTTTGTATACTATATTCTACAGTATCATTCTGTTGGTGAGCATATGCTGTTATGAACTCCAATACAAAACCCTTCTCATTCTTATACTTCTGTTATAACTGATTATTCTACTTACGATTTCTATTTACTTGTACTCTTTGCCTTATTAACTTCTCTATCTTAGCTATATATTTTTTCAACACCTTAAGTGCCACCTTTGCTATTTTCTCTTTTAGAAAGTTTATATATCTTATCACAAATAAGCTACTCACTGGTTGTGATACTTGAACTTAGTGGTGTTTTAGAGGTTCAGTATAAGGAGATAATGATGAGTAGTATCAACAAGGATAATTGACATTGTTAAGTCTGAG
>Ga0157368_1001306_pt1 | contig 10592 bp, 9 predicted proteins | sample AttbisABBM3_FD_113146 | JGI IMG/M metagenome (GOLD analysis project Ga0157368, IMG submission 113146) | Fungus gardens microbial communities from leaf cutter ant in Botucatu, State of São Paulo, Brazil - Atta bisphaerica ABBM3 | ecosystem: Host-associated > Fungi > Mycelium > Unclassified ...
AGTTTGAAGGAGATAATTAAGCAATGGATACAGATGAATATGACTGTGGATTTTGACTCAAATAAAGCGAAATAACTGCGGACTTTTGGTGGAATTAAGTCCATTATAAAGTACCAAACTACCGACAGAGTTTTGGACACGAATAAGACTAAATATCCATGGGGATTTGATGTCATATTGAAGTTCAACATGTCTCAGACATGTTTCGGAGTTTGGGATATGACATCCTACCAATGCTACTTGTCTTTCATTATTGCTCTCTTTCAGCTCTTCATTAAAGTATATACCACAGGTAAGTGGTTGCCAGTTATCCACACTATACTATGCTGCTGTGTACTCTGTTCATTCCAATAAGCACAGCATGACTAAGTAATGATGTACAGCACTTACAATAAGCTACTCAAGTATCTTAGACCTGTTGTAAATTGAGCTAATCTCTAAATTGCTCTATACTTACAGTATTCACTTATACTTTATATGTATTATAACTTATTGCTAGTTGGAATAAAGCATTTGTACTGTTATTGGCTGTATTCACTTTCTAACTTATACTAATTGTCTTTATTGATAGCAATAGTCAACTTTGTTACTACTCTCTCCAAGTTTTCTGGCTCTACCAACTATTATTCTTGAAAAGTCTATATTAAATACACTCTTATTTTTATCACTATTTCTGGCTCTATCCATGTTACTGAAGAGATGTTAAAAGCTTTTACTCTTTCTTAAGCAGATAATATATGTTAATGTATGGTCAATCTAGTATTAAGTCTTTCCAGACTCATTTGCATATTTTATGGAAATACATAGTTTAGTCTTTATTTTTGCTAACTACCAAAATACTATCAAATTCTAAATTACCAGTGATTAGAGCCCTACTCTTCTATTAGATGAACTTTTTAATTTAAGTAAAAGTTCACAATTAGTTGTATAAAAGTGGTCAGATCAAGTTAAAATACTTATCTAAGGATAAATATGGATTATCCAAAGAGTAAATATATGTTATATAGAATATGGATCAAGCTTGATACTTATTTACAGAGATTATAATTGAAATGGCAAATAATGATCTCAGTCTCAACTTATGTGTTGCACTAACTACTTGTTATGTGGTTACAATTTCAGATGGAGCTGAAGTTCAAGAGTATATATTAAGTACTGTAGTCAGAACTGTGACTAAGAGAATAGTAAAGTAAGAGATAACTAAGAAATTACTATAGAGATGATCTCCAAATGACATGATAACCCAGAGTTCAGGTAACTAGTTATTAGATAGTAAAACACAGAAATTTGATCTGCATATGAGTATGCATAGATATGGAAAACATCTAAAAATAGTAAGAGACTTTATTCATAAACAGAAAATGAATATCTTAGATGTCTCAGGAGTAGGTCTATAATAGTACTTCCTTTTTAGAGCTAAGCTCTCAAAGCTGAAAACATAATATAAATAAAAGAATACAAGTAATGTAGGAACTTAGAAGTAGTTAGTAAGATAAATAGCAAAAGTATAGGATAGTAACTAACCTCAGTCTCTCAAAGATAGTATGAGAACTAAGAAATACATTGTGCTAACTCATAGTATAAATACTCTTACAACTCTAAGCTTGGCTTAGGTTGCAACTTAGGCAAAGATGAGAGCAAGAAAGAAGAGGATAATCAATTGGTAAAGTGTAAGGATACAGAATTGTATCTACAACTATATATATCTAATAACCACAAGAAAAGAAAAAGACATCCTTGAGGGAAATAATGAAGAAAGTATAAGGAAAACATAAGGTTCCTACTATTACATGAGGTACTGACTGATATACTATGAGGAAAATGTAAGGTGTAGTATAAGCCAAAGATGAAACAAACTCCAACACATGTCCAAATCATGGCAAACATAAGGCAAATACCTGTAGAACATGAAATAGTGATTGTAACAGGCTTAAGACTTTATCAGTGTCAATAGAGTTCATGATATAATTACTCAGAATAGATATTGTTTGAGAAGTGAAAAAATAAGAGAGATCAAGATATAAGAGTGGGAAATCCAAGACTGTTAGACTAATGATATTTTGAAATACCAGGGAGGAGATTCTGTTCTGCTATTAAGATGACTAAGTGAAGTCTATAGGATATATGGAGTTTATAATCTCTAGGAAAATCTTAAGTTTATTATTCTAAACTATATAATATATGACTTATCTCCAGAAAAATCCTAAGAGAACAGAATAGAGTCTTCTAGAGGTGATAGCTATTCTAAATATCCAAACAGTCTATACCAATCAAGCAGAATATTAAGTAAAACATTGCTAATCTAACCTCAAAATGATTATACTAGATAGTTAGAAACTTAAACAGAATGGTCTCAAACATTGACTGGATTGTAGAGAGTTTATTGAATGATAGTCAAAAAGAGGGGATTGTGACTGTCTTGAGGGCAGTATCTGAAAAATTTCTAGTGATAGGACAGTGATATTGACTTGATGAACCTTGCAGAGCTAGTGGCAGGATTTGAGACTTGTAAACAGAGAGGGAGAAAGGCCACAGGCTTCAGTGGTGTTTAAGACTTGAGTTCAGACAAAGTGGTGAATCTCTTTACACTAGTCTTCTTCTAACTAGCTAGTATTCCCCTTATACCTAGAGTCTATAAAACTTTCTTTACTAAAAGTGGTATTGTCTCTGGTCAAGAATGAATAGAAAGTAAAACTGAAAGGACTTGGTATCAAGCAGTTTTAAGATAAGGAATCAAGTTCTAATATCTTAAGTATTAAAGCAAAAGTTAAAATACAAGAGAACATGATAGAGTTTCTACTATAGAATAGTCTAGACTCATCACCAATCTATTGATGAATACCATCATTGCTTCTTTCCTTACAAAGAAAACATATATCCTGAGATGAATATATGTTCATGTTGAATAGCTCAACTAGAAACTCAAAATTATGTTCTCTATGATTGTGTTAGATATGAGGCTGTCAGTAACATATTATCAGTTTTCTGCAAAGTAACCCAGATGCTTTCTGCTTTCAGAATAATATCTCCTAAGCAAATACTTCTACATCCTTCTTTTATTGCTGATTTAAAAATACAGTCCAACATTAAGAGAGAAACTCCAACTTTTGAGAAATCAAGTCTTTGCATTTAAGTTGCTCTGATACTAAGCTACCAGTTTGGTAAATACATACAATTAGAGCCTACCAAGTATTACATATCACACCTTACATTTACCAGCGAGTATAAGAACTTCGCAGATACTGTATCTATTAGGCTCAGATTTGACAAATCATGATCCATGTCCAATATTCTTGTTACTGAAATTAATTACTCATCGGGAACCCAAAGAATAGACAGGTAAATATCATACAAAATGGTACATGTAGGTGGGTGAAGAGGGTGAGTGCGTCATGTGATGCAATTGTGCGAGTGAAAAAAGTACCATGCCAAATGTCAGGCATAAAGCACTGAGGGAATTTTGTGTCTACATCTTCCGAGATCAAGTCTATGTGGATCCTCGTCCCCTCACAAAATAAATATCAATATAGAGGAGGTGGGCCAAAGGTGCGATGTGGCGGGTATGTAGGGAATGCGCGTAGGAGACAGGTGGTCGATTGGCACTGCACCACCTTATACGACAGACTGTGCGTGCTTTTCTTCCCATAGTGTTCGCAGTACATCCGTAAATGCCAATTTCCCTAGTTGAGCATTCTGTTCAAAACGTTGCACCAACCACTTTTCGAGGTTGTCCGCAGCCGACCGCCAGAGTGCCATTCGAGCCTGTATCTCTGCCGTCTGTGTAAATAATGTTGTATCCCGAGTTGATGGTGTGTACTGTATGCGCTCAAAGCACGTTACGAATTGCGACAGGGAGAGGTTTACTGAAGTGATTGTCGCATTCTGGGTGGCTGGGTCCACGTAAATGATTTCGCGCACAAATGCATCCTCTGAACCACCAAATAGCTGAGAGAACGTTGAGCAAGTATAACCCAGATCTAACGACCTGACGGCTTACCTTGACGATCCAACCTGGTGCCTTTTGCTTGCAGCCTAACACCCGCTCCGTCCGAATGATTCCAGTGTTAGGATCGACACTACGGTCAAGAACGTCGATGCTGATGACATGTGAACACTTGGGATTGGGGTATTTCTTCCACATTCCTGTGACAACATGAAACCAGGGGTGACTAACGCATCGCGCGACCATTTAAGCTGGGACCAATACATGATAGCTGATTTAACTCACCTGTAATCGAAGTTTTGAGAAAAGAAATGCATTTTGACCCAAGTATGAGCCAGGGAAAGAAATGAGTTCAGGAATGGTGGAGTCGACGGCCTGGTGGAAGTTTTTGAGGGATAAGTAATCGGGTATTTTCGCCAATTATCGGCACCAGCCGACATCTCCCACGATCAGCCCTTCTGAGCCAATCATAATCACTCTCTTATTACTGCTCATTAACAGTCATGTACAATAACGCAAAGTCACTACTGCTCCGCTTCGACCGCCACTGCCGCCTTCAACTCTGACAGGCGAACTTTTAGCTTCGGACTATTCGTACGAGACATAAGTGGAGACTTTGTTGGTCTTAACAACCGACTCACACTTCCAAGAGTTTGGCCTCTAGTGCCTGTTTTTCTTCTTGCAATGCAAGTCGCCTCTCTGCGTCAAGTTTAGCACTGCAATCAACCAGGGTTCTCAGCAATCTGGTAGTAACTAATTCCCGGAAGTGTGACCTACAAAACATAGCCGCCTTGGCCGTCATAATGAAGGATCAACTGATGATACTTCCATAGCGATGGTCGATGTGACACAGTTAGCAAGGTGATCCCAAGATCAGTGGCAAACTCCATCATCATCCCTTCAACATTAGTTGGTACGAGAGACGTGGCTTCATCAAGGACGGCATACTGATCCGACGGACGTCAGTCAGTGAGGTTCATGCATATATAACACCCACCCACCTTGGGTCGGTGATAGAATAACCTTGCCCAGGCAATCTTTTGCTGGTCGCCACCACTGAGTGATTCTCTCCATTCTCGTGCAGCATCCCAGCCGCCTTCTCTCTCCACAATATTCTCCATCTGCAGCGTGGCAAGGATCCGACGTAGATTGTCATCCGTGACCCCTCCTGGTGATCATTTAGAACAAATGGCTGGATTATTGATGTACTCACGAGCTTTCATGTCGACCTCAGAGTGTGGATAGATAATTTGATCCCGAAGTGTTCCAAGTGATAGATATGGCCGTTGGGGGATTAACATGAATTGTGAGGATGGCGGTTTGCGAACAGCTCCACCATAGATAGGCCAAAGACCACCGAGAATGCGGAAAAGAGATGATTTGCCGCATCCTATGACCAATCTCATGAATCACAGAATCAAACCCTTGTGCTGACTTACCATTCGGCCCAACAATGAGTAGATGTTGCTACAGTTTTCAATCAGCATGTCTGTAGATGGATTTTCTCGAAAATGTTTACCCCCGGCTTAACATGGAAACTTAGACTTTGTAGGAGAATATCACCATTGGGTGTCACAATTGGAACATTCTCAAATCGAATATCCTCAGCTTCAAAAACTTGACCTCTTCCGCTGAGAACTACAGGAGAGACCAGAAATAATGTCCTTGATTCTGAAAGCGAAAATAACATACTTTTTGCATTAGCTTCTGTACTTGCGGAACTGACAAGTGCCTTCTCAAACTTGGCTTGTTTCACATCCTCGATTGTCTCAAGTAGCTGAGACACTCGTGTAGTGAAACCAGCAAGTTCTTGCATATCCTTATAGGAATACATTACGCGGCCAAAAGCATCTAAGTATGAGTCAGTCAGTCAAGTTCGAGGACGTATAAAAACCAGATTACCGGAAGCTGATAGTAGAAGGCGCCGATTTGTCACGAAGCCTAAGGAGAATTAACCCGTGGGTCAAATGTAATACTGTTGCTCACTCTCAGTACGGCCCCCTAGGTCAGCAGACTTGGAGCCAGGTAGCTTGAAGAACACGGGGACTCCGCAAAGGACAAGCTGGCAGGCATCAGTGTCCATACCTATCCCAATGCACAAAGATAAGACATACGCCGAAGGAACCCCAAAGCCATTTGATAACACCTTCTTCCACACAGCCGAACCACCACCGTTGTTCCAACACCCTTTTTTCGTGTTTCAACATGGTTGCATACTCTCTTTCAATCAGTAAGCGTTCTGCATGCTCTCCTCTCATGAATGCGATCTCTTCAGAAAACTCAATTAATCGTGAATGTGTATGTCGAAGTGACCCTGCCAATTTGGCGGATAGGGCTGTATAGGTACCGAAAGGAGGTGTCAGATACCGCACTATGAGAGGAACAATCAAGCCTTAGGAGAGTTAGTTGATGATCAGGAAATAACACACAAAGGACAGCAGTAGATTGGACAGCAAGTGTCAAACAAACGAGAGCCTCCACGCCGACGTTCTGTGATAGTTGATAGTTGTAAAGAATGACGTCAAGAACGGGTTTGGCGAGGTTGGAATATATTGCGGCCAAGTGCGTTGAAAATCGTTGTATGTCATGGGTTATCATCCTAATGAATGTTAACGCATCAGGAATGCCAAGTTCTGGTCAACTCACTGATCCGGATTCTTGATTCTATCATCTAGGTTTGCTGCATGGATAGAGTCTTAGCGTAAATCGATATGGATGAGGTTGACATGACCTACCAAGCTTATAATACACCTTTCCCTCTGATCCTTGTGACACTTGCCCTAGATACCGGGAAAGTACCTCATGAGTTAACCGTGTGCGGTAAGCAATCGCGAGCTTATTCTGGACATAGCTCAACCAGCTGTTGCACCATGTCGCTGGGATAGCTATAAAAAGCCAACGGAGAATGTTGTAGAAAAATCCCAAGGGTTCGACCTTGACGAGGCTCGCAACAATTCTGAAGAGGCACGCTGAATAAGTCATAACTTTGTTGTTACACCTATGACGTACTTGCCATCAAGAGCGGCAACGTAGAGCGATATCGCGGTCCGAAACACCAGAAGGCTTGAGTGCATGAAGAGGAGAAGAGCTTCTTTGGAGCGTATTCCTGGGATGATAATTCGCAATATCCGGGAGAGGCGCTGATAGAAAATCGCATCCACCTGACGAAGAACTATGTTAGTTGGACTGAGGAAACAGATAATAGGATATACGCATACGGCAACCCGTTCTGGTTCTTCATGATGACCACTAGCCTTGCCCTTCCCTTCCCTCGATCTCCCTCTTCCACCTCCAGAAAGACCGTGATAGGTAGTACCAAGAACATAGAATACAAAGCCAATGCTAAGCACCCGTTGGACGAGTAGTCGGTTACCGGCGTACGTTTTGGAGAGATGAGCGAGCTTTGCTTTTGTAGTTGTACTCCAGAGTGTCGAAAGCATGATGAGAGTCGAGAGAAGGGTGGCGCAAATGATGCCAAAGCCTCAGCTGAACTCAGAGCCCTGCATGTAGATATAGAAAACCAGCGACGCACTTACACAGGCGATGAAACAAGTGGCAATAGAAACAACAAGCAAAGATGTATGTATATTGGCATGTGAATTAGAGATAACGAGCGCCACGTGCACTCAGATCACTCTGATCAGATCCGCCCGTCTTCCCTCGCCTGTTGTATCCACCGTATCACCTCACTCCAGTCCTTCACGCGCCACAGCTGTGCACCTTCTGGAATAGACAGAGTTTCTTCTTTCCAGAACTCCTTCCCATCGTAAGCCTTGAGTTGAATGTCAAACGACTTATCGTCGTGAGCATCATCTGGACCACAAACACGCTTGTTCCATTCATAATCTCCGAAGAGGAGAACTGGCATGGGATGAGTTGCATTTATGCATTCCAATGCATTTTCAGAAGAGTCGTCTATCAGTATTTTCGCTCCAAGGTCACAGCAGACCTAAAGGGAGTTGTCATACGTGATTCTATGAAATCTGCATCTCCTTTGCTCACCTGGGGTTTACTCAACTGAGAAAGGACATGTTTCCCGATCGTTTCCGCATCCTTGAACTGACTGGTGTGAACAATGCTGTCGAACAAGTCTTAAATCCATTCAGGCTTCCATTCCCGGTGACTTGGTGAGGACAAACCTGGAAAGTGCTTTGAGACCCATTTCCAGCTCCTGTCTGCATCTTCTGGCCTAGCCGTAACAATGACGAGTCGGAATCCCATGTCCTTGAGAGCCTGTATCCCCTCCCGTGCTCCAGGCACCAAAGCCGTATGATAGATCCTGTCGGTCTTGTAAAAGTCCCCCACTTTGTCAAACGTTTCTTTGACTGTTCCCCAGTATGGATTCTATCAAACACCACGTCAACGAAGGCCTAGTCGAGGACGAGGCACTCTCACCTTCCAGTAGTAGTAATCTGTACAAATGCATCTTGTCAGTCTATGCAAGCTCCACTCTTGTTAATAATCTCACAGTAAAAGTTTGAGATGTCCATCTTGGTGCCGTATACTTCATTGTGCCCTAGTACAACTGTTTTGACGCCAATTGTAAATTACAATTTCATGAGCTTACACTTGGAGACAGCCTTATTTGTTTCGCAGAGGACATCGTCCAAATCAACGGCAATTATCGGGTTCGATGAACCAGGAGGCACAGTGAATTTATCAGATACTTCATGCTCATCCTGTTCATTGATACCATTTGACTTGAGGAGAGAAGAACCGTCGGAGATTGCGATACTGGCAACCTGTGTGGCTTGTGACGCAGATGGGGACATGATACAAGATGCAGATCAAGGTAACGACGAATATGTATGTTGAACTTTTGAATCATGTCACGATTAAACATTGCCATCGTGGAGTATATGGATGTAGAAGTCCATTCCAGTCTTTTGGTCAAGACCGTAAATTGGACCCACGTTCGGTTCGGTTCTCAATTCTCGGTTCAGTCAAATAGGTTTATTTCTGTACTTATCTTTTGTCCACAAGGACTAGGCAGCACCCAGTGAAAAGAAAAGAGTAGGATCACTGCTAATCCATTTCACATCAGATCAATATTGTTGTCTCACTTTGTTGCTTACTAAAGAAACTTTATCTTGTTGCATTCATATCCTAAAATCAACGATAAGTCTTGCATACCTTTATGCATAGACTTACATATATATATATTGTTACAGATTGTGTTGGAGATCTAGACTGTTCCAGCAAGTCTCTTATTTTCTTTTAAGTTCTTTACTGAGTTCATGTACTTATGTTAAGTGTGGTTCTGTCACAGACTATCCAACATATGCACTAGATAACACTATCTCATCTGCACTCTTTCACCCTCTTCTAGTACAGATCATGCTCTATCCCAATCACCCATCAACCTAAGGACAAAAGCCTCTCCATTCCACATCAATTCTATGGAGTTCTAACCTCCACAGTGCTCAACAAACAACTCAGAGTATGTGTAGTAGTATTATTAGAAAATACACTTCCTGTATTTAAGAACAATAGCCACCTTGTGTAGTTCTTAGTCTGATAATCAACTCGAATTAAGTACTACACCCATTCTAAGTTTCCATCCAAACCATTCTCTTCCAAAATACAACCACATGATGAAGCTAAGCTAGGCACAATGTTTCCTGTTGAATCCAAGGTCATTTATCCATGTAGTACTACTTCTAAAACCACTTCCACCTATATATTTACTAAGTCATATTATTTGTTCCATCTTCCATACTACTTTCATAGATAATTCCAGCAAGTGTAAATTGCTTTCTAACAGTATTATCAGACTACATAGCTACTATTGCAATTTAGTCACTACTATATGACCTAACCCATAACCTGACATCATGGTGTTTTCCTACTATAGCTCCATATTCTCCTTTGAACTCTTATCTGCTCAGTATCTAAGCAAGTAGTCTGCTCACATGGCTATACCATTCCACTGTTCTAGACATCTAATGGGATTAACCCCAATTCATCTTTTTCCTAGAAGAATCCTGAAAAATACTTCAAAATCTCTCAAAATTATTCTGGCCAATAACAATCCCAATTGTGTTAATACACAGAAAGTAGAAAAAACTCTATCACTTCAGAAACTGCTGCAATCCAACAACTCTTTCAATCAATAGACCTTTTAGCCAAGGCTCTTAGAAAACTTGTAGCCAACCTAACTTCTACAACAAACTCTGTATCTCCTGTAGCAAGAACCTAAATATCTGACATTTTCAATAATACAGATTTAGAGAAACTGAATAGTTTTTTATTCTAGTATCAACTTTATTTTTGTGCAAACTCTATACAGTTTACCATAGATGTCATAAAGGTAAATTTTGTGATAACTTATTGAACAGAAGTTGCACAAAGTTAGTTTAAGATCAGGTTGGACTAAGAAGAACAAAAAATCTACTAATCCAGAACTGATTATAATTCACAAAAGAGCTGTGTGTTATGGGACGCTTTGGACATGAATAATTTTTATTTTCTTTTTCTTTTATTTTCTGACTTTATAGGGATTTTATTTTCTTTCTCTTTTCTTTTCTTTTGGACGATGAAGAGGCACGTGACATCGCAGTCACATGACATGTCACATGATGTGACGTCATAGGCCTAGAATGTAGTAGAAAGAACTAGAAGATGATGTCAGGGCACATGGAGTACACAT
>Ga0157368_1001307_pt1 | contig 10589 bp, 11 predicted proteins | sample AttbisABBM3_FD_113146 | JGI IMG/M metagenome (GOLD analysis project Ga0157368, IMG submission 113146) | Fungus gardens microbial communities from leaf cutter ant in Botucatu, State of São Paulo, Brazil - Atta bisphaerica ABBM3 | ecosystem: Host-associated > Fungi > Mycelium > Unclassified ...
ACGTGTCGATGGACCGTACTCGGAAGAGGAAGCATCAAAGAACATGAATCATGTCGGGATAAATTGGTCAAGTGCAATCATCAGAATCGGAGCTTCGCAATGTTTGATGGGGATAGACAGATCATGAACCAAGCGCTCATTCAACAGTGATCATGTATTCGTATCATCACTTACTGCAGAGACATGTAATGATGAATTAGGAATGAGCCCGACACGAGAAACTACGCGATAAGGCAATGGGATATTCAACGCGAGATCCATATAGAAAAAAAGTTCGTCATAACCAGACGCTGTCTTAACTAGGGCCTCGACCTTGGCTGGCCGCATTTCCGCAGTCCAGTCGTGAGGTAGCACTTGCTGAGTCTTCAGCATGCAAGGGTGCTGCTGCGGGTGTGATTGGAGGGGATTTGTCTTCTGGTTCGCCCTCTTCATCATATTCAAGCAGAAATCGCTCTTCCTGAGTGGGACCTCGGTTGTCAAGATCAACACGTCGCGAGGTAAATAATTGATTATGTGATGTTTGGGGTGGAGCTTGGGCGGAAGATTGGGATTGCTGAATTTCAGTCTGCATTTGTGCATGGTGAGAGACTGGATTCGCGCCTGATCTAGATGGCGAACGCGGGGTAGACACCTGAGGTCTGATAAAAGTGTTGTTTTGGTTGATGTTGAGTTCTCCACTAGTTTGGCTGTGATGGCTAACAGGATTGGCAACTCCTGCTCTTCGAGAATCGTAGGGTAAAATTTGTCTAGTGCCACCAACGTTGTAGGCAGATATGATATCTTTGACCCAGTTTGTTGCTTCGCGTGCATGATATTTCATGCTCTCAATTGAGAATTGGGGTATCTGATCAAAGCCACGAAGCTGAAGGACATATCGGTTATACAACGTGCCCAACACGGTGTAAATCAGAAGGAGAATGAGCAGTCTATGGAATATCAGATGGGGAACATATAATATATCGAACTACTCACACGACAGCCAGCATAGCAAAGAAACCCCAAACACCGCCATCTTCACTCGTTGGACAAGCGAACTGGGCACTCTGAGTCAGGATACACTGAACCGAGAAAGAGAGATCACTTACGTGGGTCCCCCATTCAATGAAGTAGGCACAACCAACTTCATCATCTCCTGGCGGCAGTTGACCTACAAGTCTGGGTTGACCAGCCCCAAATATTGAGGTGTCACAAATGAACTCGATGATTGTGGAGGCCTTGAGATCGAGATTCGATCCACCTGGATTAGCTTTGCACGAGGATCCGTCAGAAAGCACAAGGCGTGGTCTCGAGTCAATGACATCAAGTGTGGTGTTGACTTTCCTGATATCCGATATTTCGATGTTGCGTACGATGATTAAAATGTATTCAGCCATGACCTACCCAATTGCGAAGACTCCGTGATCCAGGTGTACGAAGGCAGCCACTTCGCTGGGTTTGATATCATCTTTGAGGCCCCATACTTCTGTCGTTACACCTTGACAGACATTTATTGACAATGTATGGCCGCCCGGGGTTCTTATTTCGAAATCCTTCCTGGAGCGTAAGAGAGTATAAGGCCTTGAAAGTCAATTTCGCTGTGCCATCAGGCTCACTGTCTCTTGAGATGGTTCAGATTGTAGTATTTTCCATCATATCCATGTGCAGTGCATGGGTTCTCTTCTCCCGAAGCCAGGCCAGAAATTCCGAATAATGCGAGGAGCAGAACACAACGACGCATACAGAACTGGAGATGCCACACTAGTTGTCACAGTATTGAACTGTCACAGTGCGGGTATCACGCGCCCGCCAGAAAGTCTCTACGATTGTCATGGCTTCACTCTTCGTGCGCTCCTTGACGTGCTCGACGAGGACATCTACACTCCTGCGGACATTTAAGCGCAGTCTTTCTATATCTAGTGTCCGAAAACTCGAACAGAAGACCCAGGATGACAAGTCTTCGTTCGACTATCACACCGTGGAGGATTTGCAGGGCATGACTGCACAAGAAATTCTTGCAGAGTCAGGCACGAGAAAAGATGAAAAGATGAGACATTTTACTGGTTCGTGCTTTTGGATTGTCTGCTCCTTTGTTAACTCCTAGATTACACAGTGAACTTTGGGTCTGTGGAGATGAATTTTTCGAAAAGATAGGTTTATCTGATCACAGTCTTAGTCCTCAACATCCTGCCGCTCACGGTGTTTTGCGCATGATCCTTGAACTCAATGGCGAAGAAATTATCCGAGCCGACCCTGTATGTAGTTTGCGCTTTAAATGTAATTGTAAGCTCTAACGGCCTATCAGCATATTGGCCTTTTACACCGCGGCACGGAAAAGCTCATAGAATACAAAACATACACACAAGCTCTTCCCTATTTTGACCGACTCGACTATGTATCCATGAGTAAGTTTGCACCAGTGAACCATCCCTAGTCTAATCCACATTACCGTAGTGACAAATGAGCAGTGTTACTCTCTTGCTGTTGAGAAATTGTTGAATATCCAAGTTCCAGAGCGTGCTCAGTGGATTCGGACCATGTATGGTGAAATAACTCGTATCTTGAACCGTACGTTATATCTATTCTTCATCGACCTTGGAGATATGAATATCTCAATCTTAATTCTTAGACCTCATGGCTGTTTTGACTCACGTTATGGACGTCGGTGGTCTCACTCCCTTCTTGTGGGGCTTTGAAGAGCGAGAAAAGCTTATGGAGTTCTATGAACGAGTTTCTGGTGCTCGACTTCATGCGGCTTATGTCCGGCCAGGAGGTGTTGCATATGATCTTCCCCATGGCCTGCTTGACGATATTTTCAGATGGGCAACTCAATTTGGTAGCAGAGTAGATGAGATTGAGGAAGTTGTCACGGGCAACCGTATCTGGAAAGAACGGACAATCGGTATCGGGGTTGTGTCAGCCAAGCAGGCCTTAGACTATAGTTTCAGCGGTGTTATGCTACGCGGAAGTGGCATCCCCTGGGACCTTAGAAAGGTTCATCCCTACGACAAATATGCTGAAGTTAGTTTTTTTATCTTTTCCATCCTCTTTGAATTATGACGTGTTTTTGTAGGTTGAGTTTGATATTCCTGTCGGATCGAAAGGGGACTCCTATGATAGATACCTCTGCCGAGTTCAGGAAATGCGGGAAAGTTTGCGTATCATTTCTCAGGTAACATGTTTTGATACCATACACTTTCCTTGTCGCTCATGTCGTGTGTAGTGTCTGAATAAAATAACCCCCGGTGCTGTTAAAGTCGACGATTATAAACTTGTGCCTCCACCACGCGCAACAATGAAAGAAAGCATGGAAGCCCTCATTCACCATTTTAAAGTACGTGACTCCCATTTAGCTGACTGGCCTCTGGCCCATTTTTTCTCAGCTTTTCAGCGAGGGCTACTCCGTGCCACCCGGAGAGACTTATAGCGCCATAGAAGCACCCAAAGGAGAGATGGCCGTTTACTTGGTATCGTATGTCTATTCACCATAATCGCATGCGTTGCACCTCCTCATCTTTTCGTAGCGATGGTACCAACCGGCCATATCGATGCAGTATTCGTGCTCCCGGTTTTGCCCACTTGGCTGGTTCGGATTTCATGATGAGACGTATGTAGAACAATTTAACATCGACTTCCTTTCTACTGACACTTTTTCAGATGTTCGCTCTTTCCAACTTTCCCCGGGATTTCTATTAACTGGTTTCTGTTCTTTAGCACATGCTTGCGGATGCTGTGGCTATCATCGGCACAATGGTGAGTCTAAGCTCTTCATAAAATACCAATGTTCATTTTGTGTCTAGGATCTAGTGTTTGGGTACGCATTTATCGGTTTCTTCTCTAAGTAGTACTTATTTTGTCCTTTCAGCGAGGTCGACCGGTGAAGCCTATAGATTATTAAGCTGTTTCTCGAAGCTCTGGTACCAATCTAGCAATTTTCTTCATCAGGCTCGACCGGGCTCATGGGAGTTCTCTACTTCCGGGAGGGACTCTTCGCAACAACTCTAGATTGAAGGCATCAGTTGTTTTTCTGAGTGTAACAATTTCATGACGTCACTGGACCCTACTATGGTCATTTTCCTATCGTCATATCCCAATGCTCATGTGAGGCTGGACGAGTTACGGGAGTCCTAAAGGTATTGTAAATATTCAAGTGGTGCATTAGGATCTGAGTGGAAACCCTTTGACCTACCGACTAGTTATTTCATCAAGAAATCTCATATTCAAGCATGGATCAGCGTCGCCTGACTATTCCGAGGGCTCCTCGGAACTAAGGGATGTTTTCGTCTCCTCTCGAAGTCGTAAAATGTGCTCGATTGTGGTTTCCGCGCCACCGCTCACTCGAGCTTGACCAAATCCAGTCCATAGATTGTCAAAAATAACGCACCACGCAGCTAAAGCATGAAACCGGAAGTTATCACCATGAACCAGTCTGTGTTTCCTGAAGTAACGGTCGTTGAGGCCCCAATGCTTAAAAAATATAACTAACCTGTAAGATTTCTGGCTCAAAATCACAATAACTGTATATTGAAATGACAACGTTGGACCTGTGAACGAGCGACAATGTAAGAATTGTATATCCGCTTTGGATTAATCAATCCATCTTAGACTGTGTGATTGTAGTGATAGTTGTATGACACCAGTATGTGGGCCACCACGAGGCAATGTGATGTCCCGAGAGTTCGGAAGTTTCGCTTCCTCCGTCAGAAGGGTGAAAATTTTTTATTTGATCTAGAGTTCAGCGCGAGAGAACGAATGGAATGGAAGGCTAGAACCATCAGTTTCTAGAATCACTTGAACCCGTTTACGATTCTCGAGATACAATCCCGAGATACAAAGATTGCCTCCTTAGCATGGAAAGTGACACGATCATAAATATCAGTATACTTGGACATCAACCATATCTCCTCCGTAATGTCGAATGCTCTTCTCAGACAAGTTTGCCTGGCTATGGAAAGGATAGCGCCACTACGGTTGGCAGAACCATGGGACAACGTTGGTCCTAGTTCTTCTATTCATCGAAGATTCCATCTCATGTAACTTTCAGGTTGGTCTGCTCTTAGGTATACGAAATGCGTGCTTTATTTACTGCGTTTCTGATATCTTTCAGAATCACCTGTTCTTAAACCGAACCGAGGACGCGTCCTGCTGACGATTGAGTGAGTTCCGTGTGGGGTACTGTTGGACTAGGGAAAAGGGTTTGTTGACCTATAGTCCAGTCTCACCCGATCTGTCCTATCAGAATCGCTGGAGAAGGGAGTTGCGGTCATCGTGGCTTACCATCCACCTATCTTCAAGGGCATACAGTCATTTACCCTTGCGAATCCATTACAGGCATCGCTTTTGGAGTGCTCCGCAGAAGGCATCTCTGTGTACAGTCCGCATTCCGCATTAGACTCGGCATGGGGAGGAATCAACGACTGGTTGGCCCAAGGGCTGATAGGAATGGAGGAAGACGGCATAATCAAGCATCTTGGGGGAGAAAAATTTCACCCTACCAGTGGCATCAGTGAGGGTGGCGAGGGTCGGTTTGTGGTGCTACACAAGCCAATTAGCTTTGACAAACTAGTGGAAAGGGTGAAATCACACTTGAAACTCTCACAGCGTTAGTCTTCATTTTTTCCGATGGACTCACCTTGTCTGCCGTGCCGACGCCATGGCTCCTTTGCTTTCACCAGTTCAAGTTGGTTATCCAGCAAATGATGGATTCCGATCATCCTCTATACGTACTATTGCTATTTGCGCTGGTTCAGGTGGGTCTATGCTGGGCGGGAAGAATGCAGATGTATACCTCACAGGAGAAATGTCTCACGTAGGTCCTTCGACATTCACATAACGTTCCTTCATATAACCAACTTCCCGATTGCAGCACGAGGTTCTAGCTGCTGTCGCTGCAGGCAGGCACGTCATACTTTGTAAGCTCTATACATAAATCTACCTAATTATTACTCACATTTGAGTTTTAGGTGGACATGACAACACCGAGCGTGGTTATCTTCCTATCCTGGCGAGAAGGTTGCTTTCCGAGCTTCGCATTTCGCAAGCTACTGTCCGAGAATCCGTCGACATCGAGGTTGCCGTCAGCCAAGCAGATAAACATCCTTTACATTTTGTGTGATGAGTGTACATGGTTTTTCCAATACTCGTCTACCTAATAACAATAACATCACTTGCACAAATGAAACAGAATTTTCTACGCCACGTTTCCAACCCCTTGTTCCTCGATTACATACCTTCGATAGCAAAATTTCCTTCCCCGAATAACGAGGATAATTTGAATCCAAAGGTGATCCGTTCCACATGCACACCTATAGAACTGGACCTTCAGTAAGAAACCAACGGCAGCTAACGCAAGGAATGCATGGTTGTATCGAAGAGCACTCGGCAGGGTGTAAGGTTAACGGTATGGGGAGGTCTCGTGGTGCTATGCATGCATGGCCGAGAAAGCCACTCTTCCCCGACTCAGTTCGACTTTCAAGTGTTCGCTATTGTGTGGCGTCATGCTGCAGCGAATCTCGGATGTTTGACTATGAACCATTTGGCGCACAAGTCGCGAGACTCTGAACAGACCAGGATAGTCACCTCAGAAGACATTTTTGGAACCCCGGCATCTACCTACTTGTGAAATCCCGACCCTGTACTATCGGTCTTGGAGCCTGTCCCACACGAATGACTACATTTGATTACGATCAAACTTCCAAGAAGAAGAGACCTTATTTGCGGCTTAAATGTGGCTATGACACCATGGAATCAGTGTTTATAGTACCTAGGAATGGTAGTCTGGATGCCATTTATGATATTGTAATGGCACATCGAGTTTGAGAGCCAGGGACGCCCGACTAGCATAAGCCTTGATAAGAAAGAAGTCCCACCAGAAGGTGTTTGGGTATAAAGCCTTGTAGCTCAATGAGGTGGCGCAATAGTTCGTCGGATAAGATATCAAAAACTATGCAAACTGCATGGTTGGTACGATTTAGGTGTAGGAAAAACCGTATGAACGAAAGAATAGATGAAGAATAAGATGGATGGTACTCCATGTCGCTACGGGTATGATGTGCCAAGTACCCGCCATCCAGGAGGTAAACCCGATGACTGAGCCGGATACTCGGAAACATAATCTTTTCGTGCTTACTCTGACGATTCTGTGTGGCGTCATCTTGCGGAAATGGTGTATGGAATACACGAAGACCTAGCCTAGGCTGCCTAAACGTCGTGGGATCCTAACCTTATTCATTAATAATATCTGGACAACATTCGCGATAACTGATCCCAAAATGGAAGTTGTGGGACCCATGATAGTACACATGATGGAGGCTTGGGAAAGTCGTCAACTCATCTGAGGCAATTTGCAAGCTATAGTTGACCAGTTGCTTCTGTTCAATTTGCAGCAGGAATGTGGCTTGAGTGGAGTATCACCTAAAAGACAAGGGGGGAAGCGCGGTAGGAATGATAATGTCGTATATCCGATGGTTACGCTTAAGCTTGGCTAGTCCCCTATGAACGGCCCAGTTCCATGGTCGAGTCAAAGAGGATAGGCGAGAATTGAGTGGAAAGTCTGTATGAAATCTGACTACGACGAGTGTCAGTAGGGTCGGAGGGTCTATTAGAGTCCAAATAGACCAGTTACGAATTGCTCGATTTATGAGTGACGTTGTGATTATGAATGTAAACACGGGTAAAAATATTCGGAGATACAAAATCACGATGAGTGTTTCCATGTAGTAAAATACTTGCTTCTGCAGTTGTCAGTAGAGTTGTCAGGAACGAAGACGCGGCAAATGTCACCGCGAGGAGATGAAACCTCGGCAAACACGCCCAGTCTCTTTGATCCTGCTGCATGACCATATTATCTCTCCTTCATATGGTCGCCCCTGATAGTATATTCTTCGTACTAGACCATTGAATTAAACGTTTAGGCTAGAAGAGTAGCATAATCAGTCACGTGTAGGTTTGGGCGCATGTTGACTTATTCTGTCTGACATCAATTTCAACATTCAGCAGCGACTGCCAGGACTAAACACTTCTCAGCAAAGACTTTGGCGGACAGCAATGCCTTGTATGCTGACAGACGAAGACCTTAGTTTGAGGCATCTTCCAGATACCTCTGATACCTCTTTCTCGTTCCAAATTCCGACGACTTCATTACCGAGAGGTGGCGATCTGATGGCTGAAGACAACACCTTCTTTGAGGGCGCAAACCCAAATATGACTCTGAGCACACCAGCACCTCCTACCAGAGTCGCACATCGCCTCACTGCAAGTGTGTTGCAAGAATTCATACCTGGACTCGAGTCCAGTTCTCTGGCACAGCAGTCACAGACTTCGCCGCCCTTCAAAATACTGAGCACTTCGTGCAGTCATATTGAATCTCTCCCATTACCGATCAATGAAGCCCCCATAGCAAGTAAACAGATAAGGAATCTGAGGGAAGAAAATACGAAGCACAGGCATCAGGATCAAGGTAAACCACAAGAACCTGATCCATGCTTGTCTCTGCCTTCATCTCCCACGCTCAACAATATTCTACCACCCCCTCCTACATTCCCTGAACGATTATCCCTAGGATCACAGCCAGAAGCTACTTATTCCGGATTAGATTTACTCCAAACTGAATCACCACTATGTGCATCTTCCGCAGCATCAAGTGGGGGAAAGGAAGAACTGCAAGGCAACGCCAATCCTAAAGGATCGCGAAGGGGCCATCTCGGCAGCAAGTCCAGACCGTCAACGCGGTCGATAGCAGCCTCCAGACCTCCCCGACAGGTGAGCTTTATCCCATCTGCATTCATGTCATCTTGTTGACAAGGTTCCTATCATTTTTTGGACCAAACATCTGTACTATACTCTCCTGTTATAGTCTACCATTTGTGGAGGTGTTGTCAAATCTCGGAGACCGAACACGACAAAAAGCGAAAAAGGCCTAGTTAAACCCTCCATTTCCACCATTACGACGCGCACTCTGAACAAACGACGCATAAAGCCTGGTAGATTCATGGGCTCATCTGAAGTCGATAGATCACTGGGTTCTGATTTCCGTATGTCTTCGTTTGTCCCAGACGAGGATGCGGTGGAACAGCTTGTGATATATGGTCAGCAATTCACAAATACGCAAGACGATGCCATGGGGTAAGTGTGCCTCATTAATATGGCATATCAGCTTGTATTGTTGACTACCCAAGATCAATTAACCAAGGCACAGAACCGATGACCTCGGGAGTGGACAGACATGAGTTACAGGATGTCAGTATGAACCTGGATCGGTGCTCAACAAATGATATCCACGCGAACAATTCTGGGGGCCAAGAGAATGACCAGGATAAGCCTCTCACGATATCTCAGCTTTCCCCTCGTAAGCGTAGTGCAGTGCAACCTAGCATTTCGAATGAGAAGCAACAAGCTCCACTTCCGCCAGTACTTCGCCACAGTCAACGATCTCGAAAAAGAGATGTGGGGAGCTCGATGTCAAGCGGTTTACAATCATTGGTGGCATCTGCCGTTTCATCCGCTCCTTTGGATTTGAGATCTACTACCAGTGGCGCATGTTTGGAAATGTTAGATGTGACGGTCAAAAATGAGGGTGGAAGGATGAGAGGAATTGTGGCAGGTGATAAACACGCAAAAACACAACATTCTTCGAAGTTGATTTCAACAAACGGATGTGGAAGTTCCGCAGGACTGGCTGGTTCGGGACCATCAACAATCTCGGAGCAAGTTGTGAAGAGACCGGTTAAGATTGGGGCTCGAAATCGAACCCGAAGAATCATCAAATCGTCCTCTGCCGTTAGTAGTGGGGGGATATCGCGGCCTCGATCGCGGCCTCGATCTATTTCTAATTCTGTTTCTATGCGTGCGGATGTTGTGTGTGCTAGCAAGCGGAATAAGCACTTATCACAAGTTCGAACGCGAAAAGGCCGTGCAAGAGATCATCTAAGTAGATCTGGACAGTTAGATCGAGAGATGGACACCGTTGAAGAGGTACAAACGGATACTGGCGCAGACAAGCTGAGACGTGTAGGTACACTGTTTGCTTTTGCTTTGTCACTTGACACTTACTTTCCAGCAAACTAGTCAGAGATGATAAGTTGCACGCGTCCTATAGAATTTCAGTTTGCTTCAGACCTGCGAATGCAGGCCCGTAAAGGTGGTAGTAGTCAATGGATGACGAAATCAGCAACGTCGTTGTCAAGCAGTAGTGGCGCGGGCAACACCGACGGTGCAGTCGTCCGCCCCATCCCCGATTTCAAGATGTTGCATGCTCAACTTGGCGCTTCGCAAGCACACCGGAAAGAGAATGTACATCTCGTAACAGTTCAACCTTTTCACTGGGCCACAGATCAGCGAGTTAAACGTCGTAGAGAGTTTGATGATATGGTGAAGGAGAAGTTGCGACAGCGGGAACTATTAGAAGAACAAAAGCGGAAGGAGATGGAGGAGGAGGAAGAGAGAGGAATGCGCGAACTAAGGAAGAGGCTGATACCCAAAGCAAATGTGGTACCCGAATGGTATAAAGACGCCCCGAGAAAGAGGAAAGATGAAGGGGCAATTTGAGGGTGGTCTTGGGGAGTCTTGGGGAGGGGGCGAATGTAGGCACTGGAGCTGTATCATGTAGTATATTG
>Ga0157368_1001308_pt1 | contig 10580 bp, 9 predicted proteins | sample AttbisABBM3_FD_113146 | JGI IMG/M metagenome (GOLD analysis project Ga0157368, IMG submission 113146) | Fungus gardens microbial communities from leaf cutter ant in Botucatu, State of São Paulo, Brazil - Atta bisphaerica ABBM3 | ecosystem: Host-associated > Fungi > Mycelium > Unclassified ...
CGCTCTGGTCCAACCGGCGCAATCTGGAGGCGGCGGCGACGCTGTTCTACAACGACTTTCAGGACAAGCTGTCCACGGTCACCACCACCGAGCGCTGGAATGGCTACATCCGCATGGACCGCATCAACGTCGACGAGGCGGTGATCCGCGGCGTGGAGCTCAGCGGTGGCTGGGACATCACCGAGGCCCTGCGCCTGGGCGGCAACTTCACCTATCTCGACTCGGAGCAGCGCAGCGGTCCCAACCAGGGTGCGCCCCTGGCCCTGACCCCGGAGCGCAAGGCCAACGTCCGCCTGGACTGGACCCTGTCGGACCGGCTCAATCTGTGGACGGCGCTGGATTACTACGGTGAGGAATACGACGCCACCCTGACCGGCGAAGCGGCGCCGGCCTATACCACCTGGGACGTGGGCGGCGGCTTCGTGGCGACGCGCAACCTGAGCTTCAATGCCGCTATCCGCAACCTGAACGATCGGCGCCTGGACGACGAGACCTATGGCACGGTGAACTATGGTCGCCATCTTTGGGTGAGCGCGACTCTGAGCTTCTAAGGGAACCAGATGCTCCACGTGGAACCTCCACTGCGTTGGTGCTGGAACCGTAGCGTGGAAAACGGCGGAGCCTTTTCCACCAGCGAGTCCGCTGTGAGGCGCGCCCTCACCCCAGCCCTCTCCCAAAGGGAGAAGGGGGCTAGCCGAGCAGGCGTTCGTCTCCAGTAGCAAGATCCTGATCCTACAGGGTGTCGCCAGCTTGGCAGCCACTGTCTAGGCGCGACCAGGGCGGTCCGCTGCTCTGGCTTGGGCTATCGCGGCCATGGGCCGCTCCTACAGGCACGAAAGCTACCGTAGGAGCGGCCGCATCGGCGGACCGCCATGACCGCGATCAGCTGAGAGTATCCAAACTTCAAAGTCCGGCATTGCCTGCCCTAACCAAAGGGCCGTTGGACTTCGTTGTGCGCGACCCGAACTAGGAGGTCGACGGCAGCAGGATCCGGGCGCAGAGGCCGCCTTGCGGGCGATTGCGCAGCTGCAGCTCGCCGCCGTGGGCGAGGATACAGGCCCGGGCGATGGCCAGGCCGAGACCGAGGCCACGAGCGCTGTCCTGGCCCGGAGGCCGGTAGAAGGGCTCGAAGACCCGTTCCAGCTGGTTTTCCGGCAGGCCGGGGCCGTCGTCGAGGATGTCCAGGCGGAGCAGCTGTGGCGCGGGGCACGACAGCTCCAGTGCGGCGCTGCCACCGTGCTGCAGGGCGTTGTCGAGCAGATTGCCCAGGGCGCGCTTGAGGGCCAGTGGGCGACCGCGGAGCAGTGCCGCGCCGGTGCCCGACCAGGATACCGTCTGGCCCAATGCCTGATAGCGATCCTGCAATGCCTGCAGCAGGGCGACGAGGTCGACATCCTGGTGGCTTTCGGTCCGGCGCTCGCCACGGATGAAGTCGAGGGTTTCCTGCACCATGGCGTCCAGTTCGGCCAGGCTTTCTTCCATGTCGTCGCGCTCGACCGAAGGCTCCAGCAGGGCCAATTGCACTCGCAGCGCAGCCAGTGGAGTGTTGAAGTCGTGGCTGATGGCGGCCAGCATGCGCACCCGATCATCCAGGTGGCGCAGCAGCCGTTCCTGCATCAGCTCGAAGGCCGCGGCCAGCTCCCTGGCCTCGCGTGGGCCCTGACGGACCTCCAGGCGACTGCGCTCGCCCCGGCTGAGTCCCTCCGCGGCGCGGGTGAGTCGTTGGAGCGGCCGTACCAATTGGCCGATCAACAGCCAGGCCAGCAGCACCGGCAGAGCGCCCAGCAGCAGCGACCAGCCCAGGGCGGTCAGCCAGCCGTCGCTGCGTGCCGGATACTGCACGGCATTGAGCCAGCGACCGTCCGAAAGGCGCACGCTGCTGCGCAAGCGCAGGGGTGCCCAGCCGGCCGGGGTCAGCGGTGAGGCGCGGGCGGCGTCGCCGGCGAGGCCTTCCAGCTGCATCACCAGACCCTCTTCGGCCTGTCCAAGGCGCCGCGCCAGATCCCGGGTCAGGCGGCGTTCTTCCGCGAGCATGGGGAAGGGCGCCACCTCCGGCGTCGTGGCTATCCAGACCTGTGCCGGTGACTCGGCCAGCACCCGCAGCAGGGCTTGCGCCTGCGCCGTCGGCAGGCGCTCGACCGCCGTACGGGCCACCGCCAGGCGCTCCAAGGCCTGGCCATAGGACAACGGATGGACCAGCGCGCCGGTCTGGTGCAGGACCAGCGCCGCGGCCGCGTGCGCCAGCAGCAAGGCCGCGCAGAACAGCAGGCAGAGGCGGGGGGTGATGCCCTGCAGCCAGCTACGCCAGGGCGCGATCATGGGCCGTCCAGGGCCTCCACCGGGCAGTCCAGCAGATAGCCGCGGCCCCAGACGGTCCGCAGCGGCGATTCGCCTGCCGGATCGGCCAACCGCAGACGCAGGCGACTGACCTGGCGATCCAGGCTGCGGTCTTCCAGCGCGCGATCGGGCGGCTGTACCTGGTGCAGCAATAGATCACGATGCAGCACGGTCTGGGGCTGACACAGGAAGGCCAGCAGCAGGCGCGCCTCCGCCTGACCCAGGCGGCGGGTGCTGCCGTCCGGGTAGTGCAGGCGCTGACTGACGGCGGCGTAGTGCCAGCCCGCGAAACGATAGATCGCCGCCGGTACAGGCTCGCTCGGAGACGTCGGAGCGGTCGCCTGGTAGCGACGATGCAGGGTGCGAATCCGTGCCACCAGTTCGCGCGGTTCGAAGGGCTTGGTCAGGTAGTCGTCGGCGCCCTGTTCCAGGCCAAGCACCCGGTCATCCACCTCGCCCCGTGCGGTGAGCAGGATGATCGGCGTCGTGTCGCGCTGGCGCAGTTCACGGCAGAGACTGAAGCCGTCGCCATCCGGCAGCATCACGTCGAGGACGATGACATCGAAGCGCTGCTGCGCGAGCAACGCCTTCATCCGCGTGGCATCGGCTGCGGTGGTGGCTTCGAGCCCCTGGCGACGCAGGTAGATCGCCAGGGGCTCACGCAGCTTGCGGTGGTCGTCGACGAGTAGGACGTGGATGGCGGTCACGGCAAAGGGAGATTGGTGGTAGCAACCCCTCTAGGATAACGCTTTGCCTGCTCCGTTGGTATTGCTTCTCATTTGCCGGGCGCGACAGCCAGGGCGCTGAGCTGGCGTCCTTCGGCATCGAAATTCTCCGCCGCCAGCCAGCGCCGGAAGCCGGCGTCTACGGCGGGCCACTCGTGATCCAGCAGGCTGAACCAGGCGGTGTCGCGATTGCGACCCTTGACCACCCGGTGCTGGCGGAACAGCCCCTCAGGGCGCATGCCCAGCCGTTCGGCGGCGCGTTTCGAGCGGGCATTGGCGTTGTCGCACTTCCACTCCAGGCGCCGATAGCCGAGGGCGAAGGCCTCCTGCATCAGCAGATAGAAGGCCTCGGTAGCCAGGGGCGTGCGCTGCAGGCGCCCGCCAAAGGCGACATGGCCGATCTCGATGCTGCCGTGTTCGGGGACGATGCTCATCAGGCTGAGTTGCCCCAGGGCGCGGCCATGGCGGGGATCCACCACGACGTAGAACAAGGGATCACGACCCTGGGCCAGGCCGGCCAGCCAGCTGTCGAAGGCGGCCCGCTCGGTGAAGGGGCCATAGGGCAGATAGTCCCACAGGGCCGGATCCCGGTCGTGCAGGGCCTCCCAGAGATCGTCGCCGTGACGCGGCGGGTCCAGGGGTTCCAGGCGTACATGGCGACCCTGCAGTAGCCGGGGTTGGGGTGGAAGGGCCGGGGTCCAGTCGAGCGGGGTCATGATCTGTCTCCCAGCAGGTGGCGGTACTGGATGAAGCCGGAGCGGGTGGCGATGCGATCGTAGAGCTGGCGTCCCGCATAGTTGGTCTCCTGGGTCAGCCAGTGCACCCGGTCGCAGCCGTCCGCTTTGGCACGGGCATAGACGTGCTCGATCAGGGCACGGCCCAGGCCGCCGCCGCGGTGGTCCTGGGCGACATAGAGATCCTGCAGGTAGCAGTAGTCGCTCTCGGTCCAGCAGGAGGGGTGATAGATGAAGTGCACCAGGCCCAGGGGCCGCTCGCCGTCCCAGGCCAGGGCGCCATGCAGGGGCTGGGCGGGATCGAGCAGACGCTGCCAGGTGCTGAGGTAGGTGGCCTCCGGCAGGACGGTCTCGTAGAAGGCCAGGTAGGCCTGCCAGAGGTCGTGCCAGACGGCGTGATCGGCTTCGCTCAGGGGGCGGATGGTCATGGGTGGCTCCAGGGTCAGGCGGGAGAGGGGATCAGGGCGGCCAGGGCCTGGTCGCCGGGTACCGGGCTGGCGGCCAGACCCTGGCGGACGCCTTCGCGATCGGCGGCGTTGCGATTCTGGCTGAGCTTGGCGAGGCCCTGGAGGCTGTCCAGCGGCAGGCGTAGGCCGCGGATGGCGCGCAGCATGCCCTGGACATAATCCGCGGGCGCATCCGCGACCTGCCAGGGCCGGGCACGCCCGGCTTCGTGCTGGTCGGTGAGGCGCTCCAGCAACTGCAGCAGACGCTCGGGGTCATCGAACACTTCGACGCTGCCACGGGCATGCACCGCCTGGTAGTTCCAGGTCGGCACCACCCGCCCATGTTCGGCCTTGCCGGGATAGAAGGCCGGGCTGACATAGGCCTGGGGACCCTGGAATACCGCCAGCGCGACAGGGGCCCCGACCAGTGCCTGCGCCTGGGGATTGCTGCGTGCCAGATGGCCATAGAGGGTGCCATAGGGACCCTCGTCGGGCGCCAGCCAGAGCGGCAGATGACTCACCAGCGGACCGGCCTCGGTCTGGCTGACCAGCAGCGCCAGGGCGTGATCGCGCAGGTGCTGGTGCAGCCTGGGCAAGTCGTCGAGACAGAAGGCGGGATTGGGATACATGGATAGGAACTCCAGCGATGTCCGACCATGCTAAGGTCGCCTTTGGCTCCCTGTAAGAGCCAATTTCCATGACTTTCAGGGTGCCAATCCATGCTGGGATTCGAGCCGTCGGGGCTGTTGCTGGAGCCGGGTCAGGGGCTGGCGCGCCAGCTCTACCAGGGCCTGCGCGAGCGCATCCTGGCCGGTGAGCTGGCCGCCGGGGTACGGCTGCCGGCCAGTCGCGAACTGGCGCGGCTACTGGGGATCTCGCGCAATACCGTGACCGCCGCCTACGAGCAGCTGCTGGCCGAAGGTTTTCTCGACAGCCGCCCGGGCGACGGTACCTATGTCGCACCCTTGACCCGGGCGCTGGCCGCTCCCGAAGCCACGACCAGGGCGGCCCCCGTGCCCCTGGTCAGCGTGCCGCCCGGCGCGCCGTGCGCCTTTCGGGTCGGCCTGCCGGCGGTGGATCTGTTTCCCTTCGCCACCTGGGCGCGGCTGCAGCAGCGTTTCTGGCGTCAGCCGGAACCGGCGCTGCTGGGCTATCGCGAACCCGGCGGCGAACCGCGACTGCGCCGCCTGCTTTGCGCCTACCTGCGCCAGGCGCGGGGCCTGGTCTGCGCACCCGAGCAGATCCTCATCACCAGCGGCGCCCAGCAGGCCATCGAACTCTGCGCCCGGCTGCTGCTGGCGCCCGGCGCCCTGGCGGCCATGGAGGATCCCGGCTATCGCGCCGCGGGCCTGGCCTTGCAGAGTGGCGGGGCGCGGCTGCAGGGAATCCCGGTGGATGCGGCAGGGCTGGTGGTGGAGCAACTGGCAGGCCAGCGGGACTGCCGACTGGTCTATGTCACCCCTTCGCACCAGTATCCCACCGGCGCCGTGCTGTCCCTGCCGCGCCGCCTGGCGCTCTTGGACTGGGCACGGCAGACGGACGCCTGGATCGTCGAGGACGACTACGACGGCGAATACCGCTACCAGGGTGCGCCGCTGGCGCCCCTGGCCGCGCTGGATCGCCACGGTCGGGTGCTCTATGTCGGCACCTTTTCCAAGATCGCCTTTCCCGGCCTGCGCCTGGGCTATCTGGTAGCTCCGCCTGCGCTGGTGCCGGCGCTGCTGGAGCTGCAACGGGCCGGCATCCGCCATCTCGACAGCGCCACCCAGACGGTCATGGCCGATTTCATCGAGCAGGGTCATTTCCAGCGCCATATCCGGCGCATGCGTCGGGCCGCGCGCAGTCGCCGTGATGCCCTGCTGGCCGGCTGGCCAGAGGTCGCCGGCTGCGCCCCGCCGGGTGTGCCAGTGGCCGGCCTGCATCTGTGCCTGCCGGTCACCCAGCTGGCCCGCGAAGCCGAACTGGTAGCGCGGGCGGCCGCGGTCGGTGTGGAACTCAACGCGCTGTCGCGCTACTGGCTGCCCGAGGGCCCGACCCCGCCCGACGCCCGCGCCGGACTGGTGCTGGGATTCGCGGCGGTGCCGGAGGCGCGGATCAAGGAGGCGCTGGCCAGGCTGCGGGAGGCCTGGGCCTGAGCGCTGCCGTCAGAGGCTTTTCGACTCCAGGTTGAGGCGGTTCAGCAGGCCGGCGGCGCCCGCGGGATCCAGGGCCGCGGTCAGAGCGACTTCCAAGGTATCACTCAGACGCACGCGTTCCTTGGGCGCAAGGCTTACCCGCAGACCGTCTTCTTCGCCGGCGGCCAGATCGACCAGACCCTTGCAGAGGTCCTTGCCGCGCGCGCCCAGGCTCTGGAAGTCCTGCAGGCAGTCGTTGCGCTGCTGCTGGTGCGCCGCGGCCAGGGCCCGGTCCCGCTGCTTGTCGAAGTCGCCCGCGGTAGGGTCGAGTGGCAGATAGCGACGGGTCAGGGCCAGGCTGCGCTTGAAATAGCCCTGATCCGTGACATCCACCTGCAAGCCCTTCAGCTCGGCGCGTTGCGCGCTCTGCTGCAGCTTGCCCAGCAGACCGAAGGATGACAGCAGACCGCGCTGGCCCACCTGCTGGCCACTGTCGGCCATGTCACTCAGGTCTTCGGCCAGGCGACGGACCTGGGCCAGCGACAGGCTCGCATCCACGTCCAGCAGCTCCGGCAGGTCCAGGGTCAGGCCGATGTCCGCCAGCTCATCCTCGACGTTCCATTTCAATCGGCCGGAAAAGGGCGCCAGTTCGGCGCGTCCGCTGGCGAGCAGCAGATCGCCAACCAGGGGCAGGCGCAGCGCCGTCGAGCGGCCCTTGGCGTCGGGCGGAAAAGCCACGCCTTCGAACTGGACATCCGCCCGGCGGTGGGCGGGTTCGTCCTTGAGGTCGGAGAGGGTCAACTGGGCGATGCTCGGCCCATCGCTGATGCGCACCTCGTGCAGCTTGATCGTGCCGCCCAGCGGTGAGGAGGACAGCGACTGCCAGCTGATCTTGTCTTGCAGGCGGTGTTCGAACAGCCAGTCGCGCAGACGTCCGTCGGCGACATGAGCGGCATAGGCCTTGAGACCGAAATAGCCACCGACCACCACGACCAGCGCCGCACCGGCCAGGAGTTTGACGTTGAGAGTCCGTTTCATCAGAAGCGCTCCTCGCCGAGACCGGCATCCTTGAGCTGTTGGCGGGCCGCCTCGGGGGTCCAGGCGGGGTCTTCGAATTGCACCCGTGCCAGCGCCAGGGGATCGCGCAGGTCGCTGCAACCTTCGCTGGTGCAGGGCTGCACGACCTTGGCCGTCAGATGCGTCAGGGGCAGGTCGTCGGCGTCACGCGCCTTCGGATCGAGCTGCAGGGTGCCGCTCAGGACATACCAGCCGGTTTTGGCCGAGGTGCCGGCCGGTACCTGCGCCTGGATCGGATAGGGATAGTCGAGGGTCCAGCCATCGCTATTCGTCTTGGTCACCCGGGCGATCAGACGTACGGGATGGGTAGCGCCACGCACCAGGTCGCCATAGTCGCCACCACTGCCCGGCGCGTAGTCCACATCGTTGACCTGCCGCGCCAGCAGCGCCTGGGGATTGCTGCGCGCTTCCCGGGTCAGGCGCTCGTAGGTATCGAGCTGGTCACGGGCACGGAACGCCTGCTGCATCCGTGCCTGCCGGGCTTCGCGCTCACGCTCGCGGGCGGCCTGCTCGCGCTGGCGCGCCTGCTTCTCGTCCCACATGAACAGGTAGTTGGTGGCCTGCTCGGGGTTGAACTGCCAGGCCTTGCTGCGCCAGTTGCGGTCGACGTTGACGCGATACAGCCAGAAGTCCTGACTGGATTCGTTGCTGTTCCAAGGGCGGGGAAAGATACCCTTGGTGAAATCGCGCACGGCCAGGAAGGTGAAGTGCGGAATCATCGTGCCCAAGTTGTCGAGCTGTTGCTGGGTCTTGGCGATGATGGGGCGGATCTGGTCGAGCTGACGGAATTGCTCGCTGTTACCGGTCACGAACAGCACATCCGGCGCACTGGTTGACCACTGGCCGCGATAGCTGTAGCCGAGGCGCAGCAGGCTGTAGCTGGCGGTCGCAGGATCGCTGGCCAGCAGGAACAGCGCCTGCTTCTGGCTATCGAAGCCGACGAAGCGCAGCGGCGGCAAGGGCTTGTCCAGCGGCAGTCCGTTGAGGAAGAAACCCTTCCAGCGCTGCAACTGCTTGCCGTCGCTCCGCTCCACGGCGAGTTCACCCTCGCCCTGGGCCAGGCCGTTCTCGCAACGGATACCGCTGGAGCGAACCTGCAGGTAGCGGCTGTCTTCCTCGGCCTTGAAGGGGACGCGGAAGGCGCAGCCCTGGCTGTCCTTGAGGGTGGTCATGAAGTCGCTCTTGGCCAGTTCGGCTTCGCCATCGCCCGGCCGCCAGCCGGCGACATCGAAATCGGTGGCGATCTGACCGGCGGGCACCTTGGCTGCAGGTGCAGGTGCAGGCTCGACCTTGGCCGGCGCGACAGGTGTCGATTCGGCGACCGGGGCCGCTGGCGCTGCGGGTGCCGGTGCCTCCGGGACTGCTGGAGGAGTGGCGGGCTTGGCCGTTTCAGGCGCCGTAGCAGCGGGAGCCTCGGCAGGCGCCGCCTTGGGCGGCTCGACGGGGGCCGGAGCAGGAGCTGCGGCGACGGTAGCCGGATTCTGTACCTGCGCCGCCCAGGCCGTGGCCTTGGTGGCCGTGCCGTTCAATCGGGCGTCGGTGCTACCGGTCGCCGTCCAGGTCAGGCGTTCGGCCTGATCGCACTGTTTGCCCAGCAATGCGCCGATCTTGGGCATCAGGCGTTCGACGGCCACGGCCTCGGCGGCCTTGCCGTAGACGAAGCGCAGCGCCAGGTCGGGCGCGCACCAGGCAGCGGCCGCGTGGTCGACGAAGACCTCGACGTCTTCGGCCTTGGAATAGGCGAGGCGGGTGCTTTCGGCCTGGGCAGCCGTGGCCGTGGCCAGCAGCGTCAGGGCCAGCAGGGTGGGTTTCATGGTCATCCTTCCTTAGATCAGTTCCCAGGCACCGTCAGCGGCCTGGCAGGCCTTGGTGGTCTGCTGATCCTGCTGACCATCCTGGCTCAGGCTGTAGTTCAGGGTGCGGCAGGTGGTCTTGGCGGCGACCTTGTCCTGCACCGGCGCGGCATCGAGATCGGCGGCGTCGAGGTCCACGCCCTGCTGCTTGGCGCTGGCCACGTCCAGGGTGTCCAGATCGACCGCAGGTGCCGGTTGAGCCTTGGTCTTGCCAGCGGTCGCCACCGTGGCAGTCGTCGCCGGCGTCACCAGGGGCGCGTAGACATAGCCGATGGTCACGCCCTTGCGGCCCACGGCGATCCAGTCGTTGCCGGTACGGCCCAGGGCAGTGAAGCGCGTACCCGTGGGCAGCCCGCCGACCTTGGCGGCATTGTCGTTGGGCGCGGCGCGCAGATTGGCCGACTTGATCGACTGATAGGGCTTGTTGAGCAGGGTCAGCTGCTCGACCTTCTGCACTTTGGGCGTGCGCTTGACCGCCACCTGGCGGGCTTCGGTCTCGGTCGCCACCGGCACGATGCGGGCGGTGGCGCCACTGTGGTCGGAGGTCCAGGTGGTCACCTGACCGTCCTGGGCGTGCTCCAGCGCCTTCTGCGTCTGCACGGCCAGGGCCTCGCGATCGCGCTGGTCGAGCTTGGCCCCCAGGGTCTTGCCCAGGGCGCCACCGGCGAGGGCGCCGGCCAGCATGGCGGCGGTACGGCCACTGCCACCACCGATCTGGCTGCCGATGAGGATGCCGGCCGCCGCACCGACCACGGTGCCGACATTTTCCTGATTGAGCCATTCGTTCTGCGACATGTTGGAGCAGCCAGTGACGGCGAGGCTGCCACCCAGGCAGAGAACGGCAAGGCGATGACGAGGCTTCATGGTGAGTCCTTTCCGAAGCAGGAATTTAGGAGGAGGGAATGGTAGAGGCTTGATCCGGGGGTGTTGTGACCTGGTTCACCAAAATCCGGTTTGGTATCAAAGGGCTAGCACGATCCAGCGGGAACGTCGGGAGGCTCTACCGCCCCCGATACGCCTTCCCGTAGTGCCGCTCCAGGCGCGACTGCAGGAACTCCATGGCCAGGGACATCAGCCAGTAGAGCACCGCGGCGGTGGTCAGCATCTCCAGATAGCGATAGCTGGAGCGGCCATAGGACTGGGCGAGGAACATCACTTCCCAGACACCCATCACCGAGACCAGGGAGGAGTCCTTGAGCATGGAGATGAACTGGCTGGTGGTGGGCGGGATGATGCTGCGCATGGCCTGGGGCAGGGTGACGCGCCAGAAGATCACCCGCGGCGCCAGGCCCAG
>Ga0157368_1001311_pt1 | contig 10574 bp, 25 predicted proteins | sample AttbisABBM3_FD_113146 | JGI IMG/M metagenome (GOLD analysis project Ga0157368, IMG submission 113146) | Fungus gardens microbial communities from leaf cutter ant in Botucatu, State of São Paulo, Brazil - Atta bisphaerica ABBM3 | ecosystem: Host-associated > Fungi > Mycelium > Unclassified ...
GTTATCTCATGGTGTACACATAGTGCACTCATGGATGATACATGGACTTTAGGGTAGGGTAAATATTAAGTAGCACAGACCATGTGGAATTTATATAAATAGGGTAGCAATTTAGTAGAGACTTCTTGTTGAGTTCTCTTGTGATCCCCACATCAATAGCCTACTGAGAGCTTTACTGCCTTGTGTGATTATTGGACTTTATGTCTAGTGGTTGCCACAACACTTCTTTACCACCAACACTACCACCACCATCATTATCATCTTCACTATTATCACTACCACCACAATACAATATAAGTCAACATAGCTCAATCAACTACAAATAAATCATTTAGTAGCAGTAGCAGCAGTTGGCAATAATACAGGCATAAATTCAGGCCTGTTGGCAGCAACAGGAGGAGAAGGAATAATAAAGACATACAATGCAGGGCCTAATGTAGAAGTGGCTAAGCTACCAATATTTAGTGGAGAAGCAGGAAATATGGCAAAATTCATTAAAGAGATATAACAAAATTCATTACAGCATGCAAGTTATTCGTTATTCTTGAAGATAAAGATGAGAGAAGTAACAGTGGAGGAGCAAATTCAGTGGGTATTATTGTATGTACAGGGAAGGTCAGCAGATGTATGAAAGGAGAATGTATTAAAGGACCTGAAATCAGAAGAAGTAGAATTTGAGTCAGCAGAAGAGTTTTTGTTGGAATTAAAAAAAGAATTTGGAAGAGGGGATGAAGAGTCAGTTAAAGTAGTAGAACTCAAAAGAATAGAACAAGAAGAAAGAACTATAAAAGAATTCATGCAAGAGTTTAGAAGGGCAGCTAGAGAAAGTGGGTATGAGAGAAGAAAATTGGTGGAGTAATTTAAAAAAGGGATAAATAGAGTAATCAGAAGGAAGTTGATGGAGGCAGAAAAGATACTAATGAGTATTGAATAGTGGTACAAATGTGCCACTAATTTAGATATACACTAGAGAGAAAGTAAGAGAGAAGAAGAAAGATTGAGGGGAGAAAGAGAGAACAGAACTCAGAAACAGAGAAAGGGAGTAACAGGGAGTAACCAAGAGGGTTTTCAAATGCTTTTTCCCCAGATATGGCCAAGAAGATAGGAAATACAGCAGGTACCTGCAAAACCTATCTCTATAGAAGGGGTAGAAAAAATGAATACAGTAGTAGTCCAGAATCACTAGCAGGAACAGGAAGGAGGAATGAGAAGAGACTTCTATACAATAGACATGGACAGAGAAAGAAAATGTTATAGCTGTGGAAGATTTGGCCACCTTGTACAAAATTGTAGAAGATGGGGAAATGTGGGCCAAGTGAAGAGAATAGCATACAAGGACAATCAGAATACAAGGAACAATTTAAATGGAAAAGAGAACTTAATAGTCCTTGATTAGGTTCCAACAATAATAAATTTGCAATGCTCAGTAAAGTAGTGGATAAATATAAGTTGAGAGAAGTTACTGTGAAGATAAAACTGGAAAGAATCAACACACAGAAAGGGATGACAGTAGAAGCATTGTTGGATTGTAGAGCAACAGGGCTAGTAATGAGTTCAGAATTTGCAAGAAAGTAGGGATTCATTTGAAGAAAATAGAAAAACCTATATGTATAAGGAATGTGGATGGTTTCTTCAATAAAAGGGCATATTAAACATATAGTGGAGGTAAATATTTATTATCAGGGGCATAAGGAGAGAACAGAGATTGATGTAATTGGAGGACAAAAGTAGAGCATAATTTTGGGAATGCCATAGCTTGCTCACCACAACTCTAAGATTGATTGGAGGATAGGAGAAGTAAAAATGACCAGGTGTCCAGAGGAGTATGAAAGACAGTGGAGACCAAAGTAAAGGAAGCTCAGATAGAAAAAACAAAAGAAGAGAGAGAAAAAAAAAGAAGAGAAAAAGAAACAAGAAAAGAAGAAATAGAAAAAGAAAGAAGAAAAAGGAAAACTGAAAAGGGAAAGAATAATGGAAGTAAAGAAGTGGCAGAAGAGTGGGAAATCTGGGATAAGAAGGAAGAGATAGCAAAATTGGAGGAGGAAGCAAAAAAACTGGTACCAGAATGTTTTCACAAGTGGATCTACATTTTTGGAAAGAAACAAAGTGAAAGGATGTCCACAAGAAAGCCATAGAATCATGCTATAGAAACAAAAGTGGTATTTGTATCAAGGAAAGGAAAGATATATCCACTATCTAGGAAGCAAAGAGAAGAGATGCACAAGTTTATATCAGAACAATTGAGAAAGCAGTATATTAGACTCTCAAAGTTGCCTCAAACAGCACTGGTGTTTTTTGTAGGAAAAAAAGATAGGAAGAAGTGTATAGTATAGGACTATCATTATTTAAATGAAGGGATGGTCAGAAATAATTATCCTTTACCCTTAATTTCAGACATTGTGGAGAATATAGGCACTGAAAGGGTATTCATGAAGATGAGCTTACAATGGGGATATAATAATGTACAGATAAAAGAGAGAGACAAGTAGAAGGCAGCATTCACAATGCCAGAAGGATTGTTTGAACTGATGGTAATATTCTTTGGACTCACAAACTTCCCAGCAATGTTTTAAACAATAATGAATGAGATTCTAAAAGACTTGATCAACACTGAAAAGATAGCAAGCTTCATTGATGATGTGATAGTAGGAACAAAGGAAGAAGAGGGGCATGATGAGATAGTGGGAGAAGTAATAAAGAGACTAGCAGAGAACAACCTATATGTGAAACCAGAAAAGTATAAGTGAAAGGTAAGGAAAGTAGAATTTTTGGGAGTAGTAATGGAACTAGAGAGAATTAAGATGGAGAAAGAGAAGGTGAAAGATGTATTGGACTGGCCAACTCCAAAAGAAGTTAAGGACATACAAAAGTTCTTGGGACTCACTAATTATTATTGGTGATTCATTAAGGATTTTGTAATGATAGCTAGACATGATTTGGATGGAGAAACAGGAGAAAGTGTTTCAGGAGTTGAAGAAGAGGTTTACAAAGGAACCAGTGTTAGTAGCACCAGACTTAGATAAAAACAATGAGGATGGAAGTTGCTGTATCAGATTATGTTACAAGAGGAGTTTTATCTATGGAATTTGTAGATGAAAGATGGAGACCAGTGATATTCCTTTCAAAATTGCTTAATGAGACAGAAAGGAATTGTGAGATTCATAACAAGGGGATGTTGGTAGTTATAAGAGGATTAGAAAACTGGAGACATCTTTTAAAGGGTATAAAATTCAAGTTTGAGATCTAAACAGATCATAAGAATTTGGAGTACTTTATGAAGGTGCAAAAGTTGAACTAAAGACAAGCTTAATAGGCATTATATTTGTCTAAACTTGATTTCATTCTAAAGTATGTGCCAGGTACAAAAATGGGGAAAGCAAATAGACTAAGTAAGAGACCAGACTGGAAAGTAGGCATAGAAAAGAATGATGAAAATCAGACATTAATCAAAGAACAATGGATTTATAGATTAGCAAAGGTAGTGATAGAAGAATCTAAAGTAGATATAATAGAAAAAATAAAAATAGCTAGAAGTAAAGACAAAGAGGTAGTGAAGGTAGTAGAAGAAATAGTTATATGCCAAAGAACAAGAAGCTGAGGGTGGAAATAATTTGGTTACATCATAAGGTGCTAGCAACAGAATATGGAAGGAGATGGAAAATGATGGAGTTGGTAACAAGAAATCATTGGTGGCTTGAAGTGATAAGAGATATAGGGTGATATAGAGGGATGTGATATGTGTTAGCAAATGAAGAACAGAACAGAAGTACTAGTAGGAAAGCTAAAGCTAAATGAGATATCAGAGAAACTATGGACTTATCTGATAGTTGATTTTATCACTAAGTTACCACTGGTAGCTAGGAAAGATGCAATTCTGGTAGTTTGCAATAGGTTATCCAAAATAACATATTTTGTGACAACAACAGAAGGAACATCAGTGGAAGGACTGGCATAATTGTTTAGAGACAATATATGGAAGTTGCATAGATTGCCTGAGAGCATTGTGTCAGATAGGGAACCACAGTTTGCAGTAGAGATAACTCAGGAGTTGAATAAAATGTTAGGGATTAAAGCAAAACTGTTGATAGTATTCCATCTACAAACAGATGAACAAACTGAATGAATAAATCAAAAGCTGGAACAATATCTTAGATTCTTTGTAAATTATAGATGAAAAGATTGGCTAGAATAGTTAGCCTTGGCAGAATTTGCAGTCACAACAAAGTACATTCAGTAATGAAGGTATCTCCATTTATAGCAAATTATAGTATAGAACTGAGGATAGGAGCTGATATTAGGAAAAAAAGAAAGGTAAAAAAGGCAATGGAGTTTGCAGAAAGAATGAAAAAGGTTCAGGAGGAAGTGAAAGTGACTCTGAGGAAGACATAGAAAGAGATGAAGTGATAAGCAAATAGGGAGAGAAGAGAAGTGGAAGAGTGGAAGAAAGGTGACAAAGTGATGTTGAGTATAAAGAACTCAGTATTCAAAGAAAGACTGGCAAAGAAACTAGTAGATTGATACATTAGTCCATATTTCATTGAGAAGGTGATATCAACCAATGTGGTCAAACTACAACTGCCCAATTCAATAAGATTTCACCCAGTGGTAAACATTAGTTAGATAGTATGATATAGAGAATAAGTAGGGGGAACAGAAGGCAGAGAAAGTGAAATCAGTAAAAGTAGAGGGAGTTAAAGAGTGGGAAGTAGAAAAAATTTAAACAAAAGAAAAATACAAGAAGTTATAAAGTATCTAGTACAGTGAAAGAGATTTATAGTAAAATATAGTATATGGGAGAGAAAGAAAGACTTGAAAAATGCAAAAGAAGTAGTAGCTAAGTTTGAAGGGGGAATGAATAAAGAAGTTAGGTGACAAGAGAAGTTGAATATAGCAGAAAAAAGAGATGTTATGAGGGGAGAGTTACCAGAGAAGTTTATAGCAAAAATGTTATATAAGTAAAATGACAGGAAGTTCAAAGAAGAGTACTTAAGGAAGCTGAAGAGGAACTGACAAAAATGGAAGTCAGTTTCTCCAAAGGAGAAACCTTGAAGGAGGGGGTAATGTTAGAATTGAAGATAGTAAACTCTAATTATTTTCAATTCCTTTCTCATTTCTATTTTCTTCTTCTTTTATTTTATTTTGGAACTGAAAAATAGGAGTTAGTGTGACATCACAGGTTACAGTCATGGTCACAGAATCATGTGACCTAAAGAAAAATATAGAAGAGCTTAGAACAAATGATATTACACAATATAGTAAATACATATATTTTAGAGTAAGATAAGGTAGCATGTATACAGACTACAGTCTGGAATATATAAAGTTGATTAGTTTGTACTTTGAACTCTATTGAGTTCTCTTGTGCTAACTCTAATATAAGGTTCTTCTTATTGATCTACTTTAAGTCATAACACTTAGTCATTCATTTACACTGTAGTCCACTAGCATATTTTGGATATAACATATTTTGTGGATGTAGTAGATACATTTTTTCAAGTAGAAAGCTTGTGCTATGGGTCCCTTTGCAATCAGTTCATATAGAGCAGTAGTATTATCCAGTAAGAAAACATCTAGTTTAGATATTTCTTTCTTAGAGATATTAACTAGTGTTTATTAGGATAGTAGTTGGTAAAACAGTAGAATAAATAGTCAGTAGACAGTGTGAGATTGGATAAGAATACCAGCTAGTACTTATAGAGAAAATTTTGGAAAGAAACATTCTTTTTTGAAGATATCAGTTTTGTTATGATTCAATGACCTTAGGATTAATCAAAGAAAGAAATCTTGTATTAGGGTTAATATAAGAGAACTTGATAGAGTTCTTAGTATAATGTATCTACCTTTATATACTAACTACTAATGGTTCATGCTCAAATATTTCTAGTCTATCCTAAAGACTATATATCAGCTATAAGGTCAACATATGTTGTATATGTTGTATAACATTATTATTCTCAAACCTTTTACTATATTTTATATGATCACATGATTGTGTGACTGTTACTGTGACCATGTCATCTGATGTGACTGATGTGTGACAGTGTGATTATCATGTTACTTTAACCCTAACCCTAGATCCCAAAATAAAGATATGAAAAGAAAAAAGAAAAAGAACATTAAATGAAAAAATAGTGTCCAAGCTTTGCATATCTGACAAGTTTCTATTGTCAAGCACCATGGTAACAAACAGTGTTAATTTGAGCATAGTAGATATTAGTTAAATAATTATGAAGGGGTGGATTAGAGATATAAGAAAAGAAAAAGCAACAAGATTGTTAAAGTAGATGATAGAGAACAATGTGATATTGTCAAACTTACAAAGACAAATATTATAATTGTATGTGACAGAAAATTAGAAAAGAAGGAGATAGCAAGAGAAAAAACAGAGGAGGAGAGAATATGAGGAAAGATAAGAAGAGAAAGAGCAAAGAAGAAGAAAAAAGAAAGAGGGTAGAGAATGAATGGAGAAGAGTGGAAGAAATGAGAATAAGAGAAGAAAGAAGAGCAGAGAAAGAGTGGAGACAAAAAGAGATGTAGAAAAGAAGAAGAGAAGAAAATAGACAAAGAGTAATGGAAGAGAGGAAGTGTTTATCACAACCCCTAAAAATCCAACTTTTCTGACCTTCTACACACATTTTTCTGGTTTTACAAACAAGTCATTTTTCTCTATCCTTCTTAGCATCTCTTCTACAATTTCATCATATTCTTCCTCTATCTCTGTTCCTGCCATTACATTATCAATAAATACTGCTATGTCTCTAGTCTCTATCATATTTCTAAACAAATCATTTATTATTGTCTGAAAAGTCACCAGTGAGTTTGTTAGTCCAAAGAACATTACTGTCAGCTCAAAGGCATCCTCTAGCATTGAGAATGCTGCCTTCCATTTATCTCTCTTTTTTATCCTCACATTATTATACCCCATCTTAAGTCTATCTTTGTTATGACTTAGACTCTGTGTTGAGTAAAGAATACACTCTTGTATTGAGTAACACAAGGGAACTTAATAGAGTTCCTACTACAGATTAGTCTACATTTTGCTAATGGTTCATGCTAAGCTAAATCTAGCCTACCCTAAAGGCCATGCTTCATCTATAAGGCCAACATGCTATTGCCATGCTGTATGATTTCATCTTGTTCCAGAACCTTCTACACCCTTCTCTGTATCATGTGATCACGTAACTTCTGTGACCATATCATGTGACCTGTGATGGTGTCACACTTTGTCTTCTTTGTCTTATTTCTTATAAGATAAGAGAAAATAAAAGGAAAATAAAATAAAATAGAAGCCAAGTCCATCATTCTCAATTCTGACAATCTTCCTAAACACTTCCTTATTCCCAATATTCTTTATCAAATTTGAAATCAGTGGCAATGGATAGTTGGTCTTAATTGTTCAACTGTTCAAATATTGATAATCTTGTACTATTCTCTTTTTTCCATCCTTCTTCAGCACAAAGAACATCAGTGATGTCTGTGGTGATTTTGATGGCCTAATATACCTACTTCTCAACTGATCCTTTACAAACTCATGTACTTCCTCTCTCTCTATTCTTGACAACAGATATATCTTCCCTTCTTTTGGCACAAATTCTTTTCTGAGATTCATGACATGATCCCAGGTCTTCCTTATTGGCATCCTCTCTAACTCCTTCTTCTCAAACATCTTCAAATACTTATGGAACCTTCTAGAAACCATCTCCTTCACTGTCCTAATTTTAATCAATTCTTATTTTTCTTCTTCCTTTTCTTCTATTGTTCTAGCTATCTCCATTTCTTCTTCAACTATTAGTTTTCTAAAAAAAAACAATTTCTTCTTTTTCTCTTTCTCTTTCTGCTTTTGCCATCCTAGCTTCATTTATCTTGTTCTTTACTTCTTTCCACACTCATCTGGACATCTCATCATCTATACTTTTCCTATTCTCTAATCAATCTCTGAATTGTGGTATGCTAGCTATAGCATCTCTAATATCATACTCCACTTCTGCTCTTCTATCATATCTATCAATGTTCTCCCCTTGTGTCCTTTGAAGAACAACTCTACTTCCACTATGTGCTCTATTGGTCCTTTATGTTTAAAGATACTGTCAACATTTCTTACATATATTGGCCCTTCTAACCTCCTTGTCTTAAATTTCTTCCCACTTCAATCCTATCTTCACCATTACTTCTCTTAACAACTTTTTTTTTCTTTCTTTTTGTTCTCTACCCCTTTTTTTCTTTTCTACTTCTGTTTTCCTTACTTCCACCAACTTCTCTCTCTTTAATTTTTCCTCTCTCAAAATCATTCTTTTATATTTCTCTTTTTTTCCTGCTATCTTCTCTTCTTTGCATCACTCTGTTCTTCAATACTCCAAATCTATTTGAGGGCATTGATACTGATTCCTCCTCTTCCCTATTCTTACAGTAATAGATAATATGCCCAAATCTGGACTAGACAGAGTAAAGATGGAAAAAGAAAAGATTCAAGGAGTAGTAGATTGGCCAGTACTGAGGAGTGTGAAGGATGCACAGAAGTTCCTAAGATTGGCAAACTATTATAGACAATTTGTCAAAGATTTTACAAGAGTAGCAAAATCTCTTCATGAGATAACAAGAAAAGAGATGAAATGGAATTGAGAGAAAAGGCAGTTTGAGGAGTTAAAGAAGAAATTTATGACAGAGCTGGTCTTGGTTATACCAGACCTAGATAAAGAGATGGCAGATGTGTCAGACTTTGCTATAGGTGGAGTATTGTTGATGAAGTATAAAAATAAGAAGTGAAGGCTAGTGGCTTATATTTCTAAATCATTGAATGAGGCCAAAAGGAACTATGAAATTCATGATAAAGAGATGTTAGCTATTATTAGGTGTTTAGAGGCATGGAGACATTTCCTGGAGGGTACCAAGAATCAGTTTGAAATTTGGACTAACTACAAAAACTTGAAGTACTTTATAAAAGCTCAGAAGTTGAATTGAAGACAGGCTAGATGGGCCTTATATTTGTCAAGATTTGATTTTATCTTAAAACATGTGACTGGCAAGAGTATGAGATGAGCAGATAGTTTGAGTAGAAGAGCAGATTGGATAGAGGAAGTAGAGAAAGATAATGAAAATCAAGTAATGCTGAAAAAGAAGTGGTTGGAGATTAGAGCAATAGAAAGTAGGTCATTATTAATTGAGAGAGCAGAGGAAGAAATTATAGAAAAAATTAAGAAGTCAGAAGCAAAGGATGATAAAGTGGTAAAACTGGTAGAAGAGATGAAAAATGCAGGATTAAATATGTTGAGAAATGATGAGTGGCAGATTGAGGATGAGTTAGTATTGTAAGAGAGAAAGGTATATATTCTGAAAAATAAAGAGTTGAGGTTGGAAATTATTCAGCTTCATTATAATATGCCAATGGCAAAACATAAAGAACAATGGAAGACAGTGGAGTTAGTCACTAGAAATTATTGATGACCAGGAGTTATGAAGGAAGTAAAGAGATATATAGAGAGATGTGATCAGTGCCAGAAAATAAAAAATAAAACAGAGATGTCAGTGAGAAAATTAAGACTGAATGCAGTCCCAGAAAAACCATGGCAATATATGTCAGTAGACTTTGTTATGAAGTTACCAGTATCAAGTGGCTATAATTTGATTTTGGTAGTATGCGATAGGTTTTCAAAAATATTACACTTTATTATGATAACAGAAAAAATAATAGCAAAAGAATTGGCTAAGTTATTTAGGGATGATGTGTGGAAGTTGCATGGGTTACTGAAGAGTGTGATTTCAGATAGAAGGCCACAGTTTGCAGTGGGGTTGATAAAGGAGTTGAAAAAAATGTTGGGAATAGAAACAAAACTATTAATGGCTTTTCATCTACAAACAGATAGACAAAAAGAGAGAACAAACCAAGAGTTGGAGCAGTATCTAAGGATATATATCAATCATAAACAAAATAATTGAAATGATTGGCAACTACAGAGTTTATCTTCAACAACAAAATACATATAGCTACAAAGTTATCACTATTTAAAGTCAACTATGAATAAGAGTTAAGGATGGGCTTTGAAATAAGAGAAAAGAGAAAGCATACAAAGATGAAAGAGTTTGTGAAAGAGATAAAGAAGATGCATGAGAAAGTGAAGTATTAGATATGTGAAGCTTGAACTCTGGTTTTTTTTATTTAATTTTCTTTTTCTTTTTCTTTTTTCTTTTCTTTACTCTTGAATTTAGGGTTAGGGTTAGAGTGACATTATGGTCATACTGTCACACATCAGTCACATGGTCACAGTAACAGTCACACAATCACATGATCATATAGAACATGGTAGAAGGTTTAAGAATAATAATGTCACATAACATATATAATATATATTAACCTCATGGCTGACACATGATCTTTAGGGCAGACTATAAATAGCCAAGCATGGACCATTGATAGTTAGTATATATAGGTAGATACATTGTACTAAAAACTTCATTGAGTTCTCTTGTATTAGGATTAATACAAGATTTCTTTCTTTGATCAACTCTAAGGTTATTGAATTATAACATGAAGGTAGTATTGAAAAAATTGCAAGAGAAAATAAAAAAATATACAGATA
>Ga0157368_1001312_pt1 | contig 10572 bp, 4 predicted proteins | sample AttbisABBM3_FD_113146 | JGI IMG/M metagenome (GOLD analysis project Ga0157368, IMG submission 113146) | Fungus gardens microbial communities from leaf cutter ant in Botucatu, State of São Paulo, Brazil - Atta bisphaerica ABBM3 | ecosystem: Host-associated > Fungi > Mycelium > Unclassified ...
TGCCTTATAATGGCTGGATAGTTGGGTTGACTCATGGTGTATGGTGGTGGTGGTGATAGTGATAGTGATGGTGATGTAAGAGGTGGTGGTGTGGGTTGTGATTGGTGAGCCGAAAGGACCAATCCTGTGCTGGACTCAGCCTCTAACTCGTACTCTGACTCCAAAATCTCTGTAGGTGATAGTGGGCCCTCTTCTTGTTCCACCTACACCATCTACTAACTACTTATCTACTTCCTTACTAACTACTGCCCTAAAAAATTCCTGACTAATATCCCTAAGAAGGGAATGCCTACTCTAGATGGGACTTGTAGGAGACCCCACCATTCCTCTGCATGAACAGGCTACAAGGGAGCACTGCAACACAAGGCTTCTATGTGAAAAAACTATCTAACAACACCTACACAAGGTGATACGTCTTACTGCACCAGTGGGTTTTGGTACAACAAAATGACTAGGATTCCCCCTCCTAGTTGGTATGCCCCTTAAGCCTAGGGTCTAACTGTTCTTCTTGACGAGAGAGCTATGTTGCTCACCGTCGAGGATGATGAAAGAGTAAGTGGTGGGAAGGCTCTGTGTTGAGCAGTCCCAAGGAAAGGTAATCAAGTTCTAATGTTACAAACTCAAAACCTTAGAGTTGGTTAAGAGGATGAACCTTGTATTGGGTTAACACAAGGTTCATCCTCTTAACCAACTCTAAGGTTTTGAGTTTGTAACACTCTATGAAACTTGACTACTATGGTGTATGAATCAGTATAACTAGTTTCTGATATGAGAAATTGAAATTTGTCTAGATAGTCTTCCATTGTGAAGCTTTCTTGATAATATATCATCTTTTCTAGTTTTTTGACAGCTTTGGCAGTAGTATTGATAGAAAAGAAGTGTTTTTAGAAGAATTGCTCAAATTTGGGCTGGGTGATGATGAAGATACTTGTGGTTGACTCTTCATAGAAGATTTCTTCTGATCATTTAGAGATATAACTGATTCTGAAAAAAACAAGGCCTAGAGAATCTTGTATTAATCAGAGATGAACCATTTAGTGAATAAATAGATGTATAGGAAACAGAAGCTCAAAAATGCTCTGCTGGTTTGCTAATTACTACTAAAGTCTGGTAAGGGTAGTATATAGGATCTAGAGTGATAAGAGAGATTTCAAGATGTGAAAGTATCAGTTGGTAAAGATGTTTGGTAGTAAGAAAAGAGAATACGCTTGTGGGTATAGAGGCAGAGTTTGATATGGAGACTCATAGGTTTCTAACTTAGATTACAAAATTAGCAAGGATATTGTTAGTAGATGCTTTTGAGACATATTAGTGCTTAGCTACTTCTTTCAGATAATACTAGAAGATGTCTAAGGTCTTGTTAGTAGAGATAGAATTCATAGAGTGATTACTTTGAGTGAGTATTATATAAAAAATTAAAAAAAGGGAGAAAAGTTAAAACATGAAGTGGGTAATCTAAGACTACTAGACTTTTAATATGTTAAGATCTCAAGAAAAGATTCTGTTTTATAGTTAAGATGACTAGTAGAGTCTTTAGGGTTTTGTAGACTTTAGTAATCTCTAGGAAGTCCTAAGTTTATTGACATTATAATAAGTATAAGCAATATATACCTCTAGAAAGTTCTAAGAGAACAGAATAGGGGCTTCTGAGAGTAGCAGCTATTCTAAATACTAATGTAGTTTATTCCAATGTAATAGAACAATACTAATATAAGAAAAGAATAATAATAGCCAGATAGTTAGAAACTCTAATAGAAATACCTAGAATTCTACTAGAAAAAAAGGAAAAGGAATTTACAATGGGTATATCTGAAGAGTTTGAGGATAGAGATCAATGATAAACTTGTGGAGTTTAGTAAAGATCTCTATAGGATTACTTGAGGGAAACTGTAGAGTCTAGTAAAGTTGAGTACAGGCTGATAGGACAAAAGAACTGCAAGGTTTGGTAGGTCATATACAGGTCCTCTTACAGCTGTTATACTATCCAACAATACTTTTATGGTTATTTTCTTATATATATTTTTCATCCTAATATTTAACCAAATTTCTTTTAGAGATCCAATTTTAAATGTAGTTTTGCTTTAAGTAGAAGTCCATAATTAGTCATACAAATTAAAATAAATTAAGTATAGAATACTTATCTGCAAATTTATATAACTATGTTATTAGAGTTGTAAACAATAAACTTGAGTTTATTTTTCTTCTCTTTTTTACTTTTTCTTTGTTTATTTTCTTGCTTTTTATTTTGGTTTTCATTTCTATTTTCTTTATCTTGGACTTAGATAACAGTATAATATTAGTATATTGGCCTTATAAAAAGCATATAGACTTTAGAGTAGGTTAGTTATAGTATATAAGATAGACTAGTTTATAATAGGAACTCCATTGAGTTCTCTTATTTTACTTAATATAAGAGTGTGTCTTTTATCTTAGCTTAAGACTTAAGTCATAACATGTGTATAGACAATAACTTTAGCCTTAACTTGTATATTATGCTAACTACTTACTATATAATTGTAATTTTAGAATAAAGTAGAGTAAAGTAGGAGAGTATAACCAAGTTACTTGAGTTTGATTATATTGGACACAGTTCATACTTGGAGGAAAAAGTCTATAGAGTTACAACATAGTTCAAATCAAGGATAGAAACCTATCTGAAAATATAAAGTTGTAAACTTTGAGAATAATCTTAGCTTTAGCTTATGTAATATGCTATCTACTTGTCAATTGGTCATAAGTTTAGATAATGAGGAACAGAGTTAAGATAACAAGTGTTAATAGAAAAGTATATTACCATTAATACTAGAGTTTAGTACTAAGAATAATTGTAACTTTGGTTGATTATCAGAATAAAGATTATAAAGTATTCACTAGTCCTTAAATAATAAAATGTCTAAAACACTTGAATACTTGAGTAACACTATTACTACATAATCTAACAGTTTTCTATATCAAGTGATATTAGTGTCTATGCCTAGTTCTAAGCTAGGTAAATGTTTGATGGAAATGATCTATCATAAGATACTAATGGAGTTTGGAATTTGAAATAGGAGTATACTCTGCTATAAAAAACTGAGTACTCTTGGAGTTTAGAGATAGATAAGTCTACTATGAAAAATAAGTAACTTGTAGAGTTTTAGAAGAGAGTAAGTTTGCTATAAAAGATATTAATAATCAGGATTTAACTTTAATATATGACAGATTATCAAACTGGAGAAAAGTGTAGAATATCTACTGATCTTAAATACCATATACTATGGCTAGAGCTATGACTAGAATAATAGTAGAGAAAGAGATAGTTAATAGAATATATATAATCTATAGCAGAGTAATTCATGAAGTAGAGTTTTATTCAAGACTGATGTGAAGCTTATCCATTATAGAAGATAAATAACCTCAAAGTGGGTTTATGACACTTAATTGTGTGTTTCAAATTCTTATTCTTCTTTGAGATTACAGTTATAGTTTTATTGTTCTGACTGTTATTCAAATACTAAGTATAGAGAATCTGTTGAAAGAGTTGAGCTGAGAATTTACTAGCTTTTATCATCTATTAACCATTTCTCATCATTTTTCCTTCTTTTCTCTACATATCTAACCTTCTTTCTATTCCAACAACTCTTTGCTATATTTTTCTTTGTTATAATTAAAAAATCTAAAAGAGTCTTTTTGCTCTTTGTCTATCTTGATAGTATTTATGTCTCTTATCTAATCTATTATCACTGGAGTGTAAGAGAACCTGTCACTTTGCAAAAAGTTTGGACACAAATACTATTAATCTTCATAATTAACTATATAGAGTTCTGTAGTCTCTCATCTTGAATGCCAAATCCTACTGCAAAGTCTGTAGAGTTTATTCTGTTAACTCTACTACCCTTGTTTACAAAACTCCATTTTGTTAGGAACAGACCAGCCACTGAACCAGTTACGCTAAAAGTGCGCAATATCAAGTTTAGCTTTGACATCTGGCTGGTACTATATATGTACTTCATACTGTACTCCTGACAGTATCCCCCTTTTAAGGCATGTGGTCCCCACATGGAAGTTATATGAATAGCTGCACCCAAGGGTTATGCCACATGTTGTGGTCTCAGAGCCTTGACAGTCTTATGAGGTTTCTAAAGGACCTAGTAAACTCTGCTTCACAGAGCATCCAGTTTAATGGAGATGCACAGCTAAGCAACTGGTACTGTCCCTAGTGACACTCCTGGCCACATCACACTTCCATGCTAACAACTGTCCATTTAAAGGGAATGGTTTTACTGGGAGTCGAACCGCCGACTGCTTGGAAGCTTAATATTATGTTAGGAACAGACCAGCCACTGAACCAGTTATGCTAAAAGTGTGCAATGTCAAGCTTAGCTTTGACATCTGGCTGGTACTATATATGTACTTCATACTGTACTCCTGACACATTTTCTGCCAATACTCAAGTAATCACTATTCTGTATCTTTTATTGCTATTAGGTATATTTTGTATTTCTCAGTAATCCAAATAGTTTCATTCTCTAGCTACCTTATTAATATATCACAAAATATGTCAGAATTGTGAACAATGGACTTGGTTTTATTTTATTTTTCTCATTTTTCTTTATTTTGAACTTAGATAAAAGGAGTAATGTGATGTAACATGTGACAGTCACAGTCACACAATCATGTGACACAGATAAGAACATAGAAGGTTCTAGAACAAATAATATCATATAGTATAGCAATAATATGTTGGCCTTATAAAAGTATATATACTTTAGGATAGGTTAATTGTAGTATGCATATAAACCATAGTCTATAGTATATAAGGTAGACTATCTTGTACTTGGAACTCTATTGAATTTTTTGATATTACTTAATATAAAAGTCATCTTTTATTTTTACTCAAGAACTTAAGTTATAATAAAATAAACTACTTACTAATTGTAATACTTGAAACTTAGATAACTTTGTTAAGTCTGAGGTCTAATCATTAGATATAAAGGTATATTGTCATATCTCAAACTCTGAAACATGTCCAAGACATGTTTGACTTCAATACAACATCAAATTCCCACAGTTATTTGGCCTTATTTGTGCCCAAAACTCTATTAGTGGTTTAGTACTTTATAATGGACTTAATTCTATCAAAAATATGTAGTTATTTTGCTTTATTTGAGTCAAAGTCCACAGTTATATTCATTTGTTTTCATTGTCTAATTATCTTTTTCAAACTTCACAAATTTACTCAGACTTTACATGAAGTTTTCCCCTCTCCAAATCTGAACTTCTATGCAGTGTTTCACTAATGAAATACTCACTTAGAGATCTGTTTTAGTTACTTCTTTTGTTATTTTATGTATTTAAGGCTAGTGACCACTTTGTAATAGCTAGTCTGATAATCGATTAAAGTTGATGCTAAATCTCTAGTGTTAATAGTGATACACTTTACTTCTCTCTTTATAACTCCTTATAAGACCATCCTCTGAAATTGTGACCATACAGCTTATAAGAGGCACAAAACATAAGTTAAGGCCAAGATCATTCTGATAAGTCTGCATTACTAAGCTTATTGCATAGAGTTTCTACACTCTGTGTATATTCAAGCCAACTCTGTGGACTTTCATCTTTAAGTACAAACCATGCCTAACAGTAGTTTTGGGCACAAATAAGGCCAAATAACTATAGGGATTTGATATTGTATTGAAGTCAAACATGTCTTAGATATATTTTAGAGTTTAGAATATAACATATATATGCAAAAGAGTGATAGTTTATGTGCAAGCTATTTCCATCATATGATTAAAACTTGTACTTAATAGGGGCTGTTATTTGTCATAGCAGATATCAGGCTAATTTTAAAATATAACTAATTATATCACTACATTAATATGCTTGATTACTATATGACATACTATATATTATTAGAAATGGTTTGATGAGCACTTTCCAACACAAATTCAATTGTGTGAAACTATCTAGCTCTTTATAAGATAATATCTAACAAAAATTTACAGTTACTAATAGTCTGATATCTTGATAATTTGTTATTACTTTTGTATATATGTAGATAGTCCTCTTTTGGGACTTTCTAGTGTAACTTAGTTTGTGAAAATCAGTTTGCTGGTTGTAAAGATACAAGTTTGTAATATACTATTTTGCTAGATTAAAATGGACTTGAGAGTACTTATAATAGTTTTCATTTTTAGAAAACCTTATTCTATTCTCTTAGGTTTTCTTAAAGATGAGTTCTTATCCTGTATTACTAGTTAGACAATATATCTTAGGTTTTTCTGAAGCATAAACTTTACAAAACTCTATGTTTCCACTCAGTCATTTTAATATAGAGATTGCTATAAACTAACTACTAGTATTTTCTTTTCTGTTCATTATTATTTTTATTTATACTAAGTATCTTTGGAAGGAGTTACATAACTATGGTCACATGACAATTCACATGCTATAGAACTTAGTGAAAAGTTTTAGATAGAATTAGTATACTATAGTCTTTAGACTAGATGTAGGAATAAGTATATACAGACTAAGTACAAAATATAAGTAGTGGTTAAATAAAATAGAACTTCTTGTTGAGTTCTCTTGTTATCTTCTACTCATAGTCATTATAACTTAAGGATAGTAGCCATAATAGAAGTATACTTTCTAGTTAGTACTTCAGCTACTAGTACTGCTACTAATAAAATATTCTTAGAATTAGATCTATTTCCTTCTTCAATTGTTTTTTAGGACTCTTATCTTTTTTGCTGGTATTTTTCCCTTTCCATAGTATTTATCTTTATCTTGGTCTTTCTTTAATTTCTGTCTACTACTACTAGTCTCTCATATCATTTTCCAATTGTTTTTGGAGAGTTAGAAAACTCTATTAACTTCTTTCTAATCACCTTATTTAGACTTTTCTTATACTCTTCTATTAAAGTTCTCTTTATATATACTATCTCTTACAGTTTTCTTAAAGACTTACATATGCTTACCATATGACTTCTTTCTTGTTTAAGGAGCCTTAACTCCATAATGTCACATATCTATGTTCAAGTCTCAAGTGCTGATGTTTTTCATAGTAAATCACTCTTATCAAAACTCCATAAGTAATTTATCTTTCACAGTAGACTTACTTACATCAAAAGTATGAGAATACTTTGTCTTCCACAATGAAGTTTATACAAAAGAATTAGTCTTATATTAAGGAGTTATAAGTGTCCAGGAACTTTAGATGATATTTTGGTAAGATATTCTACTATTATACTACTATTATATATACTACAGTAGGATGATCCAAGTATATGGTTTGTATACTTGACCAATCAATATTTACAACCATAATTAGCTAAATAACTATAGTACTACTATGGCAGACTAGACAATAGGGATTAGAATCAGTAAAAGTAGTTTAGAACCACTAGTCCATTAGAGGCTAATCTAGATGATAAACAGCCTAGAAGTGCAACTAAGCTCCCATAGAATGGATCTAGGCTTACTTATTGCCAGTATTCTATGACAGTTTACTTCTATCTAAAGACTAAACTCTGGCAGTATCTTATTGTGGGTCACTTAATCAAACATCTGTACAGCTACTAGAGCCAGACATGGATATTGATCTCACTTAATATGAAAAATTACTATACTTTACTACTTAAGTATTTAAGAACTAGAATATACTCCATTTTTCTATTAGTACTTGTTATCTTGAACTCTATCTTTAATTTCTGAAAATGTGACTGTTAGAGCAACTATAACAAAGATATAAGTTTATACTTTAAGCTTTAAGGAAAAGTCTATTGTTTATAACTACTAAATATATAACTTATCTTTAGAGAGAACAGAATAAGGTTCTCTGAAGACAACAGTTACTTTATATACTTAAATGGTCCATACTAATCAAGAAGAGCATCAAGTAGAACATTGCTGATCTAATCTCAAAATAATTATACCAGATAATCAGAAACTCTGATAAAATGATTTAGAATGTTGGCTAGGATTAGTAAGAGTTTATTAGATAATAGAAGGTGTAAGACTATTATTACTTAGATAGTAGTACTCAGTAAAGTTTGGATGCAAGAATGGCAAACTTAATTCAACAAATTCTACAAGGTTAATAGTAGTGTTTAAGACTTGTAGTTTGGAAGGAGAGAGAAGTTCACAGGTTTAGTAATAGGCATCAGCAGTATTTAAGGTTTGAAACTTTGCAAAGCAACAGGTCTTCTTATAGTAATCATATAACAAGTAGATAGTATAGTATATAAGCTAAAGCCAAGGTTATTTATGAAGTTCATAAACTTACATTCTTAATAAGTTTTCATACTTGATTTGAATTTGGTCTTAACTCCATAGACTTTTGCCTTAAGTGTAAACTGTGCTTAATACTTAATCTTGCTCAATTTTTCACCAATTTACCCAGAATCCTCTCTTTTTTGACTTTTACTGTTTATATATATATGATAATACAGCCTATTATATTTTCTCTCTTCTTACTAAAAATTAGAGGCCTAGCTACTTTAAGTGTTTCTCTGCATGCTTTTATTTCTACCATTTCTTTATTTTTTTCTTTCTTTTCTGTTATTTATCTCTACTATAGCAATTATAAGTACTACTATCTGCTACTGTGTAATTATGTTAGACATAGATTATCCAAGATTTATTGAACAGCTCCTAGAAGTTAGGTTGGCAAGTATGTATTATCCAAATATGTAAAATGTGGACATCAAAATAACCTTTGGTTTTAGCTTATGTACTGTGTCTCTACTAGTTGTATGTGTTATATATTTTAGAAGAGTTACTTAAGAAGATTTGTGGAGAATAAGTCCACTGGAAAGTAGTAAGGTGTGTTATTGCCAATAACAGAAGATAGTGTTAGTTTTAGTCAATTTTCAGGATAAGGTTTACTGTGTAACTACTAGTTTATATACTAAGTATTCCACCTAGGGTAGTTATCTAAGAATGGAGATTGTAAGCAAGCTACCCTAGTTCTAGATGGTCCATGGATGTCAGGGTAGAAATCAATAGAGTTGTTAGAAAGTCCAGTGAGGATGTCCAAGATAGAATGGAGAGGGTGATCTACACTGGAAGAGGTTTGGAAGTGCAGATAAATTAGGAAGTGTTATCCATGGGTTGGGACAGATGTGACCAGATCAGGATATGACAGGTTATGATAGCTGTATTTTGTTGTGAAATAATTTGGAGCAAATACTAGCATCATTCCTAAAATATCCTACTCCAGATTTAAATGATCTAGCTTAGTAACTTGTGCTGGCATGAGTCTACTGACTACTTATCTGTTTCTCTACTAACTCAGGAGAAGTACTATTTCTCTGCATGTACAACTCACAATGGGAAGTTACTACAAGAATTTACAAGTATACTAGAAAAACACCACCTGTAAAGGTCATCTAGGGCTGTTCCAGATATAGATATCTGTTCATGACTGATCCTTTACACACTAAGGATAAATATAGAGTAGAGAGGAATGGTGAAGTCCCTGAGCTGGGAGGTTACCAAAGGGGCTGTTAAGTTCTACTGTTGTGGCAACAACTCTCATGGGGATCACAAGGGAACTCAACAAGGAGTCATCAGTTGTCCACCACTATGCTATGCTTTTTCTTTCAACACCTATGCCATAATCTTGTGGCTAATTCATTTGTCCATGATGATTGATCAATACTTCAGAATAATGATAATAAGTGTCCTTTAGAACTTCCTCAATAGCAGTGAGATGGGAATTAGGTGTGCGACGCTATGTACGCAATTGATAATGACTTGACATCGGAATGCCCGCTGTGTCAGTAATCGCATCCCCTCACATCCAAGTCACATGGACGATAGACAATGAAAATGAAACGGAGTCCATATGTGGCTGAAGTGATAATCTCACTCTCTTATCACTTTCAGCATCATGGCGACAACGAACTGGAGAGAGCGTGCTGCTGCGAAGAAACAACAGCAACAAGCATCCTTGCCGAAGGAATGGATCCTTACAAACCTTCCTGACAAAAGTCAAATCGATGTCTCTGGATTTCCTAGGACATGCGGGTTGCTTAGCGCTCGAGAGATAGAAATCACTGAGTCTCATATTGATGTTATCTTATCCAACTTGGCGAAAGGGGTTTGGACAGCAGTTGACGTAACAACTGCATTCTCAAAGCGTGCGATCGTAGCCCATCAGTTGGTGTGTCTCTGGCGATCCTCAAATATACCAAGACTGATATTGGGACTCGATTTGAGGTCAATTGTCTGACAGAAATATTCATCGACAGAGCTCTAGCGAGAGCTGCTGAGCTCGATGAACACTTGAAACGCACTGGTTCGGTAGTCGGACCCCTACATGGTGAATAAACAGGCGCTTTGTTCTGTGATTGCGTTTACATAGCTGTATACCAGGTCTTCCTGTTTCACTGAAGGATCAGGTTTGCATCAAGGACATTGAAACAACCATGGGTATACTGCTCCATGATGTATTATTTCTCGTTCTCAATATCATGATAAACAGGTTGGGTTGCATGGATTGGAAAACCTGTGACAAAGAATGCTGCTATCACTGATATCCTCGAGTCCTTGGGTGCTATTCCCTATGTCAAGACCAATGTTCCTCAA
>Ga0157368_1001313_pt1 | contig 10563 bp, 4 predicted proteins | sample AttbisABBM3_FD_113146 | JGI IMG/M metagenome (GOLD analysis project Ga0157368, IMG submission 113146) | Fungus gardens microbial communities from leaf cutter ant in Botucatu, State of São Paulo, Brazil - Atta bisphaerica ABBM3 | ecosystem: Host-associated > Fungi > Mycelium > Unclassified ...
TATATATATGCCCTGATGTCATCTTCTAGATCTTTCCATCATGTTCTAGGCTTATGATGTCACATCATGTGACTGCAGTGTCACATGCCTCTTCATCATCCAAAATAAAATTGAAAGAAAAGAGAAAAGAAAATCAATATAAAATCAGAAAAATAAAAGAAAAGAAAAATAGAATTGTTAGTGTTTAAGTATCCCATAACAAATTGTTCCTTAATGAACTTACACACCTCTTCTCTCTCTTTTCTTGACAATAGATACACTTTTTCCTTCCTTAGTATAAATTTTTTCTTTATCTCTATTATATGATCTTATATTTTCTTTGTCAGCTTCTTCTTACTTGCTGTCTTTCTAAAGATATAGATCTATTTATAGAACTTTAAAGACACCAATTTCTTAGCTTCTTCTTTTAACTTTACTACTTTCTTCTTTTTATCTCAAATCTTTTATTTTTCTACTATTTTTTTCACTTTTATCATTTTCTTCTTTTTTAGTTTTTTCTTTTTTCTCTTTCTTCTGCTCCTTCTCTTCTTTTTTTTCTTTATCTTTCTACTTTTACCACCATAGCTTTCTCTACTTTGATCTTTACTATTTTTCATACTTATCTGGACATCTCATCATCTTTACTTCTTTTATCCTCCAGTCAATCTCAGAATTGTAGTAAGCTAGCCATAGTATTCTCAAAATTACACTTCACTTCTGATCATTGATTATGTCAATCTCTATTCTTTCTCTGTATTTCTAGTAATGAATATATATATATACTTTCTAATATATCCTTATTCAAGTTGTAATAAAATATATTATTCATTACTTTACTAAACATTATAGACTTATTTGTAAAAGAGCTTAATTGAAGATTATTAGACTTTTATTCTCTTTTAAATTATAAGTATTTTTCTGGTAGCTAATTTGCCTTCCTTACCTAATTATTCTCTAATTCCTACAATATTTCATAATATGTCTAAAATTTTTACAATTATAGTAGTTCTTTCTTTTATCCATATCTATAGCATATAGGTTCTGCCTAGATGCAAATCTTACCTACTATTATTGTGGGTTTACTACTACTGTATTTATTCTCTTTACTCTCTCTATTAGAGCAAGCCTTACCAGCACCTACTAAATCTCTTACTTTCTGAGCCAAACTTGGGGTTAATACAATTGTTGTCTTTGTATTCCTCTAGCATTTACTGGTATGTTCATCCTTGATGCTGGATTTCCAGTTTCTTTTCTTTTTCTTAACTTCTTCTCTTCTCTCCTACTCTTTCTCCAATATCTATCTAAATTTGTTGCTCTCTTATACTACTATTTAATACTTTTGGAAAGACATTTTACTTCTATTAGCTTTCTTCAAATAAATTTCTCTCTTAAACTCCTTAATTAATAGTCTTCCTTCAAAACTGCTTCCTCTTGCTGTTTTTCTAAACTTCTAGATAAACTTCTTCATTGTCTTACTTTCCTACTTCATCTTCTTTAATTTTGCTACTTTTACTGATTCATCATTTCTATTTCTGGATTCTTGTTTCAAGTTGGTAAGAAATTCTCTTATTATTGAAAACTCTAAACTTTTGTTCTTCAGGTCCTCCATTATATTTTTCTTCTAAATATTTGTTAATCCTCCTTATATATATGATAACACTTACTAAATTTATTTCTCTACTAAAGCATTTCTTATTTTCATTCTGATATATAACCTATATATTATGAAAAAGCCCAAAACCTTGCTTATATCCTTATTGAATGTTGGTGGCTTAGCTATGTTTATATTTGATCCAATATTAGATCTTGGAGTCACTACTTCTTCTTCTCTTTCTATTTCTCTTTTAGCTATCAATAATATTTGTAATATAACTATCTACTTCTGCTACTATCTTATCTGAAGTAAAATTTAATCTATATTGATAAAGTTATGATAACTCATGTTGTAGTATAAGAGTGAATTGATTAGTATGAATAATAATGAGAGTGATAGTTACTATGACTTAAAACTAATGTTACAACTAATACTAATGTTACAATTGAAGACTCAAAGTTAAGAAACCTTGTATAAGATTTACATAAGAGAACTTGATGGAGTTTTTAAATACAATGTATCTTACTTATATACACTAAACTAATAGTCCATGCTATATAAATCCTAGCTTATCCTAAAGACTATATAGATTATATACTGTTAATATATAATATTATCATTTTAAAACTTTCTATATATTTTTCTATATAACATATAATCATGTGACTGTATTATGTGACTTGTGATATCATACTAATTCTAACCCTAAGTTCAAAATCTAAAAATAAAATAAGAAAAAACTAAGTATTTAGTTAAAAGAAGGAACTTGTATTGTTTAGTATAAAAGAATTTAGTAAAGTTTCTAATACAGGTGTGTCTACTTTATATATCTCTAGTATATAGTTTGTATATACTTACATCTAGCTTGCTTTAAATATTATAAGTTATATAGATAAAAGTTATTATCTTATATAATATATGATATTATTCTTTTGATATGTTACATAATATTGTGACAGTAACAGTGACATTTGCTACAATCACACTTGATATTATATTATTCTTTCTTTACTAAGTTCAAAATAAAAGAGATAAAAGAATCAGAAAAATAGAAAGAACTTGAATAAGAGAAGAGAAATAAAAGAGAAACAATTCTACTATCTTTGATTCTGATAGTGGTGATATAGGAGATGATGATAATATATAAAGAAATAGAGTAGAGCTAATACTAGCTTCTTTTTCAGACTTATACTCTGAACTTGACTTAATTTCTATAAATACTAGTGGATCTTTTTTAAATTCTATCTTGCTACAATTCAAGACTTAAAGTTGAATCAAAAAAGGAACCTTATGTAATTGAAGTTGAAGATAATAGACTTTATTTTTTTTTCTCATTTTTATTTTCTTATTTTGAACTTAGAGTTAGAAGTTAGCATAATGTCATATATAACTATTATATATCAAGTTATAAATTGTTAAGATTACAGAAAATAGACTTTGTTTCTTTTTATTTTTATTTTATTTTATATTTATTTTTCATCTTTTCTATTTTTAGAACTCTGGGGTGAGGGTTAGAAATGATCAGTCATATTAGTTACATCTGATAGTATAGTCATGATATTAATTATGGGACTTAAGAAAAGGAAATAGAATATTCTGGAACAAAATGACATCATACAACATGGACACCACATGTTAGCCTCATGCTTTACACATGGTCATTTAGGGTAGAGTGCACAGTAGTTAGCATAGACTATCTGTAAGAGTATATAAGGTAGACTATTTTGTAAAGAGCTCTCTATTGAGTTCTCTTGTGTTTACTCTAATACAAGAGTTTGATCTTTTATCTCACTCTAAAGGTTTAAGTTCATAACACAAATATCATATAAAAAAATATAAAAGATTTTAGAGAATAATGTTATACTATATATTAATAGTATATAATATACATATTCTTTAGAATAGGTTAGGTTTAGTGTAATATAGACTAATAGTCTAGCATATATAAGATAGATGTTAGAATGAAAGATGGTAAATGTTATAGTGCACTTGGACACTAACATTTTTCTTTCTCTTTAATCTATTTTTCTGAATTTTATATTTCTTTGATTTTCTTTTCTTTTTATTTTTGATGATGAAGAGGTATGTGACTGTGGTTACATGATATGTCACATAATGTAATATTATAAAGGTCTAGAACAGACTAGAGCAGGCTAGAACAGTCTAGATGGATGATGTCAAGGAACATATTAACTGCATAACTATTTTATAGTGTATACATAATGCACTCATGGATGACACATGGACTTTAGGGTAGGGTAATTATTAAGTATCATGGACCATGTGTAATTTATATAAATAGGGTAGCAATTTAGCAAAGACTCCTTGTTGAGTTCTCTTATGATCCCTATATCAATAGCTTACTGAGAGCTTTACTTACTTGTGTAATTATTGGACTTTGTATCTAGTGGCTGCCACAATAGTAGACTTTAACTAATTTCAATTTCTTTCTTATTTTTATTTTATTTTATATTTTAAGAACTTAGAGTTAAAGGTTAAGCATAATGTCACTGTCACAAATTGTCATACCAGTCACTGTTACTATTACAAGATCATATATCATAATAAAAGGACATGGAAGTTTCTAAAATAATAATGTTATATAATATATTTTATGTATGTTAACCTTAAGGAAAACACATAGTTATTAGAGTAGGCTAGCTGCAGTAGTAGTATGGACTACCTGTTTTAGTATATTGAATCAATACAAGAGAACTCAATGGAGTTTCTAAGTATAATGTATTTATCTAATATAAGGTTCTCTTTCTTATCTTAACACTTTAAGACTTAAATTGTAACAGTAGATATATTGCACTTTGGAACTTTATTAATGTCAGAGTTGCAAACCTTGGATACTAGCCTTTTTATTTAATATTTCCTTTTTTACTTTTATTTTTATTTATTTCTCTACTTTCAGGACTTAGGGTTAGGATTAACATGACATTACCATCATACTATTGTGAATGGTCACATGATCACAGATTACATAGAAGAACACAGAAGGTTCTAAAAGGATGATATCATATAGCATGTTTAACACATGTTGACCTTAAGGCAAACATATAGCTGTTTAGGATAGGCTAAAAGTAGTTGGCATGGACTATGAGGTTTTAGTATATAAGGTAGACAATTCTGTATGAAGTTCTCTATTGAGTTTTCTTATGTAACCCTCTATAAGATTCTGCTCATTGACCAATTCTAAGGTCTTTAAATTATAACAATTAAGTTCTTTTGTGTTAACCTAACACAAGGTTTCTCTTTTAACCTTACTCTTAGTTTTAGGTTAGAACTTAATTCTTACTTTTGAGACTATCTAGCTTAGTGTCTTCTTTATACTTTTCTCTTACTTTCATATTATTCTTGACCAAGAGCAATACTGTCTAAAGTCAAGAAAAATAACCAGACTCTAGGCTTAAAGAGTATACTAGCTAGATAGGGAAAGCCTAGTTGTTTGTTTTGTATTAAAGCTTACTGGTGCTTAGTAAACCTGTATATGCAGGAGAATGGTAGATGTTACTAAGATTCTGTTTAGAATAGAATAATCTTCTTAAGTCAAAATTGTATATATTTTCATTAGAATAGTAGTTGGTAGTTTAAATAGTCAGTAGATAGTGTAAAGCAAACAAGAAGAGTACTGCTAGTACCTACCAAGATAGCATTAAGTTCAGAGTACAATTCTGAGAGTGAGGCTAGTACCAGTTTCTCTTCTTTACCTTTATGTATATCTTCTTCTCCTATACTATCATTACTTTCATTATCACCATCTCCAATCAACTCTCTATTCTTTTATACTAATATGGGTTAATATAGCTTAGACAATTATGAATAAGTAATTAGACAGTACTAAAAGCAGCTGATGGCTATATAGGTACTGATGACAGAAGAAACAGAAGGAGAGGCAGTAGCAGTAGTTCTCTAATCCAATACTAAACTAAATGTAGAAGTGGCAAAGCCACATACATTCAATAGAGAAGCAGATAAAATTTTGGGTTTTTTGATAGTGTATAGGCTGTATATCAGAATGAGAATAAGAAAGACAATAGTAAAAAAGTGTCATAATATGCTTAAACTCTTATATTTTATTTTTATTTTATTTATTTATTTTGATTTGATTTCTGTTAGGATGACTGGGTGGAAGGACCTAGCACTTCAAATCTCTAGGAAATCCTAAGTCTATTGTCTAAGAAATTACTGAACTATACACTCATCTTCAGAAAATCTTAAGAGAATAGAATAGGGATTTCTAAAGATGATGACTACTTTATATAATAACAGGTTCATTCTAATGTGTCAGAATTACAATTAAATAAGCAAGAAATAATGACAGTTAAATAATCAAAACCAGTTTAAAATGGAGAAACTAAGATGAAAAAGAGCCAGAGTATTTAGTAGGTACTTCTGGAATATGGGAAAATATATAAGCAGGTGTATAGATGATACTAGAGAACTTTGGAAGACCATAGAGTGTTACAGAAGAACAAAGGAGTGCATAAAAGTGAGTTCAATGGTATATCTAAATAGTTAGGAGTATTAGTGTGCAGTCTAAAGTGGTCTGAAGTGTAGAAAAGCAGATAAGTAGATGAGCACAGATGTGGGAAAGAATTATGGAACATAGATCAGCCAAAAGACATAAAAGGAGAAAGTCTTAGGAGAGCCAGTTCCTTTACAATTTCTCTTTTTGTTTTTATTTTATTTTTTGTTTTATTTTATTTCTTGAAAAATGAAGAAATACATAATTGTAGTTACATGACATATTACATGACATTATGTCATAAGCCTAGAACATTGTAATAAGAGCTAAAAGAATGAATAACACATGAATATTAGGGTATAGTTATTTATCACTAGCATAAATTATATATCTATCATATAAATAGGATAGCAATATATCAGGAACTCCTTGTTGAATTCTCTTGTGATCTCCATGAGACTTTTATCCTATAAGACTACTTAAGTAACCTGTTGACCATCTTGGTTAGTGGTTGCTACAACAAATAGTAGATTTAGTAGGTAGTATCATATGTATAAGGAGAGCCAGCAGATATTTAGAAGAAAAATATTTTAAAGGATTTGGAGGCAAAAACATTGGAATATGCAATGATAGGGGAATAGATAAACTTGAAAAAAGAATTTGAAGAATGAGATGACAAGATAATGAAGGTGACAAAGTTAAAGAAAGTAGAACAGGAGAGTAGGACAATGAAGAAATTTGTTTGTGCAAAAGTTTAGAAGAGATAGTGGGTATAAAGAGAGATCTTTAGTAAAATAGTTTAAGAGAGGAATGAATAAAGTAATTCAGAAGAAGTTCATAGAAACAGAAAGAACTCCAAGGAGCATCAAGTAGTGGTATGAATATGCCACTAATCTAGACAGATACTGAAGAAAGAGTAGAAGAGAAGAAGAGAGGTTAAGAAATAGAAGAGAGATAGGACTTTCAGTACCAAGGACAAACATACCAGCAAATAATAGTAGGGCACAATAACAACAGATACTATAGTCTCAAGTTAGTCTAGAAGATAGGAAATTCAATAGCAGGTACTAGTAAAGCCTATTCTAATGGAAGAGATAGAGAAAACAAATATAGTTATCATATATCCACAACAACAGTGGGCAGAGTTTGTGCTAAGGTATAACTCATATGTAATAGAGGTATACCATAGAAGTGTTATAGTTATGAGTAATTCAAACATTTAGCAAAAAACTGTAGGAACAGGAAAATAGTAGGGTAAGAAAAAAGATTAGAATATGAAGACAATCAGAATAATAGTAATTTAAATAGAGAGGAGAACCTAATAGTTCTTAATTATGTTTTAGTAATTATAATAGGTTTGCAATGAGTAAGTATGTGATATTAGTTGTAACACCAGATTATATTATTTTAAAACTTATAAACAGTAGCTTTAGCTTTTTTCAGTATAGACTTTATCTATTTCTTAAACTATAACATCTCTTTGAGCTTGAACTCTCTTTGATAGAGCTGAACCCCATCTATAGAAAATATCTAGTATCAAGAGAAAAAAAGTTGCTAGGTAGATGAATATATATAATTATTATGCTAAAATTTGGCTAGGAGTAGAAGATCATGCTAGTCATCTTGTTTTTTGCTTATAAAAAGCCTGAAGTACTAGTTAAGCTCTTGGTTTACCTATTCAGTTTGTTCATCAGTTTATGAATATTAGATAGTAGATAATAAAATTAAAATCTAAGTGGGCAATATAACTCTTGTATAAAGAGGGAAACTTTTTAGCACTTACTATAGTATGGGTTAGAATAAAGTGAATCATTTTAAATACTAGATCTATAATAGTTATTACTACATTGAATCTTATAGACTCTGGGAGTTCCACAATGAAGTTTATGCTGATTATTTTCCATTGTATGTTTGAGATAGGAAGATAATATAATTCTATGAGAGAAAGATATCAGATAGGCTTTGTTTGCATATATAAGTTACAAATACTAACATACTAACTGACATTTAAGACTACCAGTAGTTCTAAAATACTAATTTCAAAGTCTTTTAAATTCTGTATAGCTTGCTATTCTTGAGTGATGATAAAAAGAGATAATATAGTGGTAGAGATCAGAAATATTAGAGATATAAGTCTTACTTCTGAACAAAAGCAAACCACCACTCTTAGACTACTTTGTGATGTATACAGATCTTGTAAATGACTGTTGAAGCTCTTATACTATCTTTGCTACTGACTATTCTTATTTACCTAACTAGTTCCTGTAGTAGATATTCATTAACAAGGCCTTCTCTTTATCTTCTACTATTATATCTTCTAAGATATGGACAACAAGAAACTCTAGCTTGATTAGCACTACATTATCATTATCATGAAAACTAGTGCTATAGTTAGGCCTTCAAGATAAAGTGTCAAACCTATTCATTGATCTGCTAAAACAGTAATATAACTTAAAATAAAACTAGATGAGATATAACAACTACTATGCTTGCCTACAGTTAAGTTCCTTGGCTATCATGAAGTATCTCAAGTTCTTGTGATTTGTTTGGACTTCTACTGGGATAGTCATATTTTCCAAAAAGTATCTCCACTCCTCTAAGGCCTGAATAACTACTAACATTTCCTTGTCATAGATCTTATAGTTGTACTTAATTGTGGACAATAGCTTGCTAAAAAACATAATAAGATACCACTTGTTGTCTTTCTTAGATTATTGGGATAAGACTATTCTGATCATGAAGTCCAAGCTATCTGCTTCAACTCTGAATAGTATAGTAGTATTCAGAAAGATTAGAACCAGAACTATAGTAATAGCTTTTTTTAGTGTACTTTTGCTATACTACTGGTTCAAACTCTAAACCTAAGTGGTATTATTACTGGTGATATTGAAAAGAGAATGAGCTATGTCTGAGAAACCACAATGAATTTATAATCAAAGTTGGTGTCGGATATACAAAGCTTGGATGCTAGTTTCTTTATTTAATTCTCTTCTCTTCTTTCTTTTTATTTTCCTTACTTAGATTTAGGGTTAGGGTTAGAGTGACATCATGGTCATTTGTCACACATCTGTCACATCAGATGACATAGTCACAGTAATAGTCACAAGTCATGAGATCACAGAGGAAAAGGTAGAAGGTTCTGGAAGAATGATATCATACAATATGTATAGTATATGTTGATCTTAAGGTGAACACATGGTTGTCTAGGGTAGGCTAAAGAAGTAGTAGCATAGACCATGGTAGTCCAGTATATAAGATAGACAATCTTATACAGAGTTCTCTATTGAGTTCTCTTGTGTAAACTTTATATAAGATTTCTCTTCTTAATTAACCCTAAGGTCTTTAAGTCATAACAGTTGGTCAATTCCAAAAATATCTGTATCTATATAATTCCATAAAGTAGACTAGTCACAAACTCTAGCTATCTTAATAAGATTCATTAATACTTGATCTTCTGAGATTACTAATTTTAGATACTTAATCTACTATTTGTTGGACTTATACTTCTCAGGATATAAGAATCACTTGTACTTAGCTAAGACTTTGAGAACTCTATAGTACTTTTTTAAGATCTAAGTAAAAATGAGAATGTTGTCCAGATATACTATCATAATCCATTTTACTATAAGGCCTTGAAAGATATTATTTATCATAGTCTGAAATATAATAAAGCTATTAATTATTCCAAAAAATATTACTAAAGGCTTGAAAAGACTGTAGTTAGTGTAAAAGATAGTTTTTTTTATTTATTTCTAGATTTTATACAAACATTGTTAAAATCTCAACATACATTTAGCTTGATAAAATATATTTCACTTCATATCTTGAAGTTTGAACACTAGCTTAGAGATTAGTGGGAGAGGGTATCTGTTTTTTACCATTACAATATTTAGAGGAATAGATACAACTAGTACAGAGATTCTTAGCAAGAAAAGTATTGAGTTTAGACTACTCTATGAACAATAAGAAGTAGACTTTAAGAAGCTTGAGCTCTACACTAAACATTAGTTCAATAGCATGATTCTAGTGACAGTGATCTAGAAGGGTATTGAAGTCTTTTTTGATAAGTACTAACTTGAAGTTTTGAATATGCAGTAGAAGCTTTAGAACGGTTTTTGTAGTTACCTGAGTTTATCTGAAAGTTGTAGAAAGATACTGAGAATTCATACTAGTAGTATAGAGATCCAATACCTAAGAGTCAGACAGTATTTTTATCTACAAATAGACAGTTAAACTAAGCATATAAACTAGGAACTAGAGCAATATTTATAGTTTTTTATAGATCATAGACAAAATAATTGGTATTAATGGTTAACAATAGTAGAGTTATAACAAAACATATTCAGCAACTAAGATATTTCCATTTATAGCAAATTATGAAAGTGGATTGAGGATAGAAGTGGATATTAAAAGAAAGAAGAAAGTAGAGAGAGTGATGGAGTTTGTAAAAAGGATAAAAAAGTTCAAAAAGAAGTAGAAGCAGTATTGAGAAAATCATAAGAGAAGATAAAGTAATAAA
>Ga0157368_1001314_pt1 | contig 10558 bp, 4 predicted proteins | sample AttbisABBM3_FD_113146 | JGI IMG/M metagenome (GOLD analysis project Ga0157368, IMG submission 113146) | Fungus gardens microbial communities from leaf cutter ant in Botucatu, State of São Paulo, Brazil - Atta bisphaerica ABBM3 | ecosystem: Host-associated > Fungi > Mycelium > Unclassified ...
ATCACAGGATGAATTCTCATTGAAGCTGATAATCTTAGCTTAACTGCATTAGTTAATAATACTTTCTCAATATTGTATGGCCCAATATATTGTTCTATCAGTTTTCTAGCTGGCTTCCCCTTGAACATTAACAGAGGTCAAGCAAAAAAGAGATTATACTAGAATGCAACAAGAACTATGCAACACTAGCCCTTAACTGTGTGCTAAAGAATATATAAAACCACTGAAAGAGCTCTCATGAATGCAAAAGGATATAGTTAGGAAGGATATTAAAAGAAATATATGACTAACATCTGCTTGTGAACAAATTTCCTGACTAGCACACTCCTAAACAGTAAACCTTATACTGTATAACAAGCTCTTTTGGAAAATCTAGTAAATAGATTGCAAAGCTCCTTAAAAGCCTGCAACAATATTATCTATACCAGGTGATATATCTTTCAAGTCAAATCTTATAACTGATAATACCAGCTAATACTCACCTTACTAGCCTTTCTCAGGCTACTAGAACTCTTTAAAACTTGTTTGAAAGTGATAGTAGATACTAATGATGCTCACTTAAGAAAATAGTGAATAAACTGTTCATGAGTGGGAGAATTTGGATAGAGGTTCTCTCTCTTTGCTTCTCTTCACTTGTGGCTTATAGATTAGTCTAAAAATACAGAGAATAGAGACTGAGACTATAAGAAAGATTTCTGAGGTCTCAAGAGCATATGGTCTTTTCCTGCTTGTAAGTATCTTTTCCATTTCTCTTTAGTCACTTTTACTAGCTGCTCTTACTTGCAAGCCCATTCTTGACTCTTCTAGTTTCTGATCCATTATGTTCTTACCTTATCCTAAAGACCTTGATGTAGTTTGATCAATAGCTACTATACTATCTTTTGAGTGGAAACCCACTTGAGAGAGTCTGAGATATTACATAAGAGTATCAAGTCTTCTTACTAAAGTTCTTAAATAGGTCTTAAGTACTTGAAAACTCAATAAGAGTATGTTTTCTCATAGAAAAGAATTTTCAGGTATACCAACATTAAGTCCTTTATGCTCAGCATCATTTTATTACCATTCTTTCACACTTCTGCTTTCTTCTGTCCCTTATCTACTTTCTACTTTATTTCTTTCTGGGCTTTTTTCAATGCTGTTCTTGCTTCTTCTTGTATTTTTCTCATTTCTCTTACAACAGAGTTTGTAAAGAGATCTAATTTTTCATTGATACTGAATCCCAAACTCTGTAGTATTTTCCATGGACTTCTCTGCTCTTGCCTATTGCTGGAGATTACTATTGGATCTACTAACTCTTTTAGCCTCCACCACTAAAATCTGCACCTGTATACTATCTTTTTCAATGATCTTTGAGACTATTGCTAGTCATCTCCTGTTAACATCAAGTATACACTGTCTTTCTAGGCAATGTTTTAGATAATTCTGCCCATGTTCCTGATCATCTGTATACTATTATTCTGATAGTTAGCTTATCATTTGTTCTGCTAGATTGGAATGGATAGTAGGGTATTTTGTTAGAACTGTGAAAGTACTCCTTAAGAGTAGGCAGTACCAGCTATTATCAACAACACAAGAACACCATAAGATATTGAACCTTCTATTATCCTATATTTGGTAAATCAACCTGTAGACCCACAATTGTAGAATGGTAGTTTTTGTCTTATTTATATTTTTAGAATGAATAAATACTTAGAAGGTAATGCAAAAAACATTACATGCTCTCTCTATAAATTGGCATCATTCATCAGACAAAGAAAACTGGAAGACAATACTACTGAGGCTATCCCTCAAATTTCCAAATTTGGCTTTGTAATATGGACATTCTTGTCTACAATATATAAAGCAAGCTGGAACAAACTAATAGCTGACATAAATAACAGATTTTTCAGGTAATACATTTTGGTGTAGTTCAACAAGTTCTCTCTAAGTAATGTTTCTTTTAAGAAACAAACTAAGGAAAAGTAAGTAGACAATTCAAGAATTCCTCCTCTTATTCTATCCAGATCTAGTAAGAATGTCTTGGAGAAATCCAAATTTTTCAAGAGTAATCAAGCTTTCAAATCAAACTCTTCATTGAATATCAAATTATATATGAAAGCATTCATAAGTAATATAAATGATATCATCAAAATAAAGAATGTCTTTCCAAAACTCTCTCCAAGCAAAGTTTTAGAAATTCATAATGTCATGTTCAATTTGAACTAGAAAAGTAAACTCAATGTAAACATAACTACTAAAGAACTATCTAGAAAACAGATTATAATTCCTATAATTCCTATGAGCTTAAACAATGTAGATAGAGTCATGGCATAATCCAATATACATATGTCAAATATCAATTACTTACTGAAAGATATCAAATTAGAAATTTGCACTGATTTTATTTGATCTAACAATAATGGAATTATTATTACAACAAATAAAATAGTATCTACTTCAAACATGAAAACCATTGAAAAGTATATGAAGAACTTAAACAATGTAGATTAATGAAGTCATGAGTCTTAGGCTTCTTTAATCTAAATCGTACCTAAAAATATTAGGTATATCTATTTCATCAAAGATACTAATCTTCCTATTACTGTAGACATTATAGAAACAGTAATTAAAAGTACTCACATATTTGAAGATACTATTCTCACATTATGTTCCTAAATTATCAAAGCTTCTTTGGAATCCAATATGGCTATGATTTAGGTCAATATTTGGGATTCCCAGAGTGGTTCCAAAGCAAAAAATCCTCATCAACATGTTATGATACATATGAGGACTAACATTTTTCTTTTTCTTTTATCTATTTTTCTTTATTTTATATCTTTTTTCTTTTGAATTTCTTTTTTCTTTTTAATGACAATGAAGAGGCACATGACACTGTGGTCACATGACATGTCACATGATGTGATGTTATAAAGCCTAGAACAGACTAGAGTAGGCTGGAGCAGTCTAGATGGATGACGTCAAGGAGCATATTAACTGTATGGCTACCTCATAGTGTACACATGGTGTACTCATGGACAATGCATGGACATTAGGGCAGGAGTAATTATTTGTATCACAGACCATGTGTAACTTATATAAATAGAGTAGCAATTCAGTAGAGACTCCTTGTTGAGTTCTCTTGTGATCTCTATATTGATAGCCTACTGAGAGTTTTACTTGTTTGTGTGATTATTGGACTTTGTGTCTAGTGGTTGCCACAACACAACAGATGCTTTAATATCAGACATTACATTGTAACTATTTGAAGAACAAATATGAACCTAGACATTCCCTAATGTAAGAATTGCTGAAAATGGAAACACATGACTTTTATATGCCACACTCACAGATCTAAATGAGTCAAATATAATGGACCTCATAAAGTTTAACACTATAGAAAGATAGCAAGATGTTGTAAGGTAAATTTCAAAAATAACCCCTCTAGACTCAAGGCTCAAAAAGACAAACTGTACTCTCACACTTTTAAGTGTATTAATTGCAAAGGATAACACCAACTAGATAGTAACACATACTCTTTCTAGAGACACTATTTCAACAAAGAGTAGTATTCTAAGATGTATTAAGAGCTCTGTGAAGAAAGGGGCAAATCAATTTGCTTAGTTGTAGATAGGATAAGTCAATTATTTTAAAAAATTTAAAAATATTTTCTCAAAACATTCAAAAGAATCATATCCTTACTAATACTATTTATCTTCAAAAAATAACAAAAACTTTGACATTATATTTATGTAGGAACTTCTATGGTTTATTATCCAAACCATTCCAAGTTTTGTATCTGAAGATAAAATTATAGGTGCTTCCAATCACCCTTTATGGATCATGTTTGCAAGACAATCAGTTAATAGTGACAAACATCCAAGGGTTCTCACTTGAATCAATTCAAAGATCATTCATTTATAATTTTCTCTCAAGAAAGACTATAGAGATATCAATCTCATTTCATTTTTTAATGGTGGCATCATTTATTTTTTTGTTAAAATTTATTCAAATGACCAACAAACAGTCTTGAAGTATCTAAGGGATATAGAGGTAAATTTGAATAATGTTCTCATTATGACTGAAAACTTTAATATTAGAGATAACAACTAGGATCTGGTATATCTTCACTATTCAATATATGTTGATATCTCCTTAGAGAGATTGCTGCTTCTTTCAATCTAGAACTGTTTACATCTATTATACAAGTTCTGATAAAGTCATATGCTAAGTCTACCTGTCCAGAAAATACATCTCCATGGTGATACTGCTTTCTCAACCTCTATTATACAAGCTCATCTTCCACAATGGCCACCTTTCTCATAATATGCCTTTGTAGTGGTGATGCAATAATCTGGCTATTCCATCTTCTATAATAGAGATCTTCCTATCTGACTTGGTCTCCTATAGCAGAGTTCTCACTCCTGTCAGTGTCTTACCACTGAAACCTCTACTAGAGATAATAGAGAGTATACCACTGAAACCCCAAGCATCTTCTCTACTATCTACTTGTATATAAGACTAGTAGTTATACTGTAACTTGCTAGTCTGATAACTAATGAAGATAACTCTTATTGAACTCAATCTCCAGTGTTCAATGGTGACACACCAATCAGTACTCACACCCATCTCAGACTTCAGACTTCTTTCTTTTATCTAAAGTTGTGACTATGCAGCAGTCAGACAGTATAGCACATAAGCTGAAGCCAAGGTCATTTTACAAGTTCATGTATCTCTGAGCTAACTTTGCAGACTTTCACCCCTAGTGTGAACTACATCTGATAGATGAGATATATAGACAACCCTAGAGATTCTAACTCAGTTATTGATTTAATGTTTCTTTGGACAAGTTCAGAAGAATTCAATACTCACACAATCTTATGAAGTCTTTCTGACCATACTCCTTATTGGTTAATATCATCATTAGGAAAGAATTTATTCAAGACAAAAGATAAACAATTATCAAGAATAGCAAGGAAGAGGTAGAATTTGTCAATAAGCTTAAGAGCAGAGTAGGATGCATTGATATGACTAATACTCCAGACTGTGAATCACTAGAAAGAATAACACAAGAATTTGCATCAATTATAGATGAAATTTGGATTAAATATTCAAAATATGTCAATATTACTAAATACTTTAAAGCATTGTGAAATAAAGAGTGTAGTAGGGATTTGTCCATATATTATACCTCCAGATCAAGATCATACTAGAGTAAATTTGAGGGAATAGTTAAAAGGACCAAAAGAATCTTCTTCAATAAAACCACTAAGGTAGACTTATAGGTAAAGTATCTTGTGGGGTTTCCAAGAGAACTCAACAAGAAGTTTCCAATGTATTACTATCCTATTTATTCAATAAATACATAGTTCATGCTAGCAATAAATAACTTGACTCTAATATCCATGTGTTAGCTATGAGATGATCATACCATTAACATACATCTTAACATTATTCTTCCAGCCTCTTCTTCTAAATTCTAGGTATATGACATTATGTCATGTAATGTGTCATGTAACTGTGATCACATGCCTCTTCATCATCCAAGAAAAGAAAATGAAATAAAAATATAAATAAAAACAAAAAATAAAAGAAAAAAATATTAAATCAAGAAAAATAGATAAAAAAAAAGTTAGTGTCTAAGTACACCATAATATATGAAATCTCATGGATTAAGTCAAAAAACAAAAGCTACCAGTTATAAAAGCCATCAAATTCAATAAGTATTTATATATAAAACTCAGTAATCTTTGGTAAGCTCTTTATCTTATATTTAACTCAGTTCAAGATTGATATATTATCTTTTGACTACTTGATGAAATTACTATATGACCTCAATTCAAGTGGCTGTTCTTTTCTAAAGCCAAGATTATTGATATTATCAAAAAATGTAGTAGTTTACCTACTTCAGGACCTAACTATATCTCCTGAAATCATTTTAAGATTTTGGTAAACAATTCTAGATATATTACAAATTTTGTCAACATAGCCAATTCCTGTATTAATATTAGCTATTATTCATCACATTTTAAGAAATTGACATCAATCATCATCTCCAAACCAAATAAACCAGCATACAACTCTTCTAAAATATTCTGCTCTATTTTCCTTCTTAATATGCTAAGAAAACTTATAGAGAAAACCATTAGTGAAAAACTACAAATTTATTCTATTTCCTCAAATTTTGTTCATCCAAACCAATTAGGAGGTATCAAACAATAGTCTACTCTTGATGCTGAGACATATCTTACTTATCTAATATGTACAAGGTAGATAAAAGATCTATATACAAGTATACTAGCTTTTAATATAACATAGTTCTTCCTATTGCTTAATTACTAACTTCTTCCATTAATATTGAACAAAGTTAGTTTTGATTCAAGAATTTCCACCTTATTTTCTAATTATTTAATTGACAGACAAATCTAATATGTTTGGAACAATTTTGTCTCTTCTTTTTTAGAATAGATATATGTGTGAAACAAGGTTCAGTCTTTTTCCCCATTCTATTGGCATTATATTACCCCTATCTTTTACATTTTTCAGAAAAGAACTAAGAGTCTTCATTTTCTATTTCTGTTTCCACTCTTTCTTTTGTTGATAATAGTCTCTTTATTTCCTAAAAAAAGTTATGAAAAATCAAACACAAACCTATTTTATAATTATAATATTATTTCTTCTCTTTTTGAACAATTTGGTATTATGATCAAATATAACAAATCCAAAGTCTTCTACTTTTCCAGAGCAACAAAGAATTACAAACCCCCTTCTTTGAGTCTTAGGTATTTAAAAGAATACCTTTTGTAACCTAAAGACAATTGGAGATACTTAGGCTTTATTTTTGACAGAAAATTAACTTTCCATCAACAAATTCATTTCTATACCAACAAAGCCCTATCCATCATTAAGAGTATGAAGATGTTGGGGAATTCCACCAAAGTGCTGTCATCTACATATAAACAACTACTTTACAGAATGTGCATCATGTCAATTGCACTCTATGGCTTCCAGCTATGGTACTACAAGGGAGTGTCTCTCTTCTACCCTCTTAATGAATTAAATAAAATGCAATAAAGAGTGGTACTATGAAATACTAGTACTTTTTACACTTTACCTTTATAAAGAATTGAAGTGATAGTAGGAGACATCATCTGAGAGTCACATCTTTACTTCAACAACATGCTCTCAATTTTCTATTAGATGAACATCACTTAAAGAAGGCAAAATCTCATCAATTATCAATGGCCCTTCTTATACAAAACCAACATTCAAAAATCAAGAGTTCAATAGTGGACTTGAACAATTATTTAAATGAAGTTTTTCTTTTTTTGACAAACTTCACAAAGAACTCTCTCTAGGTTTTTACTTAGTAGATACATTCCCTGATTGTTTTCTTTTCTATATAGTGGATTGCAAGAATATAGAAGCCAAGACCAATCACTGAAATAAACTGAATAAAATCTTTGATGATTCTATTTCAAAACCAAACACTGGTATAGTCATATATAATACCAGTATCAAGAATAATGTTACTACTTCAATTTTACACATATGCAGTGGTCAGAAAATTATTTCAAAAACAGTTCATCATACTATAAATATCACATCCATCAAAGCAGAGTTTTTTGCCATTAGATGTAGAATTAATCAAACTGTTCAAGTCCCAAATGTTGAACAAACCATTGTTATCACAGATGCCATTCTAGCTACAAGACATATGTTTGATTTGTCCACTCATCCTTATCAACTGCACTCCATTACTGTATCTCAAGACCTTAGAGCCTTCTTTAACAAGAACTCTAATAATGCTGTTTTGTTCTAAGATTGCCTTAGTAGTAATAAATAGCCCCCTTATTTAGCAGTTGACTAAGAGATTAAATGGCTCAAGACAAATTTCATTTTCTCATGCAAATATTCTTGGGAATTTAACAAAAAAGAAGAATGCAATTTAATTCTGAAAAACTGGCAAATGACTTTTCAAGCATTAGATTACAAGGGAAAGAACTTCCTAGACTTAAATGACAATGACAAATTACCTACCAGGCTCACTCACTCTAAGGAAGATGCTTGGCTTAAATACTTTGGACACTTGAATATATTGTGTACATGTGCTGTCAGAGCCATCACAAACTATGCCCTAATTGGTAAATATCATCTCAGATTTTTTCCTAAGGAATTCTTTACTTGTCCATATGAAGACTATCCAATCAAAACTAGAAATCACATCTTGTATAGCTATAGGGGTTATGGAAAGTATTGGAATTCTAAAAGGGATTCATTGAAAGATATCATTTCATTTCTTGAGTTCAATCCAGGAGTATTTTCCTTTTATGAAGGTATCACTTAATAGTAGTTTTATTAATATTCTCTTGTGTTAGTAATATCATTACCTACCTTTTTTCTTTTTCTTTTTCTTTTCTTTTCTTTATTTCTTTTGTTATTTAAGTAGCTACATTGTAGATACCATGATCTATCACTATGTTCTATATAATAAATTATTAATCTTAAAAAAAATTGAATGTGATATTACATATGACTATCACAACTATTACATATTACGATAAAAGATGTTATACATTAAGTTATATGAATTACAGTCACAAATTATGGTCACACAATCATGTGACATAATAGAAGAATATAAAAGATTTTAAAAAAGATAATATCATACCACATGTCAATGGCATATAATACATATAGCCTTTAGGATAGGCTAGAATTCATGTAGCATAGACCATTAGTCTAGTATGTATAAGATAGACACTTTGTGCCAGAAACTCTATAGAGTTCTCTTGTATTAGCTCTAATACAAGGTTTCTCTTTTGATTCTTACTCTTGGTCTTAAGTCATAATATTAAAAACCTAGATAAGAGTATCTAGAATATTACTCAAAAAGACAGAATAATAATGATCTAAGGAGTCTTTCAGAAAAGCAGTGTATAAGCATAGAGTTTGGGGTTAATAGTAGTAAAGTCTACAGGTCCTATAGTTTAATGGTACTAGGAGGTAGAAAAGCCTATTACAAAGTCTGCAGAGTTCAGTGTTAAGTGTTCTTGCATGGCTAAATGCAATGAAAAATAAGGTCCTCTTACACTGGAAGACATGACTGTGAAAGATAAAAAAAAAGACCCTCCTGATGAGTATTCAATGAAGAAACCAATTAGACAAGTAAGAAAAAATTGTAGCAATAACTATATGTAAACTCCACCAGTCTGTAATAAAGTCATTATAGTTTTCAAAATAGTCAGAATGGTCAGAGAGCAAGGATTTACTATTATTTTGTAGTAAAATATATATTCTGAGTCCCATAGATTTCTGCTGATAGATAGTCATACTCTGTTATGATTTAAGAATAGCTGAACATGTAAGTAGGTGGAAAACCTTGGAACTAGTCCATCAGCATCTGTAACCAAGGCTTATATACTAAGTGTTAAGATAATTGGGCAGAAACACAGAATAAACATAGACTTTATATTCTTTAGAAGAAACCTAAGTCTATTATTTACATAATATACCAAGTAAGGACTTATCTCCAGGAGAAACCTAGAAGAACAAAATAAGGTTTTCTAAAAGTAGCAACTATTCTAGATACTCTAAGATATATTCCAATCAGATGGAATAGTGCTGACCAAGTACAGAATGATAGTATTTATTCAGATAGTTAGGTATTCTAGTGAAAAAATCTGGAATAATGTCTGGAAATAGTAAGCACTTATTAAATAGTAACTGGGAATATAGAATAATGATTACAAAGATACTAGAAGTGATTAAAGTTAGGCTGTAAGAGTGATAGGGCTGGTAGAATAAAATTTATATTTTTGACATTGTATATTGGAGTTTATAGTTCCCTTACACTGAACTGGCCTAACATTTATCTCTTGGTAAGTTGCAGCCACTGTCTGTATATAATGTAAGATAGAAAACTATAAGTATAAACTTTGTTGAACTCCTAAAGTCTACAGTGTTTGATATAGTAATAATAGTAGTAGATTTAATGACCAAGCAAATGTATTCTATTCTAATATACATGACTGTCATTGCAAGACTCTTCTTATTATCATGTTTGGAAATTACATGGCCTTTTTACATGTGTAATTTTAGATAGAAAACTACAATTTGCTATCTATTTTACCAAGAAACTATACTACATACTAGGAATTGAGATTACTTCATCAACAGTTTGACATCCCTAATCAGATGAATAGACAAAGCATGTTAATCAAGAATTAGACCAATATCTCTGACTGTTTGTAAATATAAGGTAAAGTAATTAGTATAATTTTCTACCTATGGCAGAGTTTTAGTATAACAATTATATTTATGCCTCTACTCAGAAATTTCTGTTTCTTCTAGATATAGATTGCCTCTCCAGAATGGGCTTTGAACTGTACTGACAAGAGTGAAAGTTAGAAAGTATTATAAAATTTATAGAACAGATAAAGTTTGTGCTATAAGAAGTGAAGTCTATTATTTACAAGTAATAGGAATACATGATGCTACACTGCAACCAGAGATAAACTCTGGCCCTTGTCTTTCAACCTGGTGACAAGATATACATTACTTCATGAATATTCACACAACC
>Ga0157368_1001316_pt1 | contig 10546 bp, 10 predicted proteins | sample AttbisABBM3_FD_113146 | JGI IMG/M metagenome (GOLD analysis project Ga0157368, IMG submission 113146) | Fungus gardens microbial communities from leaf cutter ant in Botucatu, State of São Paulo, Brazil - Atta bisphaerica ABBM3 | ecosystem: Host-associated > Fungi > Mycelium > Unclassified ...
CGCTGAGCACTTATTGGAAGAAATGTCTCCGCGATACGCGGCGCAAATGCTCGATAAGATGTATACTGACAATTCAGTAGATCTATTTGAGGCGATGGATCATAATGACTTAACAAATTACTTAGCATTAATGCCGAAAGCTGAAGCGAACGAAATTCGGACTTTATTAAATTACGAGGACGATACCGCTGGGGCATTAATGGGAACTGACTATGTCGCGATTAATCAAAATCTGACGATTGGTCAAGCGATGACGAGTGTCAAGCAGGCAGCCCAAGAAGCAGAACAGATTACTTATATTTATGTAGTCGATGATGACGATGTATTAGTGGGGGTCGTTTCGTTACGAGCTTTAATTATTTCGCCTGATGAAGCGCAAGTTGTTACCGTGATGAATACCAATTTAATTGCGGTCGCACCAACTGATGATCAAGAAGACGTTGCACGCTTGATGGCTGATTATAATTTTGTATCAATACCGGTTGTGTTACAACAACACTTGGTAGGTATTATTACGGTTGATGATATTGTGGACGTTATTGATGAAGAAGCGGCAGAAGATTATTCTCGGTTGGCCGGAGTGGACGTCGTAAATCTTGAAGAGAATCCATTAAAGTCGGCATTAAAACGGTTACCATGGTTAATTGGGTTGATTTTCTTAGGGATGGGAACGGCAACGGTGATTGATGGTTATGATCATTTGGTTCAGCAAGCTTCAATCTTGGCGGTGTTTATCTCATTAATTACGGGAACGGCTGGAAATGCGGGTACGCAATCATTAGCGGTCTCGGTTCGTCGACTTGCCTTACAAGAAAGTAGTTCGTTATGGCGGATGTTACTAACCGAAGTTATCATTGGCTTAATGATTGGCTTAACGGCTGGTGTGACAATATTTTTGGTGGTTTGGCTATGGAAAGCGAACTTCTTACTGGGGCTTGCTGTGGGATTAGCCATGGGTGTTGCAATTTTAATTGCTAATGTTGCGGGGGCCTTCATTCCGTTACTAATGGATAAAATTGGAGTTGACCCAGCAGTGGCATCTGGACCATTTATTTCGACTCTGTCTGATTTAACATCTGTTGTCATTTATTTTAATATTGCTGGATTATTTATTAGCCACTTTACACAATAATTATTTATTTGAGCAATTCTGAATTTATTCAGGGTTGCTTTTTAGTCTTTCAGGTCAGTTAACGCGTATAATAATGGTACTAATCATGAAATAAGTAGGATAATGACATGGATGAAATTACGCAATATATCGTACAGCTGCCTTCAGAACAACGAGTCAAGTATGAGTTGCTTTGGCAAGCTATTCAAGAAAAATTCCCGGAATTAACGCCACACTTTTCTTATCAGATGCCCGGTCTTTATTGGCATAATAAACCAATTATTTGGTTTGGAGCGTTTAAAAATCATTTAGGTATTTATCCCAAACCAGCAGCCATTACGGCGTATCAAGATCAATTAAGAGCAAATCATTACGAATATGCCAAAGGAACCATTCGCGTTAAATGGACGCAACCAATTAATGATAATTTGATTGGCGAACTGATTGCATACAATCAAGCGCAGATAGAGGTTAAGTAAATATGAAAGTTTTGGTGATTGGTGCTACTGGACAAACTGGTCAGTTAGTCGTTAAACAAGGGCTTGCATTGGGATACGATATGGTTGCGTATGTGCGTCATCCTGAGAGAATGCAAGCAGAACCAGGGCTAACGATTATTAGCGGAGAGCTGACGAATACGCTTAAATTGCAGCAAAGTATGCAGGGCGTGAATGCAATTGTGGTGACCTTGGGTGCCAGTATAAAGAAAATTAGTGAACCGGTATTGCAAGAAAATATGCCATATATCATTGCTGCGGCACAATCCAAAAATGTTGATCGGATGATCATTTTATCAGCATTAGGCGTTGGTCAAACAAAACATAATACTGTTTTTCCATATAATCTCATGACAAAAATTTTGCTTGGCAAACCCTTTGATGACCATGAAAAAAGTGAACGTTTATTGACGGCTTCAGATTTACAATGGACAACTGTTAATCCGGGTATTTTAACGAATCACGTCAGGCCAAATCGCGCACGTCAATTTTTGGCAACCTCTGGTAAAAAAGCCCCCTTAATCCCAATGACCCAACGTCAGGATGTTGCAGATACAATCTTAATGGCTGTTACAGTCGATGAAACGATTCATCAGGCCGTGATTGTGCTTTCCAATTAATGCCAGATGAGCAGGTGAATTGTAAAAATTTTGTTTACACCATTAATATGAAATGACTATGAAATATCCAATAAAGCGCAACATAATCACGTTATACTTAAGAAGTCGTAAGGGGCAGTTTCCTATAGCTGTTACACTATCATTAATCACGTCCTGTCTCTTACGGCCAAGCATAACAATAAGGAGTCTTAAATGGACAAGAAGCAATGGTTTATCGGTGGCGCAATCGCGTTAATGGTGTCTGGTGGGATTGTATCAAATGCATTAGGTAACAAATCAATTGCAGATACAACAGCACATCAACGGGTATTGGCCGTAGGATCAACGGCCATGCAACCATTAGCTAATCAGGCGGCACAACGCTATAATGCTAAGCATCCAGTGCAAAATATTGTCGTACAAGGTGGTGGCTCAAGTTTTGGTTTGAATCAAGTCGGTCAAAATGGTGTAACTATTGGTAATTCGGACATGTACGCTGAACGCCAACCTGGTATTAATATACAAAAATTGCAGGATCATAAGATTGCAGTAGTGGGCATTGCTCCGGTAATAAATGCGGATATTAATCTTAATTCACTAACGATGTATCAACTACGGAGTATTTTTTTAGGCAGTATCACTAATTGGCGTGAAGTTGGTGGACCTGATGAAAAAATAACAGTGATTAACCGTGCTGCTGGATCAGGAACACGTTATACGTTTGAAGATGCAGTAATCAATGGTGATTCTGCCATGACGACAGAAGAATTAGATGATAATGGTGCCGTGAAGCAAACCGTTGCCACAACACCAGGTGCGATTTCTTATCTAGCATTTTCTTACCTAAACGGTCAAGCCATGCAGCATATTAAACCATTGACTATTGATGGTGTCCAACCGACAGTCAATAACGTTAAAACTAATGCTTGGCCAATTTGGGCGTACGAACATATGTACACAACTACATCACCAGATTATGCAACAAAACAATTTGTTAAATTTATGCAGTCTGGCACGATGGTTAAATCAGCAGAACGCTTAGGATATATTCCAGTGCGTGATATGCAAGTTGAAAAAAATGCAGATGGTGTGGTAACCGAACGCTAAAGATATGTTTAATGGTGAACAGCGAGTCACAACACAAATTAATAAATCAGGTTAATTTATAAGGCGGTCGAAATTAGACAGCGAGCTAGTTGATGGCTTATAAAATGTTATATAAAAAAATCTTTACAAAAAGTATATAGATGTCTATAATTAGTTATGTTGCTTAGCGCAATGTAATTAAATATGGGCCTATATGCTAATTGGATAAACACCCCGGCTACGAACCGGGAATTACAGGTTCGAGTCCTGTTAGGCCCATCAATTAAACCACAATGCTTAGTGCGTTGTGGTTTTTATTATACTTGATACAAAAACACCCCGACGAATCATTACATGATTGCCGGGGTGTTTTTAGAGTCGTGTATTACATGGCTTATTCCATGCATTAACTTTACTATAGCAAGGACAACATTAATTGTCTAGATTAGCTAGTCATGAATTTTGGCGCATCATTTTACATTGTGATAGGATAGCCATGTAAAGTTAGTTCGATGCAGTTGCATAGCGTGTGGAGGTGAATATGGTACAAATTGGGAATGTTACCTTAACAAATAAATTTGGACTTGGTACCAATAAAGTTGGTGGTCACAATCTTTTTGAAAATTTATCTGATGAAGATGGTCGTCAATTGGTTATTGCCGCATTAGATAATGGGGTAACTCTTTTAGATACAGCGTATGCTTATGGGCATGGCCGTTCTGAAGAAATTATTGGTGAAGTTATTCAGCAATATAAACGCGAGGATATTATTATTGCTACTAAGGCCGCTCATGATCCAGCCCGCAATTACGCTTTTAATAATGATCCCGTGTTTTTAACGCAATCAGTTGAAGCTGCCTTGCAACGGTTAAAAACAGATTATATTGATATTTTTTATATCCACTTTCCTGATGAAGAAACTGATAAACGTGAAGCTGTGGCTGCGTTACAGAATCTTAAAGAAGCTGGAAAAATTCGTGCCATTGGTTTATCAAATTTTTCATTAGAACAAATTAAAGTGGCGAATGCGGATGGGTATGTTGATATTGTTGAAGATGCCTATAGTTTGGTGGCACGTGAAGCTGAATCAACGACTTGGGAGTATCTCTCAAAGCATGGCATTGGATTTGTGCCGTATTTTCCATTAGCTTCAGGTTTATTGACAGGGAAGTATACCGCAGATCAAGTATTTGGTCCCGATGATTGGCAATTTAAGCGACCAAATTTCCAAGCACCACGGTATGCAGAAATTCTAGCGGGGGTAGATGTCTTACGTGAGGTAGGGACGCGCTATGACGCCACACCTGGGCAAATTACATTAGCTTGGTACATGAAGCATCCTAAAATTAGTGCTGTGATTCCGGGTGCCCGTGTTGCGCAACAGGTATTAGATAATGCTAAAGCGGCGACAATTCAATTATCAGAGGAAGATTTTGATTTAATTGATCAAGCGTTTAAAAAATAAAATGCCGATGTACATTGATGCATGAGCTAAAATTGGTCAAGCGATTGATTATTGCCAGTTTTAGCTCATGTTTTTCTTTTTTGGTTATTTAAGTGCTGAAAAATATGAATTAAAGTTTAATAAAATAAAAAAATTCAATATTATAAAATACGAATTCTTGCTATGATTAGTGAAATTGTGGGATTAAAATTAAAAGAATTGTGTCAACAACGTCAATTGACTTGACAATTAAATCTATTTTTAACTCCCTAGTAGGGCATTTAAACATGCATACAAAAATCAGACGGATCAACGGACAAAGTTTATATGTTTAATGATTTATCTACGATAAGGAGTTGGGGATGCAAATAAAGGCAATTTTATTAGGTGTGCTAGCCGCATTATTTTTCTCATTAACATTCTTGTTAAATGAGCTATCATTAGCTGATACGGGTTATTGGTTATGGGTAGCGGCATTGCGCTATATATGGATGCTACCGATGATTTGGTTATTGGGCCAAGTGCCGCAAGTTAAAGCGGATTTTAAAAAAGTTTGGCAACTGGTGAAGCAAGCACCGGCTAGATGGTTTATTTGGAGTAACGTTTGTTTCGTACTATTTTATGTCCCGTTGGTTTGGGCGGGGCAGTTTCTGCCGGGCTGGCTGGTTTCTAGTTTATGGCAATTAACGATTATTTTTGGCGTATTGACGACACCTTTGATGAAGGTTCGTAACCAACAGGGGCATTTGGAACGCTTAAAAATTCCGCATGACAAAGTTAAATGGATGATTATGATTGTCATCGGTATTGGGTTAACAGCTGTGCAATCAACGCAAAACTTTCATATTACGCTGGGATTTATTGGAGCAGTTATTGCCATTTTAATTGCGGCCGTATGCTATCCCTTGGGAAATCGGCAACTCGGGATGCATTATCCGGATTTAAATGGGTTAGAGAAGGTATTTGGCATGTTAATCAGCACCTATCCAACTTTTTTGATTTTAGCAACGATTAGTTTTGTTCATAGTGGGTTACCAACTTCCAGCACATTATTAAATACTTTTAATGTAGCATTATCCTCAGGTGTGGTTGCAACGGTCCTATTCTTTCATGCAACGGCAATGGCCAAGAATAATATGGAAACATTAGCGACGATTGAAGCCACACAATCATTTGAAGTTTTATTTACAGTTTTACTGGGTATTATTTTTTTACATCATACATTACCAAATCATGTTCAGTTGATTGGGTTAGGTGTCATGTTACTCGGCATTGCTGGTATTAATCTAACTGGTATCAAATGGTGGCGACGCGTATAATTAAGATATGCTAGATTGCGTAGTTGCGTAGAACGACAGATAACATACAACAATTGATTATGAATTTTTTGACCAATGATATAGAGAAGACACATTAGTTGCTATTTAAGGTAATAGGTGTTACTATAAATAGCGTTAATGAATAAACTCTTAATTGAGTGGCCAGGTAGTTCATGCCTTGGCCGCTCATTTTTTTAGGGTTTTACCGCTGACATAAATGATTTGATGACATGAAGGGAGGGAATAAAATGGCAAATGTGGTAGAAACAGTCCAAGCTGTCCTCACACCCGAGCTGGCTGATCGAGGTTTTGACCTTTGGGATGTCATTTATGAAAAACAAGGTTCAGACATGGTTCTCCGGGTATTGGTTGATCGCCTTGAAGGTGCTATTAATATGGATGACCTGGTGATGTTAACCGAGACAATTGGTGAACTGATGGACCAAATTGAACCGGATCCATTCCCTGAGGCATACTTAATGGATGTCTCATCACCTGGAGCAGAGCGTGAATTAAAGCGTCCGCGTGATTTTGAATGGGCACTTAATAAGTTTGTTCACGTAAAGCTGAACCAGGAGTTGAACGGTGCGGATGAATTTGATGGTGAATTATTAGCCGCATCAGACGACAACCTAACCGTGGCGATTACTGTGAAGGGGAAGCGTCAAACAATTGCGGTACCACGTACCACAATTAAGTTGGCGCATCTTGCTATCGCCCAAGATCGTATATTAACAACGCCTGAAGATTTTGAATGGGCAATGAATAAGATGGTTCGTGTATCAACTTATCAAAAAATTGATGGTAAAAAGGACTTTGCTGGTGAACTAACAGCCGTTAGTGATGATGACTTAACAATCACGCTTGATGATGATTCACAAGTGGTCATTGCACGTTCTGTTATTGCACAAGCACGTCAAGCAAATAACTTCTAATATTTACATGGAGAATCCAAATGAGTAAGGAATTAGTGCAAGCCCTTGACGCTTTGGAGCAAGAAAAGGGTATCAAGGCTGAGGTCTTGGTAGAAGCGATCGAAGAAGCTTTGAAGAAGGCTTATGAGAAGAACTACGACGAATCAGAGAACGTTGAAGTACAATTTGATCAAAAGAAAGGTAACATCAAGGTCTACTCAGTGAAGACTGTTGTGGAAGAAATTGATGAACCTTATGAGCAAATCACATTGGAAGACGCATTGTCATTGAATGCAGCTTATGAAATTGGTGATGAAATCAAATTTGAAGTGACGCCGGCTGACTTTGGTCGTTTGGCTGCTCAAACAGCTAAGCAAATTATTTTGCAAAAGGTTCGTGAAGCAGAACGTGGTGTTGTGTACGACAAGTTTATCGGTTATGAAAATGAAATTATTACTGGTGAAGTTGAACGTCAAGATTCACGTTTCTTATACATTATCTTGCCTGGTAACCAAGAGGCTGCCATGAAGCAAGGTGATCAAATGCAAAATGAAACATACCGTATGGGTGATAAAATCAAGGTATTGGTTTCACAAGTTCAAAATGAACAAAAGGGACCACAAGTCTTTGTTTCACGTACACACCCAGATTTGGTTAAGCGTTTGTTTGAAGCTGAAGTACCTGAAGTCTTTGACGGAACCGTTGAAATTAAGTCTGTTTCACGTGAGGCTGGTGATCGTTCAAAGATTGCTGTTTACTCACACAACAGCAACTTGGATGCTGTTGGAACTTTGGTTGGACAAGGTGGTGCCCGTGTGCAAGCAGTTGTGCAAGAGCTTGGTGGGGAAAATATGGATATTGTGGAATGGACGGAAGATCCAGCACAATTCATCAAGAATTCATTAAACCCAGCTGAAGTGGTTGAAGTTATTTTTGACCCAGAGAACGATCGCGCAGCAACTGTCCTTGTACCTGATTACCAATTGTCACTTGCAATTGGTAAGCGTGGTCAAAATGCCCGTTTGGCAGCTCGTTTAACTGGTTTTAAGATTGACATTAAGCCTGAAAGTGAACGTGAAGCAGTATTAGCGGAAATGGCTAACAAAGGTCGTGCAGAGGCCGTAACAGCAACGAATGAATCTGTCGATGAGATGGATGATTTTGACGCATCAGAAGAAGCCTAAGGAGGTGTTGTCATGAAGCCACGTAAGATTCCAATGCGAAAAGACATCGTAACCGGTGAAATGGTACCGAAAAAGGAACTCGTGCGCATCGTACGCACCCCTGAAGGTATTGTTGAACTAGACACTACCAATCGAGCCAATGGTCGTGGGGCATATATTTCATTGTCAGTGGAAGTTGCCCAAATGGCCAAGAAGAAGCGTACGTTTGACCGCGTTTTTGAAACAAAGTTAGCGGACACTTTTTATGATGATTTGATTGCATATGTTGATCATCAAGCAGCCCGAAAGGAATTGTTTGGCGATGCAAAATAAGCAAAAACTACTAAATTTACTAGGACTAGCCCGCCGTGCCGGTAAACTAGTTACTGGTGAAGAGATGGTTCTTGGATCAATCCGTAACGGTAAAGTTAACTTGGTTTTCTTTGCCGGTGACGGCGGTGCAAGTAGTCTGAAGAAATTCACAGACAAAACTAACAGCTATAACGTGCCATTTACAACCGCTTTGACACGTCAAGAATTAGCTGATGCAACGGGATTAGCACGAACTGTTATTGCAGTTGCTGATCGTGGATTTGCAAAAAAAATGCGGGAATATTTAGAAATTTAGGGAGGATGACACATGACTAAGCGTATTTATGAATTAGCTAAGGAACTAAATGTTTCATCGAAGGATTTGGTGTCCGCAGCTGAAAAAGCTGGGTTAGATGTCAAGAACCACATGTCAACAATTGATGATAAGGCGGTTAAGACTTTGACGGGTGCCGTAAAGCCAGCGCCAAAGGCCGAAAAGAAGGCTGAAGCACCTAAGAAGCCTGCCCAAAACAACCAATCAGCTCCTAAGGCTAATAACGGTGGTAACAACCAAAACCGTAACAACAACCAAGGTGGTCGTCCTAACAATAATCGTGGTGGTAACAACGGTCGTCCCAACAATAATTGGAACAACAACAATAACCGCGGTGGTAAGAAGGGTAAGAAGGGGCCAGGACGTAATCGTAATAACGAAACTCGTCCAGCACCAACTGTTCGTAAGGAACAACCATTACCAGAAACATTGGTTTACTCTGTTGGTATGAACGTTCAAGATATTGCTAAGTTGATTCACCGTGATGCAACTGAAATTATCAAGAAGTTGTTTATGTTGGGTGTTATGGTTAATCAAAACCAATCACTTGATTCAGACACAATTGAAATTTTGGCAGCTGATTACGGTATCGAAGCTGAGCAAAAGGTTGAAGTCGACATTGCCGACTTGGATAAGTTCTTTGAAGAAGAGCAACAAAATACAGATAACATGACACCTCGTGCACCAGTTGTAACAATCATGGGACACGTTGACCACGGTAAGACGACCTTGCTTGACTACCTACGTAACTCACACGTTACAGAGGGTGAAGCTGGTGGAATCACGCAACACATTGGTGCTTACCAAGTTAAGACTGATGAAGGACGTGTGGTAACGTTCTTGGACACACCTGGTCACGCGGCCTTTACGGCGATGCGTGCACGTGGAGCTGATATCACTGATATCACAATCTTGGTGGTGGCAGCCGATGATGGTGTGATGCCACAAACAATCGAAGCCATTAACCACGCTAAGGCGGCTGGTACGCCAATTATCGTGGCCGTGAACAAGATTGATAAGCCTGGTGCCAACCCAGAAAACGTTGTCAACCAATTGATGCAATACGAACTAATTCCTGAAGAATATGGTGGGGACACGATTTTCGTTAACATCTCAGCCAAGTTTGGACAAAACATTGAAGAACTTTTGGAAATGATTTTGTTGACAGCAGATGTGTTGGAACTTGAAGCTAATGCTGACCAACGTGCTGCTGGATCAGTTATTGAAGCGCGTTTGGACAAGGGCCGTGGAACAATTGCTACAATCTTGGTACAACAAGGAACGATGCATGTCGGAGATCCAATTGTTGTGGGTAACACATACGGACGTGTGCGTACCATGACAAATGATCGTGGTCGCCGTATTAAGGAAGCTTTGCCATCAACACCAGTTGAAATTACTGGTTTGAACGATGTGCCTTCAGCTGGTGATCGTTTTGTGGTCTTTGAAGATGAAAAGACAGCTCGTGCCGCTGGTGAAGAACGTGCTAAGCGTGCCTTAATTGCTGAACGTAACCGTAACAACGTGGTTTCTGTTTCTGACTTGTTCAACAAGATGGCTGAAACACAAATGAAGTCTGTACCAGTTATTATTAAGGCTGACGTACAAGGTTCCGTTGAAGCATTGGCGGGTTCATTCCAAAAGATTGACGTTGAAGGTGTTAAGGTTAATATCTTGCACAAGGCCGTTGGAGCGATTAATGAATCTGACGTAACGTTGGCAGAAGCATCTGGCGCAATTATCGTTGGATTTAACGTTCGTCCAACG
>Ga0157368_1001317_pt1 | contig 10542 bp, 15 predicted proteins | sample AttbisABBM3_FD_113146 | JGI IMG/M metagenome (GOLD analysis project Ga0157368, IMG submission 113146) | Fungus gardens microbial communities from leaf cutter ant in Botucatu, State of São Paulo, Brazil - Atta bisphaerica ABBM3 | ecosystem: Host-associated > Fungi > Mycelium > Unclassified ...
AAAAAATAAAATTCAAGAAAAAGAGAAAATAAAAACAGAGTCCACCGTCAACGATCTTGACAGTTTTCTGCAGTTTGAATATGAGGACTATGTGAGAAAGTCATATTGACCACATCAATTCCTGCTAAATGAAAAGGAGGTTGAAAAAAGAGTGTATTATTGACAGTTCCAGAGGAAGACCTTTGAAGTCCTCAATGTTTCTGTTGTTGATTGAGAATCCACAGCCATAGATGATTTCTCAGCTATGGGATTTGTACACCAACTACTGGCAGTTGGATCATTAGAAGTGTCTAGAATGTTATCATACCAGGAATCTTTTTGTGGGGGGGTATCTCAAGAAGGAGAAGGGAAATAAGGGATGAAGGGCCCCTTCTTTTTGGAGCTAGAAGATTTGGATTTCATAGTGTTGTTGACTAGAGGTAAAGGATACAATGTATTTGCTATTATTCCTATGAGTGCTAACCACACAAGATGGTGGTAGAAGGAAAGAAGCCTGATGATGGACTGCCATTGTTTTTTTTTTTAATCAACAATTTATTACATAGGGCTCGTAAGCAGACTGTGGTAGCTACTTTGTAACTACTTACAAAAGAAATCAAACTACATGGGACTAAAGACAAAAGAAAAAGAGACAAAGCTGAAATGAGATAAAAGATAAAAGCCTATAAAAATATTTATACTAAAAAGTAAGAAAAAGTGAATGCACTCAGATTAGTTTTCAAAAACATGACAAAATGACTTAATGAGTCCCTTCTTGGATTCCAATAACTATTAAATCTACCACACCCATGAAGAATATAGTGTCTTGATTTAATAGGATATAAGCTATATGGACACTTAAATTCTTCCCTAGGAAAGAACCTAAGTCTGTATTCACTGATAGGAGTGTGATTTGTAATAGCTCTTGTAGCACGCACACATAGTGAGTTCGAGTGGCTGAAAGTTTTGAGCTACAATCCACCTTTGACATATGATGGTTTGATAGTATTATTGTCGTCATCGAGTAGGTCCAAAAATTGGTTTTCTTTGAGATCGGAAGCTTGGAATGTCATTTTCCAAACTTTTAGGATATCATTGCTTTCACTTTTCTTGCTAAAATCCCATAACGTTTTACATAGATAGAGTGGAGTTGGGTTAAAGGTCTTAGTTTCTTTATCAACCTCATTGTGAAGATACCATTTAAGATGGCTTGGACACTCCCAGAATTCGATGGAATTGTTTTCATAGCATTCGAAGAAGCTGTAAAGATCAGATAGAATGGCAGCTGACTGAATTTGGTAAGGGTGGACAGATAGTTTGAAGATTTTTCTAGCCACATGGGTGGAATCAGTGATGACAATAATTTTGGACACTTTATCAAAATTTGATGCTTGGTTGATACCACATCTGATAGTGAAGAGTTCTACTTCAGTGCTTATAACATGAACCACATGGTGTATCGTCTTTATAATTGGTCTGTTGTATACATGTATATGTGATATCAATATAGCGACATTGTTCTTGATACTTGTATCTAAAGCTATGATGGCAGTGGAAGGGGATGATAATAACTCCAAGACCATTTTGTCAAGTTGATGGGCATGATATTTATCGTCTTTTTCTTTGTCACAGACATTGAAAGAAAAATGATCTGAAAAATTGTCAACCATTCTATGTCCAGGAGAAAATTCTGAATGAAGAGAAGTAAAAGATAGGAAACTTTCATTGAACCTATTAGCCATGTTGACTAAATGACCTTTGATGAGTGACCACTGTTGATAGGTAAGAGAATTGAGAGGGATGACATTATGAGTGGAGGGAGTGCTGAGTTGTAAATCCATAAGGGAGCATACAAGATGATTAGGAGGTAGTTTGTGTGCTCATAATTGTGATCTTCCTCCAAGTTTTTGGAGGTGGAGTTTAATGGGAACAAGTCCAGTGATGGCTTCGATACCATATGATGGGGAGGTTTTGAAGGCCCCTAAGATCCATATTGCCGCTCTTCTCTGCATCTTTCCTAGAGCCTTCAAATGATACGTCATTGGAGCTTGGTTATAAAACCACAACTGGAATCCATAAAGTGCAATGGGGAGAATGCACGTCCTATACAGGAGTCATTTCTGAAGAGAGTTGATACCACAATTTGAATTTCTGAGGATTTTCATGTATTTTACAGTGGATATTGATTTGTTGATGGAACATTAAGTTTCTATCAAAAATGAACCCAAGGTACTTTCATGAGTTGTTAGGTCATAAGATGGATCCTCCTAGTGGAGAAAGGTCAAGAGGAGGTGGGTTGAAGGTGCCTTGGGATCTGTTAAAATGAAAAATTTCAGTTTTGGAGTGTTCAACTACGAGACCAAACTTTTCAAGCAAATTAGTCAATACATTGTAAATGCAGAAGAGACAACTGTTAGAGATGTCAAAAGAGTCGCTTTGAGAGATAAAAAGACCATCATCTACAAATGGAATGATAGAAATCGGGATTTTAAGATTCAATTTTCTAGAATATAGATAAATGGCGAAAGATAAAGGGCAGATAAGATAGGAGAGGGCCAGGGCTCTGTGCTCTCTCCTACGTTGACGTTGAAAATAGGGGACATGAAATTGTTCCAGAAATAATTAGTTTTTCTGTCGAAGAGATAATTGGCAAAGAAAGAGATGATACGGTTGTCAAAACCCGCTTTCTTCATGATGAGGGTGAGGAGATGATGATCGTCTCCGGACTGCCATTGTGCCCCATGTAATAAATTGTTGATTATAAAAGATACTTATGTCATATAAATGTGTCTCTTCTCAATGTTTTGATCCTTCAAAACACGGATCTCGTGGTGATAACGTGCGAAAACATAACTGTCAGACCATTTTTCCAGGACAGGGTTTCCATGTGCTTCCCTGCTCCTCGATTGCCTCATGCTATCCACTGTTGGCACCCACAGAAAGAATACAACTAAGGACTCAAAGCACGAGGAACGATCGTCACAGGAAGAATCACAGAATGAGGTAGTAGGAGAGCGTGTGACAGAGCAGTTCCCGGATGGTGGGTTAAGAGCATGGGTTGTGGTTATTGGTGTGCGTGTTGTTCTTTCTCTACAATCCACTAACATCGCTGAAAATCATTAGGCAGCGTGTTCGAGTTACGCAACGTGAGTTACTCATGGTGCACTTGGATATCTTATTCAGTATTTTTTCCAGCTTTGGTTTTGTCAACTCATGGGGCGTACGCTACAACTATCTTGAAATAAGTGATATCATGTACTGATTTTATTGACAGGTCTTCCAAGCTTATTATGAGCAGACTCTGTTGCAATCACAAACACCTTCTGCAATGTGAATTAATTTCGTGGTTCTGGTTTTGTCCTAATGACTCATGCACAGAATGCAGTTCTTGGATTGGTTCAATACAGGTTTGATTGTGAAAGCGCCGTTAGGAGTTTCTAATCGACTTATTGATCGCAGTACTCGCTCGTTTTCTTCCCTGGTCTCGTTGTAGGACGTCTCTTTGACCTCGGTTATTTTCGCGCACTCTTTGTGACCTCTGGTCTATTGCTTGTTGTCGCAACATTTCTCGCAGCTCAATGCACAGAATACTGGCAGTTCCTGCTGAGTCAAGGTATAATGGCTGGCGTAAGTCTCGGTTCCTCTTACAGCACTATTTTTCATGATATGCGAACTGACTTCGTGACAAGATTGGTTGTGGTGGGCTTTTCACATGCAATAACTCAGTCATTGCGCATTGGTTCAAGGAAAAGCGAGGTAGTGCGCTCGGATACATGGCCATAGGATCTGCACTCGCCGGTACCACAATTCCGATCATTGTCAAGAACTTGCTTCCCATCGTTGGGTATGGAAGTCAATTTCTTAAGTGAAACTCATAGCTGAGATGCCTTAGTTTTCGTTGGACAATGAGAATCCTCGGGTTTATTTTTCTTTTTGTGGTCAGTGTATGTAATGTGGTGAGCTTGAAATTAACTTGTTACACTGTTATCAGCATTGAATGGTCCAATAGACCATGAACACACGACTTCCACCTATCAATGTTAAGGGCGGCTTGTTCAATTTCGCTGTATTCCGAAACGTACCCTATACTCTGTATACTTTATCTATTTTCATCTCATATTTTGGAGTCTACACAAGTGAGATACACCCGTCACCTTACAGTCCCTTTGGGCTCTGATGCTCGCTGTCCAGTCATGATATATATCAGTGTCAGCGCGACTCGCATTGGCACGATTACGCCGGAACTAGTGTTCTACTTTGTCGCTATCGTGAATGCTACTTCGCTTTTTGGACGATGGTCGGCTGGAGTGCTTGCTGATGTCATTGGTACCTTCCTCCTTTTATATTTCTCCTTTTTTTATAATTTATTATCAAGGTCCTCTCAATATTATGTCACCTGCAACATTCATAATTGGAGCCACAACCTATGCTTGGCCATTCGCTCGTTCAACAGCTCCTCTCGTCATCATTAGCATCATCTACGGTTTTACCTGTGGTGCATTTGTCTCCCTTTTACCTAAGCCCGTCATGAATCTTGGTGATGAGGGTGATATTGGGAGGCGTGTTGGTATGTTCTTGACAGTTATAGCTTTCGGCGCATTGGCGGGGCCGCCTATCTCTGGCGCTATTAATAAAAGAACAAATGGATTCGAGATCGTGGGCACGTTTGCCGGTGAGTAATCAATGGGGTGTTTCTAAGCGCCCAAGTGTTGACCATGTCTAGGTAGTATGCTGATGGTTGGATTTGCATTGATGCTCATTTGCAGGTTTGCAGTTCTGGGAAGATTCATTGGCAAAGTATAGGCAACATGGGAGCACTACCTACCATTAAATTGTTTTCCAGCATGCCATATGCAGACTCTACTACGATTCTGGCGTCAAAGGGGAACTGGTGGTGTCTAGCTTCAAATCCCACATTCATTGAGTTATTTACTAGGGCCAATGATATGTACAGCCTAGTCATCCTGAGAAAAATGCAGCGCAGCAATTTCCGTGGTGTCACCAGAATGAGGACAGACATGGAGTCATGATAGTTAGGATGGGTGGTGATCCGAATGTGTAGGAAGAGACTGCGTGGAACATCGCACAGCTGGAGTTCTCACTGATGCACAAAAATAAAAGGGAAAACAAAATTAGGAAAAATAAAGAATACATAAACATCTAGTAATAGTGAACCTCCTCACGCTCACGGCCCCTCATGAAGGGTGGCTCAGTACCCTTGTAGTAGATATCAGTCCAAAGGTCTTTGTTCTCAGGTTCGGGTGATGCCTTGGCTTCTTCAACTGCGGTATCAACTTCGGCTTTGGCTGCTTTGTCGAGTGCCTTGAGTTCCTGCTCGGAAGCGAGTCCCCATTCTTCGATGCAGCGTTGAAGGCCGCGAATGGGGTCTTGGGTAGAACGCATCCGTTGGACTTCTTCACGCGTGCGATAGGTAGTTCCAGGATCTGACATGCTGCATGAATAAGGTGAGTCATGAGCGTAGTGGTCAGGGACTGGTATACATACGAGTGACCGCCATAACGATACGTGACGAATTCCAGGAGGAGAGGGCCTTTCTCTTCCTCGACAGCCCATCGGCGGGCATATTGGACAGCTTGACGAGTTGCGATGATGTCCATTCCGTTGACCTGGAGATGGAAGATGTCGCATGTGATCCACAGCCGAGATAAGAATAGTACGGACCTGAAGGCCAGGAATCTTGTCACCACGAGTGAAGTACTCGGTGTTGGAAGAGGAACGCTCGGCAGAGGTACCCATACCATACTTGTTGTTTTCACAGACAAAGATGGTAGGGAGATTCCAAAGTTTGGCCTAATGATGTGGTCAGCGAGGTAAGCAATGACAGGCAAGAGAGATTGTACCATGTTGAACGCCTCAAACACTTGACCCTGGTTACTGGCACCATCGCCATACAGAGCAAATGTGCAATTTTTGTGACCCATATACTTTTGGGCAAAAGCGACACCAGCGCCAACAGGGACTTGAGCGCCAACTATTCCATTTCCCCCGAAGAACGAAGGAGTGAAGATGTGCATGGAACCACCCTTGCCGTGAGACATGCCACCTTGGCGACCGAGAAGCTCGCTGAGGACACCGGTGATGGACCCACCACGCATGACGGCGAAAGGATGGCAGCGATAGCCGGTAATGACTTTGTCGTCTGGTTTGATGCCGTGTTCAAGACCGACCGACACGGATTCCTGCCGGGAGATTAAAGCCTCGTGTGCATTAACATGCAACAACTAACGTACCTGGCCAATAGCCAAATGGCAGAAACCGCGGATGAGCTTGGCCTTGTAGAGGGCGTCCGCAGCCATCTCCATACGACGCATGGTCTGCATCTGCCTGTACATGGTCAAGAGGTCATCACGAGTGACCTGTACCTCGAGGTCGGGCTTTTCGCACTCGTAAGCGCGGAAAGAGTCCTCATGAAGACGGACGGTGAGGGGATGGGATGGGTCGGAAGGCGACTGCTGGAGTTGGGTAGTGTCAGCAGAAGTCTGGATGCTGCGCAGACCGAGCTGAGGCTGGAAAGTTCAGAATACAAACAGCAGTGGCCAGAAAAAAAACATACGATGCGAGAGGAAATACGCGTGCGAGCCAGAGAAGCCATCTGTCCAAGAGCAGAAGAAGCCAGCTCCCACAAAACCCTCCAAACTGGTCCGTGTGAATGATGGGCCTGTTTCGGAATTGTCATTGTTTGTTGTGGGAATGATTTTCATGGGAGAATCATCGTGAGAACTTGCACTCGTCATGGACCCCATCCTTGAGGCGGATTTCCTGACAAGTGCAACAAACGGTTTCAACAAGCTGTTTGAAAACGACATTGTAGGCGCAAGAGTCCTCTTCAATGGCCGTGACGATCCATTCCACCAGCTCGGCCTCGGCATCTGTGCTTTTCTCGAGGCGGCTCTCGGCATGGAGGTGCGTCGGCCTCTCCTAATTCATTGATTTCCTGACCTTGCTTGCCACAGGCACATGTTATCGAGGAGGCTAATCGCTGCCTGGCACTTGCCGAGGCTGGCACCCGTAAGTTCACAAAGTCGAAAAAACATGTCGAAAACCACCGCTTCCACCCTGGCGTCGAATGGGAAATCCTGAACGCTGACACAGTCGTCTTGCTCGGTCTCCTCCATGCACTGAGGTATGTCTTGCTTTTCTCCAGCGCCGTCCATTGCTTCAAATAACCCACAGCGAATCTTACATGGGCTATCTCCAGTGCCTGTATGTCCTGTTTCACCCGCTCCTGTATCCGCCTGATTCTCTACTTTTAGATATTCTCTCAACTCGTGCGTCTCCTTATTTTAGTATCAGACCCAGTTTCATTGCTTTCTAGTGCACATTCGAAATTCACGAAGCTTTACAAGACGGTTTTTCCCAATGGCATCGACGCCTACCTTCCTTCACCTCCTCCTATGCTCGGCGCCGTCAGCCGCCAAAGTAGCTTTGCTGGATCAGTTTCATACTCCTCTGCATCCTCTGCAGCCTCGTCTACAAGCACCCTTCCTGCTGCTCCTGAACCTGAGCCTGACCTCAAGCCAGTCATCAGTCAAAAGCGAAGCCTTTTCAGTCGCCTCACTTCGGGCCCTAATGCTTCCACACCAGCATTGACTGCAGCCCATCATCGTCCACATCTCCATCCCAAGAAACCTGACGGTCCTGTCGATGATTTAGTCATTGCTGGCACAGCATTCGGTTATGGCCTTTTCAATCTGGTATTTTCTCTCCTTCCAAAACGTATACAGCAAGTCAAGTTGCTATCACTACGATGACACTCTGATACATTTACAGGAACGTGGTTGGGTTCTTCGGCTTCAAACACGATAGGAAGCTTGCTCTCAAGGCTCTCGCTGTCGCTGCTGCTCGCAATGATACCCACTCCGTCTTTGCTGGGTCCGTGGACAAGGTTTCTGATTAAATCCCCGCCTAATTCCAATTAATTAGGCTTGTTTTAATGACCTATTTCGGCGTCGTCCTTTTACTCTCAGGCTACCAGGCCAACGAATCCAAGATAATTAACGAATATCAAGAGCTCGTCGATAGACTTTATAATCGCTTCCCTAATGGCGCGTTATGGATTCTTAACAAGGTTCTTTTCATCCTCTGCTGAAGTTTCCAATTTGCTCATGAAGCAGGCTAAAATCCTACGTATGAGCAACAATCCGAAGGCTGCGATTCAAGTTATTCAAAATGGTTTACGACCCGAGAGGCCTTGTGGTTTTGCCCAAGCGGACAGTCTAGTGAGTCCTTGAGTTAACCAGTAGAGCTATACGTTGACCTTTTCATAGCTTGTTTTTGAACTTGCGTGGACGCTGCTTAGCCAACGGCAGTATGATGAAGCAGCCAAAATGTTTATTCGCATTACCCAACTCAACACTTGGCAAGTTGCTCTTTCCGACAAAGTCATTATTCCTGATTTTTTCTGTAGGAGTCATGCAACGTATTACTTCATTGCAGCAGGATGTCACTGGTCACTTGGCAATCAAGACGAGGCTCAAAGGTTATTTGACCTGATCCCTGGATTGATCGACAAAAAGATTGGCGGGAAAGATCTGCCGACAGAAGTATTTTTGAAGAAGAAGAGTATGTGGTCAACCTAGTGCTGGGATGTCTCGACTGAAATGGCGTTAGTTGCTTTTTATAAGGAAAAGCAGAAGCGACTGGGGAAAAACGAGGAAAATTTTGTAGCGGCGATCACTATTAGCCCTGCTGAAGGTGCGCTGACGAGCTCTTCTGACCACACATACGACTAATACCGTGCAATCAGAAATGGCTATATGTAGGTGTTTATTTAGTGGTCATTCACCAACGCTGACCCATCTGTAGTCTGGAACACTCACACTCGTATTTCCACAAGTGTCGCCCTCCTCCATATTCGTGAATGGTCATCAACATTGCCTGCACCAACCATCACATCTCCACACTTTTCTCTTCCAACTCCATCAACAGCGACCTCCACAAATCCATGTCCCATCACCCTTGACACTCCGGACGAGCTTGCACTTCGGTCACTATTACTCGGTGTCGTTCATCGGACAATTAAATCATACGCTGCATCCCGAGCTTTCCTCGTCGACGCATACGAATATCAATCCAGAATTAAGAATTCAACGTGGATTGGAGGGGTAACCATGTTTGAATTGGCTGTTCTTGAATTAAAGGAAACAGAAGCATTTGAACCCATTTCTCACCCTGGCCAAAATGGCACTATGATAGGACACGGTGTAAAGGACAAGTGGAGAAAGGCGATTGAGAATGCGATGGAGAATTTGGATCGGACGATGCAACTTGCGACGAATTCTACGGATTTGAGTTCGAGATTAGATACAAGGGTGAATATGTTGAGGGATGAGATTATGGCCAAGAAAGAATCTCTGGGGATTTGAGTACGCTTTCGGATTTTTCTCTCCTGGATGTTAATAGAAACTAGAATATAAATAGCTTATTTTCGATAGAGTTGGTAATTATCTATAATTCATGTAATGACGGCTTCTTGAATTCATTGGTCAAGATTCAAAATTTGCAACAAATCAGTATCACACATCTTAATTATCTGATAACACTAGAATTATAACACCTTAGTAGAGGTCCAATGATACTAGTCCTGGTCTTGGTCTTAAAGAATGCTTGATTACAATATAAGTGATTAATGAGTGACCTGGAGTGCATGTATAGCATGCTAAATGTATGTTGCAGCGAATGCAGCTCCACCAGAGTGTCGAGGAAAGAGAATAGCATTTAGACAGCAGCGGATAGCGTGAACCCAAGGAATTACATTTGACGCCTATGACTCGATCTTTGGACCATCAGAAACCCTTCCAACGATATTGTATCGTTTCCTGATGAAGAGGAAGAGAAACAAAAAAGACTCAGAAGAGAACGGGTTTCCATAGAAAAATGGTAAGGTAGAAAAAACACCACATACGAGAAGAATGAGTGCCAATCATCTAAGACTTTCTTTTCCTCAGTACTTAGAGCACTATAATCCGCAACAGCATCCTCTATCTTCAAGCTTGACTTTCCAAGACCGCGTGAACCGTCTTTCCCAGCGAAAATGTTGTAAGATTTTCCTGGGCCATATGAATCGGCTTTGTGTGTAACATCAAAGATATCACCTTGCAGAAATGCCACCGATATTGAAGGAGAGGAGAGGAGAAAGAAGAGTAAGCGCACCCTTGATCGCAACGTAGATTGGTTTCGATGGATCACTTCCATCGTATTGAGCCAATTCAGTAGTAGTGAATGGATCGTTCTTGGGCGATGCCAAATCTGTTCTTGCAGGTTGCATAATTGACATGGCTTCAGTTGTAGTTGTAGTTTTTGGAGAAAGACGACGGGAATTGGATCGTCGGTAGAAGAGGAATGTGATGGTGGATATCACGAGAATGCAGACGATATAGGAACTGGGAAACATGGGACATTCGGCAAACACCGTATATGCTGATGACAGAGCTGCTTACTCTTTTTTTTTAAAATCAACAATTTATTACACGGGGCGCGAGGGCAGACCGTGGTAGCTACTTCGTAACTACATACATTAAGACATATGACATGAAGAGAAAG
>Ga0157368_1001318_pt1 | contig 10536 bp, 5 predicted proteins | sample AttbisABBM3_FD_113146 | JGI IMG/M metagenome (GOLD analysis project Ga0157368, IMG submission 113146) | Fungus gardens microbial communities from leaf cutter ant in Botucatu, State of São Paulo, Brazil - Atta bisphaerica ABBM3 | ecosystem: Host-associated > Fungi > Mycelium > Unclassified ...
AGTATTGGATTTTTCCAAGGTAATTCTTATGTAATACTATTAGTGGTGATCTTATCTACATCTCTTAATCTATTACTATATGTCTATTGATCTCTTTTTCTTTTGTTAATTATTATGCTTAGATCTTATTGGATAATCATGTCTAATAGTTTGTATTGTAAGTACTGTACCATACATCAAACTATCTTCTATAAAATAGACTAGTTTGTAGAAGAGTTTTCTATCGAGTTCTCTTGTGTTACTCAAATACAAGAGTTGTTCTATTGTCCAACCCTAAGGACCTTAGCTCATAACAAATATCAGCTTCTAAGACACTTATCTAGCTTAATAAGTGAGATTCTCTCATAGGTTGATTTTAGATATTTTAACTCTTTGTCAACTAATAATCTCTAAGATTCTTAGATATAACAATGAAGTGTAGCTAATATAAATAAATAGACATGTTAAAGATATATTTAGTATCTGGAATGATATCAGTGATAATAATGATACAAGTGATGTCTTGTAGATGGATTGTATGGTTAATTTCTATATTTAATGGTGAAAAGCTTGGCTTCTATAGATGTTATATTTATTATATAATGAACAGATTTGGCAATAATTTCTTGATCTCTATGGATATATAAGACCAAAGTGACTATATTATTTTTGATACTAGTGTCTGAGATGATGAGCATAATGTCTTGATTTATGAGTGAGTCCTTATAGATGTTCTCAAGTCTGTTACAATAAGTAGTTAATATGTTGGAGTCTTTTCAGTTGACTGAATGAAAAGAGAAATAATCAGAGAAAGTATTTACTAGATGAAAACCTGAAGAAAGTTCTTTATTTAGACTATCAAAGAAAGAAAAAACTTTGTTTAATCAATTGTTGATGTCTACAATAGGGCTCTTAATTTTCAAACATTGCTTGAGCATGAGATAAGACATAGCTATATAATGTAGTGAGGTTTTTTTAAAATGATGTTTATCTAAAATGAAGTTAATTGTATGTTGTTTAAAAAGAGAAGCCATATATAAATAATGTTAACCAATGATTTTGTCAAGGTAAAAATAGATAGGGATAAGACTAGCTATGGCCTCAACTTCCTAAGTCAGTGAAGTATGGAATGTTCCTATGATTCATAAAGCTACTCTTCTATATATTTTCTTTAGCTCTTTGAGGAGCTGATAGAGAGATGCTTCTTTGAAGTACTAGAGCTGAAATTCATATAAGGCAATGGAAAGGATATATGTTTTGTAAAAAAAGCCATTTGTTTGTTGAAGATAGTTTTCTACTTAAATTTCCCAACATCTTCATGCTTTTAATTGTAGAAAGAGCTTTGTTGGTATAGTAGTAGATATGCTAATGGAAAGAGAGTTTCTTATCAAAGAATAATCTTATTTTTTGTAGATCTTGAGAAATATAAGATCTTTGACTTGTCATGTTTGATAACTAGACTGAACTAGTTAAATAAGAAATAAATGATATTGTAGCTACAAAAGAAATTTGCATTTGATTTTCCATAACTTTTTTCTTGAGAAATAAGAAGACCATTGTTTACAAATGAAAGAATTGAAACTAAAATAGGAAATAAAAGAATTTTGAATCTTTTTTCAAAAATATAAAAAAATAGGAGTAATATAGAAAGTAGAAAGAATAGGAGAAAGAGCAGACTCTTGACCTATATCTACATTAGCTTTAAAAAATAGAAAAACAAATTAATTTCACATATATTGAGTTTTGTTATAACCTTGAGCTTGGCTTAGATTGCAACTTAGGCAAAGATTTGAGTAGAGAAGAAGATATAATCAATTGGTAAAGTGTAAGGATATAAGAGAATATCTACAGCTATATACTTAATGACTATGAGAGATATATATATTAAAAAAGAGAAATTGAGTTAGTAAGACATAAGAAAGCCTCTACTATTATATGAGACACTGACTAATCCTGCATACTATTAACATATGGTATAGCCAATCATTGAGTCATAATATAAATGAACCCTAATATTTGTTGTCTATGAAGCAATATTCTGTTGATTATGAGGTATTATTTGTAGTAAGTCTGTCTGTTAATTAAATAATTAGAAAAGAAACAGGAAATATGAGAGTCAAAGCCAGCTTTGCTTAGAATCTTTAGAAGAAGTTAGTAGTTTAAAAATAAGAAGAATTGAATGATATTAAATATGAAAGTGCTCATATAGAGACTCTTTACCCATCCTATATATATAAGGTGAGTTAGAAAAATACTGGTATCCATAGTTGATTATTGTCTAATACCACCTATTTGATTTGGATAGATAAAGCTCAAAGTGATAGAATAGACTTAGAGATATTATAGGAAGGCTTATTGAGCTTTGGAATAATAATTGATATCAACTTCTTGAAATAAAAAAACTAATAACTGAGATTGATGCAAAAATTTGCTATGTTAATCAAGTTAGCAAGATATTTATTATCATTAACTAATGTTTTGAGATAACTCTAGAAAATGTGATCTAGGTTTAGAGTAGACAAACTATTATACTTGTTGATTATATTAATAAACTCTACTTTGGAGAAAAGTAGTTATTTAGCCTGTTGATGTGATAGAATTTCATCCAAAAGTTGGAGATTTATTAGTCTATCTTGAATAGTGTTATAAGATTGATAAAGGGCTTGCTACAAATTATTCAATTTGTTGCAAGAATATCTATTGAAATTAATGGCTTCTATGGTAGATAGTTTTCTTTTCTTAATCCAATTCATCAGATCTTATGGTTTTTTGTTAGTTAATGCAATTTCTTGAATTCTGTTACCAAAAAATATTCATTTAGCTATTTTAACTATTTTCTTGTATTTAATCCAGTCTGTTCTTTTTCTGAATATTCAATATACAACTAGATCTCTATTTCATTCTTTATTCTACCATGCTTTAGAATATTTAGTAATGTTAACATATTTGAAATATTTATACCAAAGCTTCTTTATGATGAAAGCAAAATTTTGGATTACTTCTTTTAGTCTTTCATAATTGTGAATAATAGTTAGCTTTTTCTCTTAGATGAACTCTTTCTCAATAATAATATAAACTAATAAGAGAGCATGGTTAGATGAATATTAGAGATTAGGCAATATGATGTAGTTATTGAATTTCTCCACATTGGTATAAAGAAATATTAGATCTAGTACCAAGTTCAAATTTTGAGAGTTATTTATGTAATATATAGATATTTAGTCAACAGATATTGATAGTTTTAGAGTAAAACTATCAGCTATCTCCCTGAGATTATGAGTATATTATTCAAATTTATTTAAGGCTAATTGTTAGTTATTTGAATAAATATTAATAAAAAAAATACATAAAGTTACAATTGAAAAATAAAATAAAATAAATATTCCTGTAATTTAAAATGTCTCTTCTAAACAAAAAAACATAACCTAATCAGTCTAGTATTATATAAGTAAGAACTCTTAGATGTTTATTCTTAGTATTTGATGTTCTTAAAAATATGATTTACAATAGATAATTGAGAATACTTATAATTTCTTTTTTTGAATACTGTAAATAATTGACCAAAGAGGTTCTTGAATAAAAAAATGTTGAAGTCTTTGTTGTTTTCTAATAAAGTATCAGTTAGAAGTCTATTCTTGTAAATATATGTAAAGATTTTTAGGAATTTTAAAATCATTGTTTTATCCTATCTACAGCTAAGTAAATTGAGTTGGTTCTGATTTCTTAGAGCTCTTGTAATTTTTTGTTGTGCCAATCTCTGTTGAACTTGTGTTTCTAAAACAGACAATTATTACTATTTATCTGGTATTTATTCTTACAGTTGATATATTTAAAAGAATGAGTATATAGTTCTTCTTTCTTTGTTTTGAGCATTGGAGGGTGTTACAATCACAAGACCTTAGAGTTGGTCAAGTAAAAGAACCTTGTATTGGGTTTACATAAGAGAACTCAATAGAGAACTCTATACAAGACTGTCTACCTTATATACAAATATCTAATGGTTCATGCGAGCTATTTATAGCCTATCCTAAATAACTATGTATACGCCTTAAGGTCAACATGTGTATCACATGTTGTTTGACATTGTTTCTTCCAGAATGTTCTATATTCTTCCATATGACTTGTGACTTGTGACTGTTACTGTTACTGTATCATCTGATGTAACTGATGTGTGACTGAGTGATGTTGTCACTAACCCTAATCCTAAGTTCTAAAAATAGAAAAATAAAAATAAGAAAATAAGAAAAAACTAAGTTTACTTCTTGCAATCTTGACAGAGGGCTTGTCTTGAAGTTGGCTTTGCAATACTATACCATTTTTCTATAGTGTTCTAATTTGTGTGAACTATTATATTTTTAATATTTTACTTTATATATATAATACATAAATATAGTATGGTCCTATTTTCAGCAGGTCTTATATTGAGAAATGCTAGAGTTCATATTTATTCCTCTAATTATAGTAATATAACATTTTACATTAAAATACCTATTAATAAGGCATTAGCATCAGTACTATTTTATAAGTTTCAAATGTTGATTTATTTAATAGCTATATTAGATTTAGGTGATACCTTGATAACTTGAGGATAAGAGGTTAAAACTATGTTATTTAAAGTGTAAGTGCTCTTGATAACACTTTTAATAATATCTAAGATAATAGAAAGATTAGAATCTTTAACAAAGTAAGAGATATCTAGAATCTTGAGATAAGATTTAGATTGAAGAACTCTTGGGCTTATAACATTGATTTATATTAACATTATTCAACTGTTTCATGTATTTTTCTATTATATTTAGTGTTAGGAATAGACCAGTTACTAAACCAGTTATACTAAAAGTGTGCAATGTCAAGCTTAGCTTTGACATGCTATATATATACTTCATAATGAATATGATTAGCAGAAATATCAGATTTAACCTCTTTTAATAGTTTGTCAATATTTGCTATATGTGTATTTGATTTTATCGTGAATATTGATTTTTAGTTTTTTTTTAATATTGTTTAAAATCTTATAGATTTCCAAGACTTTCTAAGAAGATAACTTTAGAAATGTTTCTTTGATCTTATCAAGAAATAATTCATATTGACATTATAATATATTCTGTTAGCAACCAAGTATTATAAGAATGATTGTAAGTAATTGAGTATGGATATTTATATAGAAACAATTAATAGAATAAATCTCTTCATAAATATTTGGACCTAGAATTTATTATAGAACACTTTCTAAGACTTCAGCTATTAGAGTTGCAAAAGTTGGACCTAGTTTTTATTTCTCTTTCTTTTTCTTTTTCATTTTCATTTGGAAACTAGAATTAAGGTTTAGCATGACAAATTGTCACACAATGTAACTTATCAGTACTGTTACACAACACTATCACTATTACACTATTATAAGATTATATGTTATAATAGAAGATGGTAGAAGATTCTAAAAAGAATAACATCATATAACATATCATATATATATTGATCTTAAGATAGATGCATAGTCATTTAGGATAGGCTAAAGTAGTAGAGTATAGACTATTAATCTTAGGTATATAAGATAGACAATCCTATATAGAGCTTTCTATCAAGTTTTCTTATATTAATCCAATATAAGGTTTTTCTTATTGACTAACTCTAAAATTTTTAAGTTGTAATATTAGAACTCAATACCCATTCTTGAGACCATCCAGCTCAGAGCCTTCTCTATCTCTTTTTCTTACTTACTTTTTCATTATTCTTGACTGGAGGATAGTACTGTCTTCTAGTTAAGAAGAACAGCTAGGTCTTAGACTTAAGAAGTATACCAGTTAAATGGGAGAAACCTGGCTGTTTAGTTATATTAAAGCCTATTAGTGCAGGTAAATGTATTACCTTGTATAAACATGGTAGATAGTATTTTTGTATAAAAGTCTTATACTGTAGATTCCCTTGTGATCTATTCACATAGAAGAATAGTGAAGTCTTCTATAAGCCTCAATTTAGAATAGGTATTCCCTACTTAGAGCTATTTGTATACCAATTTGATTAGAGTAGTAATTAGTAAATAAGTAGTTAGTAAATAGTGCTAGGTAGTACAAGAAGAAGGCTCACTAGTACTTATAGAGATTAAGTTAAGTAGTGAATACAAGTCAGAAAGCAAGACTAGTACTGGTTCTGCTCTATCTCTTTATACTTTATCATTTCTAATACTGCTACCATTATCATTATTACCTTCACTAATTTTACTACCACTATACAATATAAGTTAATATGATACAAATTTAGAATAAATAATCCAATAGTAACAAGATCAGCTTGTAACAATACAGGCATAAATCTAAGTGTTATTAGTAGCAGAAGAAGTAAGAAGAGTAGTACCCAGACCCAACACTGGATCAAGTATAGAAGTAGCCAAGCTATAAGTGTTTGATAGAAGATTGGAGAAGATTTTAGAATTTATAATAACATGTAAATTGTTCATTAGGATGAGAACAAGGAAAAACACAGTAGAGAAACAAATACAGTAGATTTTATTGTATATACAAGGAAATTCAGCAGATGTGTAGAAGGAAAATGTTTTAGAAGATCTAAAAATAGAAGTTTTGGAGTATAAGATAGCAGTGGAATTTTTAGCAGATCTAGGAAAGAAAATTGGGAAAAGAGAAGAAGAAATAGTCAAAGCAGTGAAGTTGAGAAGGTTAGAACAAGATAGAAAAATATAAAAGAATTTATACAAGAGTTCAGGAAAGTAGCAAGAGAAAGTAAATATAAAGGGAGACCATTGACTGAGAAATTTAAGTGAGGGATTAATAACATTATCTGGTGAAGACTTATGAAGTCAGAATATTAACTGAAGTCAATTGACTAGTGGTATGAACAATCAATCAATTTGGATAGAAATTGGAAGGAGAGTAGAAGAGATAAAGAAAGATTAAGAGAAGGAAAGAGAGAACAGGGGCTTCAGGCTCCAAAACAAAACAATCAAGAAACACAATGGCAATGACTGCCATAGCCTCATGTTTGGCTGAAGAGACAAGAAGCTCCTTAACAACAGGTACTAGTAGGGTCTATTCCAAAAGAACAAATGTGACTATGGTATGTTTAAATTAGCAGGCAGTGTTTGTATCTAAACAAGATCCATATGCTATAGAAGTAGATTAAGGAAATAGAAACTGCTACAACTGTGAAGATTTTGGACATATAGCAAGAAATTGTAGAAATAGAGAAATAGAAGACAGAATTGGGGAGAGTAGAAGACCAGAATATAGAGAAAACAATAAACAAAGGAGAAAATGAACAAAACAATAATTTAAATAGAAAGTAAGACTTAATACTTCTTGATTGAGTCTTAATAATAATAAATATATAATACTCTCTAGAGTAATAGATAATATATTCTGCTGTGACCTAAACAATGAGAAACTACTAAGAAAAATAATAATAAAGATAGAACTGGAAAGAATTGATATACAAGAAGAAGTAATGGTAGAGGTATTGTTGGATAGTAGGACTACAGGATGAGTGATAAGTTCAGAGTTCATAAGAAAGTAGAGGTTTAAGTTAAAAAAGATAGAAAAATCAATATATATAAGGGATGTGGATAGAATATCTAATAAGAAGAGACCAATGGAACATATAATAGTGGTAAATATTAGGGATACAGAGAAAGAACAGTGATAGATGTGATAAAAGAACAGAAGTAGAATGTGATTTTGGGAATGTTATGGCTTGCTTACTACAATCCTGAGATCAACTGGAAAATAGAAGAAGTGAAGATAATAAGATGTTCAGAGAAGTGTGGAAAGCAGTGGAGATCAAAGCAAGGAAAATCAGGATGGAAAAAACAAAAAGAAAAGGAATAAAAGAAAGAAGTAGAAAAGAAGTAAGAAGAAAAAAGAAAGAAAGAAAAAATAAAAAAAATAAAAAAAAAGGAAAGGATAAAGAAGGTAGCAGAGAAATGAGAGATTTGGAATAAAGAAGAGGAAACAACAAAGTTAGAAGAAGAGGCAAAAAAGCTAGTACTAGAAAAATTTCACAAGTAGATCTACATTTTTAGCAAAAAGTGAAAGAATGTTCATAAGGAAATTATGGGATCATACCATTGATACAAAGAAAGAGTTTGTACTAAGAAAGGGAAAAGTATATCCTTTGTTATAAGAGAAGGAAGAGGAGATACATAAGGAACCAAAAAGGAGAAGACAAAGATGAAGATGGAAAAGAGTCTATAATAGAGTCTAAGAAAGTTGAGAAGAAGGTATTGGGATGGACCTATTGTCTACTTCCTGCTAAAATATTAGTTTTGTTTTCTATTACTACTGAATATGAACTTAAGTATTTGTTTTTATCTTTAATTCTGTAAGTAAAGGAAAGTATTAAGATAGTTAGAAAAAAAATAAGAGAGAAGTTAAAGTTCAGAAATTAACAATAACATGCTAGATCCATAGATATAATAGTATCATATGCAGAGATAAAGACAGCTTACTTAGTAAGCCAGTTGATAATACCAAGATAGTATCAAATCTGGAGAATAATAGAAGTTTCTCAATAAAGTCTATAGAAATGAAATTCTATAGCTATTTGGGGATAGAGAGTTGCTTAAGAGATCTATAAAGCTTGTGATACTGAGGTTTAAACCATATACAAGTAACATAGAACTTGTACAATTGCTATATATCAGCATAAAGGCTAGACTAGGAATATTCATAACAAATAAGTTTTAGTGTCTTGTTCTAACCAAAGTAGTCAGTAAGAATATGATCATGATTATACTGAAAAAATACATATGCAGAGATTATTAGCAAATAGTATGTAGATTTTGCTATTAAGATAAAGAAGACCATTAGAATCCATAGACTATTAGCTATTTATAAAGACAAGATAATCAGAGCAGAATCTAATAACAAAGTTAAACTGCAAGAGATATTTGGACTACTATACTTATCTTTAGATTAATATCTTAGTAGTAGAAAAATACTCAAGATTTTTATAATCTGTAACAATATTGATAAGAAAGGCTGGATCTTTTAGATAGGATTACCAAATTTTAAAAGCCTCAAAAATAACCAGAAGTTCCTTATCATGTATACCATGATTTAACTCTACTATGATAAAAGTATAGGAGTGAAAAGCAACTGGATGAACTTCATTTTCTTTATTCATAATAGAAATAATTGCAATAAAAGCAAAGTCAGGAGCATTAGTTTTTATAATGAGTTATATATTAGAAATCCAGTATATAAGAATAAGAGCAAAGATGAGTGCTTTTAAGAAGTTGAAAGTATCATAACAGAAGGAGTCAAACTTCCAGGAGATTTCCTTCTAGGTGAGATATATCAATTTAATGATGATGTCCAAGTAATTGAAGATGAACTAGTGGTAAAAATTAGTAAAATCTAAGAAAAACTGAATGTTCTTGACTTTTTTGGACTTTAGCTAGTCTTGAATAATCTTTACTTTGTTGTTGAACATAGTAAGACCAGAAGAAGAAATAATATCCTAGATATCCTACTGACTTGAAGTAGAACTCATATTTCTCTGCTTTGGTATAAAAGCTAGCTTTGTAGAGATATTTGAGTACTTTCTTAACATTCTGGCAATGTTTGAACATGTGATTGGAGTAGATGAGTATATCATCTAGATTTATCATAATATAAACATCCAAAAGATCAGAAAAAAAAAGTTATTTATGAATCACTGAGAAACTATAGAAGCATTGATAAGACCAAAGAGTATTATAGAGCGCTCAAATAATCTATAGTGTATCTTAAAAGTGGTCTTCTATTCATTACTATTAGTGATGCAAATTAAGTAGTAAGTATGGCAAAGATCTATCTTGAGATATGGTTGAGACTGTGGAAGTTGACACAGAGATATAGTAAACTATATTTCTTCTTGACAAATAAAACTGGCATATCATGTGGAGATGAGGTTGGTCAAATAAAACTTATATTGAGGTTTTTTTCAATGAATTTCTTAAAAGCCTTTTATTTGAATACTGAAAGAAAGTATATAGGGTCAACTAGAGATTGAGCATCCTCTTCCAAGTTAATCTTGAAGTCATAAAGATGATGAAAAGTAAGGACTTTAGCTTTAGCTTTGCTGAAAATATTGGCAAATTTGTGATACTCAGAATAGACATTTAAAAGGTTAAAAACTTTTACAAGTTGTATAAGAATACTATAGTATCAATGATAGCAATGTTAATGTTACAACCTTAAGCTAGAGCTCAGGTTGCACTTAGGCAAAGACTTGAGAGAAGTCAAGGAGATTGTATAAATAGTAAAGCGTAAGGATGTAAGGTAGTATCTATGCTATATATACTAGTATGAAATGAGGAAACAATGTATAGTCCATGAGACATATAAGTAAAACAATATGAGGAGAGTGTGAGGATAAAGCAAGGTTGTAGCACCTACTACATGAGATGCTGACTGAGACTACTATGGCACAGCCGATTGTATTATCATACTCTTTGCCCTTCTTCTTGCTGCATCCTGGAAACATTGATTGTAACAGCTAAGTTACTTAAAGATAAACATAAAGGTCTCAGATATAGATATAAAAACAACTGCAGGATCTGATGAT
>Ga0157368_1001319_pt1 | contig 10534 bp, 3 predicted proteins | sample AttbisABBM3_FD_113146 | JGI IMG/M metagenome (GOLD analysis project Ga0157368, IMG submission 113146) | Fungus gardens microbial communities from leaf cutter ant in Botucatu, State of São Paulo, Brazil - Atta bisphaerica ABBM3 | ecosystem: Host-associated > Fungi > Mycelium > Unclassified ...
ATAAGATAGACAATTCTGTCTAAAGTTTTTTTATTGAGTTTTCTTATATTAGCCAATATAAGGTTCTCTTTCTTTGATCTATTTAAAACTTGGATTAGAATTCAGTATAATATCATATGTGACTGTGATATGTGTAACAGTCACAGTCACATTATCATATAACACATGAAAAGATATAAAATGTTCTAAAAGAATAATATTATATAATATGTTAATAATATGTTGACCTTATATAATATATATGACCTTTAGAATAGGTTAGTAATAGTCTTATATAGACCATTAGCTAACATATATAAGATAAACACTTTGTATTAGGAACTCTATTAAGTTTTCTTGTACAAACTTTATACAAGGTTTCTCTTTTGTCTAACTCTTTAGTTTAAGTCATAAAAAATAAGTGTAAGAGATCTATTTATCAATAATTGTGACTGGATTGTATTATCTAATTATTCTAGTAAGTTCTACAATAGTTCTTACTATATAACTACTGTTATTTGTCCATTAATTATGTTATATTTAAATATCCTATAACAACTTCTACTAAGTTTGTATTTATATATCTTATATAGTTTTTATATTTTCTGCATTCAAGGCAAATTATAACAAGAAGCAATAGTTTAAAATAGTAATAATTAAGAACTTTCTCAACAGAAACTAGTGAAAAGGCTAATAAAATCATATCTTCTGTTATAGTAGTCTAATTATTATGATTTAACCCTCAAGTATTAAAGGAGAAAGTATACTCATATATTGAGTAGCACAAGAGAACTCAATAGAGTTCCTAATACAAAGTAGTCTACTTTCTAGTTTGTTGGTTTATGCATATACACTAACCTATCCTAAAGTAATGACTAAGTCTTGCTAGAAAGGTTCTATAATGGGTGTGACAGTGACATGTGACATGTGACATCACATCATGCCCTCTTAGTTTATAAAAAGAAAAAGAGAAAACAAAAACAGCTAAGTCTACTTTGATGAATTCTGACACTAATCTAACTTGTTTACACTCACTATCAATGAAACTGTAGAAGTCACTCACTACTATAACCTATTATGAGAAAATGCTATGGAACTCCCCATGCACCTCTTTTATTAGCTTGCTCTTCATCAACCACACTGGTCTTTACTCTAATTATTTGTCTTCCCCTATTTCAAGTCTTCAGCCTGTAGATTCGCTTGTAATGTAACAGTTACACCTGAATACCCATAGCATTGAACGACGCTGTGCTTTGATATTTTTACTTCCGAAATGGCTACACCCCAACTCATCTCTCTCCATCTCCAGTTGCCGAATCAAAATGTTTATATTGGTCAAGTCTGTTGCCAGCAATGCCGTCTACGCTTACTTCTGTTCACTACGCTGGGCCATGCCTCCATATCAATGTACAGAAATAAACACAGTACCATAACCATGATGTATTTTGCATCTGAAACAATCTAGGATCGTGTATATTATTTCAGGAGGCTCGAGTGGTCATTGGTCTGATGAACCCCGCGTATACTACCACGAGTAACTCACCAGGCGAGTGTCAATAATGATGGGGATTGATAACATTTCATTATTCTCTCACGATCACGATTAGGAGTCCCGCCGATGACATATATATCTAAATCTAAATACTCCGGGCACTTCTTTCACTGTCATTTACCAACCATGCCAGGATCACTCGCCAGCAGTAAGTTGGGTGAAGTACACATATATATTTCTCATCTTATTGATAGATTATCCATCTTGGAAGAAGCTGCAAGAGAGATATGACCAGGAGCACGACAACATCGTCCTTCGTGATCTTTTTGCTGCTGACCCAGAACGTTTCAACAAGTTTTCTGCGACTTATACCTCCACGAGTGGCTCAGATGTTCAAATCTTGCTCGACTATTCTAAACACCTCATCACTGAACCCATCCTAAGTACCCTCTTTTCCCTTATCCGTGAAGCTGGTGTCGAAGATGCCCGCAACAAGATGTTTGCTGGCGAGCACATCAATACTTCGGAGGATCGGGCAGTTCTTCATGTTGCGCTTCGTAATTTCGACAATGATTTGACTATCAGTGAGGAGGGTGTCGACGAAGTCAGCGGTGTCCTTCAACATATGAAAGAATTCTCCGAGTCTGTACGCAGTGGAACGTGGAAAGGATATACTGGGAAGACCATTAATACCATTGTCAACATTGGCATTGGTGGATCCGACCTTGGTCCGGTTATGGTCACCGAGGCGTTGAGGCCATATGCCAAGCGCGACTTGAAGGCGCACTTCGTCTCTAACATTGATGGAACTCATTTAGCAGAGACGCTCCTCGAGTGTGATCCCGAGCGCACTTTGTTTATCATTGCTAGCAAGACATTTACCACCCAAGAAACTATCACCAATGCGGAATCTGCTCGGGACTGGTTTCTCTCTAATGCCAAGGACAAAGTTCATGTGGCTAAACACTTCATCGCTCTCAGCACCAACACCCCAGCGGTGACAGCTTTCGGTATCAATGAAGCCAATATGTTTCAATTTTGGGACTGGGTTGGCGGCCGCTACAGTCTTTGGAGTGCCATCGGTCTCTCAATTGCTTTGGTGATCGGTTTCAGCAATTTCGAGAAACTCCTTCGTGGTGCTCACTCCATGGATCTCCATTTCAAGACAGCGCCTCTTGAAAAGAATTTACCTGCTATCATGGCCGCTCTAGGCGTCTGGTACAACGATTTCTACGGTTCGTCATGGCGCCTTAGTCCCTTTAGCTATCGCTAACGTCGTATTGATAGGTGCCCAAACCCTGGCTTTGTTGCCGTACGATCAATACCTACATAAATTTGCGGACTATTTTCAGCAGGTATTTACTTCCAGATCTTGATTGATATGTTTCATAATCTTCGCTACAGGGAGATATGGAATCGAATGGAAAATTCATCACGAAGAATGGTGAACGCGTGAACTACCAGACTGGGGTAAGCAGGTCTCAGCCGGGAATTTTCCTTATCCAATCTTAAATCACACTTCCAGCCGATCATCTGGGGTGCCTCAGGGACCAACGGACAACATTCCTTCTACCAGCTTATCCACCAAGGCACAAAAATAATTCCCGCAGACTTCATTGCACCTGCCAACACCCACAATCCTATCGCCAATAGCAAACATCACCGCATCCTTCTATCTAATTTCTTTGCCCAGACTGAGGCATTGGCCTTCGGAAAGACCGAGGAGGAGGTAAGAAAAGAGCTCGAACCGAATGCAAGCGAGGTTCTTGTGAAGAGCAAGGTATTCGAGGGTAACCGACCCAGCTCGAGTTTGTTGTTTGATGTACTTGATCCTGCTACTCTCGGTGCACTTATTGCTCTTTATGAACATAAGATCTTTGTTCAGGGTATGATCTGGGGTATCAATTCTTTCGGTGGGTTCATTTGGCGTCTATTAACGTAACGATCATTCATATTTCTGAATTAGATCAAATGGGTGTTGAGCTCGGAAAGGTTCTTGCCAAAAGGATCCTGACACAGCTAGAGAAGGCTGACGATGTTAAGGGTCACGATAGCTCGGTTTGTACCTTTGAATTCTCTTCCATCTATTTGTTGAGATCTATTCAGACTACGGGTTTGATCCATTGGTACCAAGCGCACAGGAAGGAGCAGTGATTTCAGGAACCTCAAGAATGAGACGCGGCATTACTATCTGTTTGTAATTATAATAATTGACAAAATCGAGAATCCTTTCTGCCCCCCATTTCATCTGAATACATCATTTGTGCATCTCATCCTTGATGAAATATTACAGTATCGATAATTTTATTTAATTTTATTTACAGACATTTGTATTCGGACTAGTATTTCATTGCAGACTGAGTATGTCATAGTTACATCTACGTCATGAGCCTCCTATCTATGTATTTAATAGTTATCACTCGTGAACTCCAGGCCTACTGTGCACGTCGTCTGTTTACTGCCTTGCACTCGTGTTCTTTGTTAATCCTCCTAGGATTATGTGCCTATATTGCCCAGCCCTTCCACCACAATCTAAGAATGGCTTTGGGTACAAGAATCTGGAGGAAGGAAACTTGTGGAAGGGGAGATATGAAACACTGAAGGCTCACTGAAAGTAAGGACTCACAGGAGAGTGCCATATAGATTTGGTACAAAGATAAAGGTCACTACACTAGTTAATGTATTGTTACAAACTTAAGACCTTAGAGTTGGTCAAAAGAAAGAACCTTGTATTAGGGTTAACACAAGAGAACTCGATAGAGAACTCTGTACAAGATAGTCTACCTTATATATACTAAATCTACATGGTCTGTGCTAACTACTTCTAACCTACCCTAAACAGCCATGTGTTAGCCTTAAGGTCAACATGTATTGCACATGTTGTATGACATCATCTTTCCAGAACCTTCTATGTCCTTTTATGAGTCATATGACTTGTGACTGTTACTGTGCCTATGTCATCTGATGTGACTGCATGATCTTATCACTCTAACCCTAACCCTAAGTTCTAAAAATAGAAAAATGAAAAATAATTCAAAAGGAAAATGAAAATAGAAAAGAAAATGAAAATAAATTAAGTCCACTGCTTTTATCTTTGACATATATATCTAGACATCTGAAACCACAAGTAGTTTCTCAACACTAGCTCCAAGGTTTTCCAGTATCTAGCCTGTCTGACTATCTAGAATCATCATATAGAAAGACAATCTAGCATCAAAGGTCTAGTATATTCTGTTGGGTATGTAAATTCCAGTAGATACACTGTCATTAACAAGTTCAAGTTATTGTCTTATATCACTTATACCAGCTCTCTACAAACAACCTTACTAATATAAGTAGTCATCAGTTGTCTATTATAAGCTGTCTTAGCCATAAACTAATATTTTATTTTATTTTGCTATATTTTATTTTTTGAACTAAAGAGTGAATAATTAATTAAAAGAAGATAAAAAAGAAATATTAAGCTTAACAAGTACTTAACAAGTAGCTAGCCAAATCTAATAGAAAATTTGTTGAGTTCTCTTGTGAACTGTAAAGGAACTAGCCTTTTTACCATTACTTTTACTCAAACAAGATCTCTTACTATTGGTAAGCCCAATACTCAGAAAACTAGACTTATCACAACTTAAGTTTTTCTGAATCTTGTTATAATATTCTCAGAGTTTAGTACAACATTGACAAATACCATTCTCAAACCCTGTCCTCTATAAAACTTCCATGATTACCACCCAGTACTCTTTGTTACTATTGGATAGGCCTCTGTCTTTTTAGATAATATTCTAGATACTTCTACTTAGGTTTCTGGCTATTTGGATATCATTATTTCTAGATTAGGTTATTATTATTATAACCTAAAAGTTTGGTCTAACAATGCTAAACATTATTCTCAAACTTTTTTTCTACCTAAAATCTCATAGTTATTGTTCTATATTTCTTATTGCTATTAGATAAGCCTCTGTCTTTTTGAATAATATTTTAGATACTGTTATCCAGGTTCTTGACCATTTGGGCACTATTATTCCTGAGTTAGATCATCATTATTCTCACAATAGACTCTAGAATAATTAGGATAGCTGCCACCTTCAGAAAACCTCATTCTGTTCTCTTAGATTTCTTCTGAAGATAGGTCTTACTTGATATATTATTATTCCAGCAAATAAAACTTAGGTTTCTCCTAAAGCTTGAAGTACAAACCCCATGTTTTTACCTTAGTTACTCTAAAATGAATCATACAAGATATACTTAACTCTTCTATGATCATTACAATTTGTGGCTATGTAATAGTAAAACTTGACAGTTTTAACCAGCCTCTTACTAAGATGCTATTATTTTCCTTATTCTCTACAATTTTTGACAAGTAGTCATTGTGACTAATCATCACTCTTAATAAGCCAAACTCTAGACATAAAGAAGCACTAGCTAGTTAGAACAGAATTGGCTTTAAATAGTGTGAACTAAGCCTAGGCTTGGATTTAGATGAACTTGCTAGTGGATAGTGTTTTTTCTTGTAAACTCTGCTTAGATACCTTATACTAAAGCTTTATTGTGAATGTATATATAGAGGAATAGTGTGATTTTCTTAAAAGAAGTACTTAATTTAGAAGTTTCTTTCTTAAATATTTTTCATTAGAATAATAGTTAGTAAAGATAATAAAATCTATAATTATATTGGAAAAAACAAGTTGTCTGAGCTTATTTGCTTAGGAAGGAAGTTTTTTTGTTTTGAACACAATTGTTATGGTACATTCTGAACTCTGATATTTTATTTTGATTTTATTTTCTTATTTATTATTTTCTTTGACTTGATTCTTCAACAGTGGAGGAATATATGACAATAGGACATGATTCATCACTTGATAGGATAGAAAAAATAACATTAAGAATTTATAATAAAAGCATGTTGTCCTTATAATATAACAAAGACTTCTTGTCAAGTTTCTCTCATAAAATTCCATCAGACTTACTGACTGAGTAGCTACTTATATCTATAGCCATTCTAGCTAAGTGATTACTACAACAACAATGGCCTATTACTAACTCCTTCCTTTGGAATAAGCCTCTAGGAGCATATAATACAATTAATAGCTCAAAAAGTAATAACTATCATAGCTTTCTATACTAAGCAAATTCTATGAGGTTTAATAGAGTTTATACTCTAGAAGAATCCTAAGAGAACAGAATGAGATCTTCTGAAGACAATAGCTATTCTGAATACTATTTGAGTATATTCTGATCTGGCAAAACAATCCTGGTATAACAAAAGAATAATTACATCTATATGGTTAGAAATTTTAATAAAAGCATCTAGAAAATTAACTAGAAAAGAGAAGAGGTTGACAAAAATGATAAATGGGACAGAACAATGTTAATAAGAAGTAGTGGTATTAGCTTGATGAACTCTATATGTCAGAATTACAAGAAGTGGACTTAGTTCTTTTCTACTTTTTTCCTATTTTCTATTTTGATTTATCTTTCCTTTTCTATTTTTGCACCTAGGGTTAGGGTTAATAACGGCATGGGTCACATGGCACAAAGGAAGATCCTAGAAGGATGATGTCATACCACATGTCAACCTTATGGCTAACATATGGTTGTTTAGGATAGGCTATAAATAGTTAGCATAGACCATAAGGATTCAGTATATAAAGATAGACTAGTCTGTACAGAGCTCCCCATCGAAATCTCTTGTGTTACCACAATACAAGGTTACCTCTTAACCCAACTCTAAGAGCTCTGAGTCATAACACTATAGTGTTCAGGAATTGCTGATTCAGGAGAACTAGAAACTCCATAGAGTTCAGTATCTGGTCTCCTTACACTTTGGTACCAGTTGGCAATAATGATAAAGGAAAATAAGAAGCAAGAGCAGAGATAGCTCTATTCAATAGAGAAAGTTTAATAAGAAGTTAATAAAGATAGACCAGTTATAGTTTTTAAAGTAAAAGAGAAAGATCTACAATGAGTATATCCAATGAACTTCATTTTCTTCATTTACAATAGAAAGAATTGCAACAAGAGCATAGTCTAAGACATTAGTTACTATAACAAGCTGAGTATTGAAGATTCAGTATGTAAGAATGGATGTAGAGATGAATGTCTTTTTTAAGGAGTTGAAAGCATCATAATAGAAGATATCAAACTTCCAGGAGATGTCCTTCCAAATGAGATAGGTCAATGGAATAATAATGTCTGAGTAATTGAAGATAAACCAGCAGCAAGAATTATTTTATCATTAAACATAATGAGACTAGAAGGAGAAAGGATATATCCAAGGTACTTTACCAACTTAGAATAGAACTTGCATTTCTCTACTCTGACATAAAAACCAGCTTTGTGGAGATATCTGAGCACTTTCTTGATATGCTAGTGATGTTTGGACATGTTGTTGGAGTAGATAAGTATATTATCTAAATAGATTACAACATAAACATTCAAAAGATTAGAAAAGAGGTTGTTCATGAATCACTAAAAGGTCATAGAAGTATTGGTTAGATCAAAGAGCATTACAGACCATTCAAATAATCCATAACATATTCTGAAAGTAGTCTTCCATTCATCACTGTTGGTAATGCTATCACAAAATAAACTACTTACTTATTTGTAATATTTGAGTCTTGAGTATACTCTTAGAGGTTTAGGAGTGACTCAGAAGTTCAATAATGATGACAATGACAATGAAGATAAATGCAGATGTTAATTAATGATAAGGGATAATTAATGAATAATAATTGATGTTGTTAAGTCTAAGGTCTAATCCTTAGATATAGAAGTATTTATATAAAATAGTAATAGTCTGTATACAAGCTATTTCTATCACATGATCAAAACTTGTATCTGGTAGAACTATCATCTGTTATAGTAGATGTCAGGCTAATTTTAGAAAATAACTAATTATATTACTATATTGATATGCTTGTATCTTTATAAATACTGATCTTTATATAATGTGTGATATATAATTAGAAACAGTTTGATAAGTGCTTTCCAACACAAGATGGAATTTGTTTAGTTGTTTCTAAGATAATAGCCAATAAAACTTGTAGTTACTAATAATCTGATATCTTAGTAATCTGATATTACTTTTGTACATTCTATATATATGCAAATAGCTCTTATATAGGGCTTTCCAGCCTAACTTGGTTTGTAAGAATTGGTTTACTAGTTGTGAAAATACAAGTTGAATAAAGTTTGTAACAAATATACCAAGTGGTAAGTATAAGGAGACTTGCTCTTTCAAGACTTTTCTCTTTTGTATTTTCTAGCTGATCCATGTTCTTTGACCCTTTCCAGTATCTACACTCATCTGCTAATCTGTTTTCCCATGCTCTAAACCTCTTCAAGCTACATACAAATACTTCTAACTATCTAAATATGTCATCTAACTTCTCTTTCTTATATTTCCCTCACTCTTTCATAATACTCTGTGGTCTTCCATAATTTGCTATTGTCATCTGGTTTTCCATACTCTAGAAGCACTTGTTAAGTACTCCAGTACTCTTCTAATTCAGTCTTTTCATTCTGAACTGTTCTTAATTTCCTACTTATGTAAATAGAATTCTGATATATTAGAATAGACCTGTTATTATGTAGAGTAGCTGTCATCTTCAAAAATCTCCATCCTATTCTCTTAGGATTTTCTGGAGATGAATGTATAATTAGTATTTCCTAAGCAATAAACTTAGAATTTCCTGGAGATTTGAAGTGTTCTGATTTGAAGTGCTCTGCTCTTCTACCCAGTCACTCTAATAATAAGCATGGTGAAAATCTATCTTAGTATACTTGAACTTTATAAGGTGAGTCCAGTAGATCAGAGATATAAGAGAGTGAATGAGAGTAAATAACAATTCCTCTTTGAAATGTAATTAAAACTGTGAAAGTTGATATAGAGACATAGTAAACTATCTTTCTTCTTGATGAATAAGACTAGTGTACTATATGAAGATGAAGTTGGTAGGATAAAAATCATATTAAGGATTTTCTCAATGAATTTCTTGAGAATCTCTTATTCAGATACTAAAAGAAAGTATATAGGGCCAACTGGAGGTTGAACACCCTCTTCTAAGTTAGTTTGGAGGTCATAGAAATAATGAGGAGCAAAGACTTCAGCTTTGGCTTTGCTGAAAATGTGAGTAAATTTATAGTACTTAGGAGTGACAAGATATTTAAGAGGCTGGAAGTCTCTACAAGTTGTGTGAAATTGACCTGGATATCTAAAGAGTAAAGACAGAATTGAAACTTGTTAAAGTCTAGAAGTTTTGATATATACAATAATATTACAGTACCAATGATAGCAATGTTAGATCACTCAGAAGTGTTATGGTACACTTGAACTATTATATTTTATTTTGATTTTCTTTTTCTTTTATCTATTTTCTTGAATGATGAAGAAACACATGATAATGATATTATAGGCCTAGAATCTGGGGGAAGAAGCTAGAAGGATAACATCAAGATATATGTCAATAGTATGTTTACCTTATGGCTGACATATAGACTTTAGGATAAGGTTATTTATTATTAGCATAGACTATAAACTATTTGTATAAATAGAGTAGCAATACATTGGGAACTTCTTGTTGAGTTCTCTTGTGATCTCTATAAGACTTTTGCTCTATAAAACTACTTAGTGTACTATTGACTATCTTGGTTAGTGGTTATCACAACAAGAAGTAGATATATAGATTTTAGATACAAATATAGAAACCATAGGGTTTGATAATTGCAAATATTCATCAAGAGATGATGAAGTTTGTCAGAGTTGAAAACAGTAAACTTTATTTATTTTCATTTCTTTTTGCTTTTATATTTTATTGTTTGATTTTGTTTTCTTATTTCGAACTTAGAGTTAGAGTTAGCATAATATCATATGTGATTGTCACAAAACTGTCACAAGTCATAATCACATGTTATAGAAAGATGTAGAAGACTCTAGAACAATGATATTATACTATATGTCAATAGTATATAGTATACATATCCTTTATAGTAGGCTAGGTTTAGTATAGCACAGACCATTAGTGTTGTAGCAACCACTTATCACAATGACAAATGATCATACAAGCG
>Ga0157368_1001320_pt1 | contig 10530 bp, 11 predicted proteins | sample AttbisABBM3_FD_113146 | JGI IMG/M metagenome (GOLD analysis project Ga0157368, IMG submission 113146) | Fungus gardens microbial communities from leaf cutter ant in Botucatu, State of São Paulo, Brazil - Atta bisphaerica ABBM3 | ecosystem: Host-associated > Fungi > Mycelium > Unclassified ...
CGGTCAAGCTGCATCTGCTCTCGCCGGCGCGGCGGCCGGTGCAGGTCACCCAGGACCTGGCCAGCTTCTGGGCCAACACCTATGCCGAGGTGAAGAAGGATCTCAAGGGCCGCTATCCCAAGCTACCACGCGACGTGGCGTAGAACAGCGCGCCGCGAAACGTTCACTGATTGACAGATGCGCTGACAAATGCGACATGTAACGTTATGCATTGACAGATCGTCAGAGTGGAGTGCTTTGTGGCTGCGTTTGAGAATCCGGATCATCAAGGTCGACTGGTAACCATCCCCCAGGTGCTGGATGCGTTTGCTGATCTGCACCTCACCCATGAGCCCCTCGGTTCAGTGCCCACAGTCATACAGACTGCTGATGGCGAGAAAACGGGTTTCCAAGTAAACGAGTCACTTGGTGATGCGGTCGCCAGGAGCGTTTTTAATCTTCCCTACTTATTTCATCGCAGCGGTGAGCCTTGGCTTGAAGCTAATTCATATCTCATCAGCCTCGTAAAAGATAAGCACGCTCAAACTCGTCCGACAGATGATGCGAGGCGTCAAGCCAGCCGGTTATTGGACTATCTGATTTTCTGCGAAAACAATGACATCAATTGGCTCGACTTCTCCGGCAGGCGGCTGCCGCAGCGGCCTACTTATAAGTACCATCGCTATTTGATGGACATGCCAGGGCGTGGCGCACAGGTCGCGAATCAATACACCGGAACGGTATATCGATTCTATAAGTTTGTATCGAAAAATTGGCATGAAATCGATATTTCACGTGTGGACTCAGTAAAGCAAATCACATTCTTTGTTAATGATGAATATGGCCCTGCCAAAAAAATCACCGTAGAGAAGCGGAGTCAAACTCAGGCGTATAGCCGCAGTAAAAGAGTGTCGATGGGATATGTGGACGATGAGGGAGAGTTCCTCCGCCCACTAAGCAACGAGCAGTTGGCTGAAGTTGTAACGGCGGTAAATTTGGACGACTGGGGCGCTCTGGATCGACTCATTATGCTCTTTGCTATTATGACTGGCGCCCGCAAACAAACTATTTTAACTCTGCGAGTGAAGCACGTTCAGCGATTAATGGATGGAAAGTTGCAGCCCGATGGGACTTATGTTTTGAGAGCTGGGCCGGGCACTGGTATTGATACCAAAAACAACAAGCCCCAAATCTTATATGTTCCCAAGCAGCTAGCCATCGACTTGCTTACATACATCTCCAGTCCGCATGCCAAGAAAAGACGGAAAGGGTTTCAGGTCTCGTACGCCGAAAAATACAGTGAGCTTGAACCGATTGCTGATGAAGATATGTACGTTTTCCTCTCGGAGCAGTGCAATTGTTACTACATGGCGTCGTCTGATCCGCGCTTTAAATTCGTCAAATCCAGGCCGATAGGTGCAGTTACTAATAATCTCAAGAAAAAACTGCGCAAAAGTGTGTCCGAAGGTTTTCCAAAGGATTTCACCTTCCACTGGCTAAGAGCAACTTATGCATTTCAGCTGTATCAGCTGCTACAGCCTCGATTGAAAGATGGAACATTGCAGCCAGGAGATGATATTTCGATTATCCAGTCACGGTTGCATCATGAGCGCCGAGAGACTACGGAAAATTATCTGAAGCTATTTTCTATGATTCCTGAGAAAATGAAGGCTCAAGAAAGTTATGAAAGTGTGCTTTTCATGTTGTCGTCATACAGTGATTTGATTGTGGGTAAGAAGTAATGGACATGGATTTAAAGGCCAGAGATATCCATGTCATAAAGGTGTCCGAGATGGGGCAGGATCACTCGATCCTATCTCCCCAAATGATTGCTCTGGATTTGCCCCAAAGAAAGTTTCCGCTAGATGTGGGTGTCTTCGCATTCTCAGTACGAGGCCGCCTCGATCCTCGAAAGGGCACGTATTGGGTCGACGATCACTCACTGGTTCCGAGTCGCAAGAGGTTCATAATTGCGTTCTTGGACTCGTTCTATACCTCTGGTGCAAGTCCTGGCTCAATCAACACCGACATCAAGAACTTTGAATCCGCTATAAACTGGTGTGATGATAACGAGTGTGTAGGTGTATTTTGTGATCCGGAGTCTGCAAGAGTTGCGTATTTGAAGTACTCCAATCATCTTTTCCAAGAGGTTCTCAAGCCTGACGGCCCTGCGCCACTTACCTGTCAGCAACGTCAAAGAATACTGAAGTGGGTATTGCAGCTTCAGTTTCCCGACGAATATGAGAATATTGTGGCAGGGGTATCAGCTATCAGGCATATAAGGGAGGGATTAGAGCCTCCTGAAAAAGAACTAGTGCGTGACTATTTAGACATGTCGCTTAATATCGCTCTTAATTTTTCAAGATTTTTAGTAGATGGCGCTCCCTTCCCTTTGAGGTTTGAGGCGCAAAGTTTCCATACGTATATTTTTCCCCTTAATGGCGCCGTAATAACGCCGCATACGTCATTTGTCTCGAAATATAATGCCTATGATTTTGTTGAAGGTAAAATAAAATCTGTTGCAGAGATGAGTGAGTCTGCCGTCAAGATAGCGAGTATTAGTGTTAGGGACGCTAAGCGTAATTTACAGGCGGCAAATTCTGATCAATACCACATCTCAAGGATGCATCTGGCAAGTACTGCCATGCTTTCATATGCAACTGTGATCAATCTAGTCGTTGGCGCTAATTCCAGTGAGCTGGTTCAGTTCTTATATGATGATGCCTTAGAGCTTGTTAAGTCGCCTCTCAAGAAAGAGCTGTCTGCTATCAAATTAAGAGCAAAGGGGCAGGAGGTTATTTATACAGTTGGGCGTGGGCCTGGATTGCAAGTTCTCAAAGAATATCTGTTATTCCGGGCTTGGGTGCTCGATGGACGTGAGTGCGAGTATCTTTTCTTTAAACCAGTTGTTCGTAAGCCGGGTGGCTTAGCCTGGGGCTGCGAGCAGCTGAATCATGACTACTCCAATACTTACATTAAAAGGCTCAGAGGCTCTTTTTTGCCAGAGCAAGCCAAGAATATTCCACCGGCTCGTATAAGGAAGTACAAGAGCCTCACTCTCCATCTGTTGAGGCACTCTCCTCTCTTAGTATCAGCAGTTATGAATCACCACCCTGGTACAAATTTTCAGTCTTATTCGGGGATAGGTGTGAGTGACCAAAAAGCCGAGTTTTCCAGTTATTGGCTGGCGGTTAAGAAGGCTGCGACGCGAGCTAGGGATGCAGAACAGAAAGATAGTGTGTCCATTGCGGCTGGTCACTGTGGGGGGATGAATATCCCTATCAAGGATATCTCTGATGTTGCTATTGAGCCAGATTGTAATTCGCCATATGGCTGCTTGTTTTGTGAAAACTATCAGGTTCACTCCGATGAAACAGATGTTTTCAAGTTAACCAGCTTTCAGTATGTGGTTGATGCTATCAGGCGGAATGCGCCTGTAATTAGTTTCTCTGAGGAAACGTTTAAAGATTTGGCTGTGCGGATTGAGGTTATATTAGACGCGATAGCTCAAAAGTCTGAGTCCGCGCGTCAGTTGGTCGAGGGTGTGAGGCGTAAAGTTTTTGATCTTGGTATCTTGACACCATTTTGGGAGCAAAGGCTTCAACGTTACGAGAAAATGGGGATATATCTGTAATGCAAGATTTTTTCGATAGTGAGGGTGAGGATTTTTTTAGCCCTAGTGCGCTCTCGCAAATCCCTGCTGAACCAAGTTGGAGGCCATCCGATGACTTTATTATTTGCCAAGATGTAAATGGTGTGCCGACAGCGGTGTATGGCAATGATGTCTGGGATCTTAACCCCCTGCGTCTTGGCACTAAGCCTGTAGACTTGATTCGATTTGATGGCATTTTTGAATCGAGTACTTCTGGTGGAGAGTCATTGATTTCTGAAGCTCGTTATCTTCTTTTCTGTATTATTTTTTATGTTAGCGCCGGGCAGATTGGGCGGTTGAGTGTTAGTACTGTTATTAAATACGCAAGGGTTATAAGTACGGCGGCTCGTTTCTGTCATAGCCTGGAAAGCAACCCGTTGGTCGGTAAGCTTAGCTTTAGTCAGTTGTTCTCTACTCCTGCATATATAAGCTCCTACAGGTCTTGGATGGATGCCAATAACATAGCAAGCCATATAAGGATTGGTACGCGTACGCTGATTCTACATATGGCTGATATTGGGGAGTCCAGACTGGGTTTCGCAGTTAGAGATGTATTTGGCGAACAGTTCGGTGATCAGGAAGCCCCTAGGAATCAAACTCCAATTATTCCGACAAGGCTGTACATTGGGGTCATTAATGATTTGGAAGATTTTTTAGATTCGGTGTACAGCCATAAGGATAACCTCGAAGATTTTATTCCTTACTTCCAAGATCCGTACTTTGGGCGTAGCGAAGATCAGCAGATCAAGAAATTTGGGCTTTATGGCTCTTCCCTGAGACCAACTCTCGATCAGGCTATCAAGTCTAATGGCTTAGGCTCCCTGTTTACAGGGGATCTACAACCTAAGGGTGTAGGTAGTGCTGGCTATCGCTCTGGATTCAGTACCCTAGTCATGCGAATCCAGTGGACGCTTAAAACCATTATTCATTTGTATACAGGTATGCGTGATGAAGAGGCGTTGCGATTACCTTACAACTGCATAGAGTCCGAGGTGTTGACATCTCCAATGGAGGATGATCAGGGCGTTGTTCGTGACCCTGGGATGATTGTCAATGTTATTTCAACCACGACGAAATTTGCAGGGTATCGCAAAGAAGTAGGCTGGCTCGCCACCGAAAGTGTTGTGCGTGCAGTGGAGGTTGCTCAAGCAATTTGCCGAGGGATTTCGCATGTTTACCATGTTGATCATCGGAAAATGCCTCTATTTTTAAGTCCAATTGTTATCAATAAGCCCGATTCCGAGGTAAGGGTTTGCTATTTTCACGAAGGTCATCGCCCTGATTTTCTTAACAAGTATTCGCTCCTTGATGCTGACCTTGCCGAATTGGAAGCTAGTGATCCTTCCCGCAATTTTGCTGAGGACGAGAGATTCCAAGTTGGAGCTACTTGGCGATTCGCCAGCCACCAGTTCCGAAGGTCACTTGCTTTTTATGGTAGCAGTAGCGGGTTTATCTCTCTTCCTAGTCTCCGCAAGCAATTCAAGCACCTGACGACTCAGATGACGCGTTATTACGCCAACAATTTTGAGAAGCTCAAAACCATTTTTGGCTACTACGACGAAGACAAGGACGATTTTGTTCTCCCTAAAAATCACTTCTTGTTTGAGTACCAAACCGGCGTTCCCCTGAATATTGCCTACGATCTGCTCGATCATGCTTTCGGCGATGGCTCTGTGCTCTTCGGTGGCGTGGGGACTTATATCTCCAACCAGCGTGAGAAAATGGGCTCTGGAGACATTCATATCGCTGAGCTTCGGAGTGAGACAGAGACGCAGGCCAAGGAGGGGAAGATTGCCTACCGGGCTACATTGCTAGGGGGGTGTACCACAGTCGGAAGATGTGAGTCCTACCTGCTAGGACAAGCCGTTAGCTGCTTGTCCTGTGATGAAGGCATTATCGAGAAAGAGAAATTGGAGAGTGCAATAGCCGATGACGAGGCGTTGCTCGAACTGTTAGAGCCGGGTTCTGGCGAGTATCAAGTGGTCGAGTCTGAACTGAATGGCTTCAAGAAATTCCACCAGAAATTCATCTCTGTAAGGGCGGTGGAGTGAAATGACATCGAACGGCCTTGCGAAGTGTTATGAAGCCTTCGAGCGTCTGAAAACCGGCAAGCCCGTCGTGGCTAACCATGTCGATCTGCCGCCCTCGAAAATTACTGCTGGCATAGTCAGCTTTGAGGCAGGTCTCGACCGGGGCTATCTGAAGAAGACCCGCCTGAACCATCTGCCCTTGATCGCGCAGATCGAGGCATACCGCAAGAGCTTCGGGTCTGCGGATGCCTCAAAGGCTATGCAGATAAAGCGCGCTAACGATAAGGTCGATAAGGCCCGGAGAGAGCTTGAGATCGCTCAGCAACAGCTCTATCACGTCCTGGCTCAGAATGTTCAACTGGTGGAGAGAGTTCGCTCTCTAGAGGCCCAGGTGAAGCAGCTGAGTAACGTCAAAGAGCTCAAACCAGGGAACAGGCGCGGAACAAGTTGATCGGGCGCAGATGGCGATTGATGGCTGGTCGCTGATCTTCCTGGCCTGTCCAACCTATAGCGGTTAGGCCGGCGCCCATTCGCCCTGCGCCGTTGCCGCCACTACCTCGCCGCCCTCTGCTTCAGCCAGCCCACGGTCAAGCTCAGCCGGTGCTATTCGCTTTATGTTTCGTCGCTCACCGATGGTTTTGCGCAGTACCGCTGCACCGTCCTGATCGTGACATCCAGCTCTTTAGCGATTTGCGCATTCGACAGACCTAACGCCTGCAAACGCAGATCCTCATCGCGAACGTAGTTAGCCCTCAGCCCCCTGATTCCCCGAGAAGTCTCCGCCTCAGGAGTCGGCTCGTAGATTCCTGCGGCCACGTGCTTGCGAAACAGCTTCGCATGGTTGGCGAGGCGGACTTCCAGGGGCTGGCCGGCAAGACGTGCTTCAACAGCCAGGAGTACCTGGCAAGGAGTGACTCCAAGCATCTCGCATAGAGCGCCAAGCGTGTTGAGTTTTATGACGCTTAGGCCTTTTTCGACCTCGCGTAGGTGGGATGAGTTGATGACCCCCATAGATATCGCATGCGATGCGTTCAACGCCTTTACAGGTTGCCGACCAGCTGATGATGCAGACGTCTTCGATTCGCTGTCCCAGCGCCGAAGGGGCATCGCAGATCTACTCGCTGGCGCTAACCTGGATGCTTTCGAGCAGGAAAAAGCTGATGGGTTGTTTCTAGCAATCCCATTCTTTAGCTGGTGCTCGGATAAACAGCCCGTGTTCTTGGTGAACAGAACGAACCAGGCAGTAACCTACATTCGTCGACGCCTGTACGCTTTTGCGAGTGCTGATGATGGTATCGATGAGTACCGAACTGCCGGCAGCGGTTTCGCAGACGGCATCGCAGCCGGAGCAGTCATACAGCCTGGCGAGCGACTACAGATCGAAGATTACTCGATGAGCTACGACGGCGACTTCGTCAGTAATAGACGAGTCGTGCTCATCATCGAGGGCGAGCGCGCAGAGTGGTTCGTCAGCGTTTCAAAACTGGCCGGTTTTATGTGGGACGAAGACCTGCATGGTTTCCATGAGCTCAGAAGGACTCAGAGCCCTCTGAACCTCTAGGTGCTGTTGCAGCGTTTCCGACTGAGGTACACGCTGTGACGCGAAAGCTGCTTTGATAGGTCTGCTTACGAAGCGCCTTTTAACGTCGCGCTCATCGCGAGTGCGAAGCTATCGTTCATGGCATCACGCATCTTGCTGGAGAAGAGGATATGTCCCTGGTTGAAGAGGCACTTGCGGCAGAACTGCCGAAGGCGGCCATTGATTTCTTCGTCGTCTTCTCAAGATTCGAGTGCGCGCTGAAGCGGTCGGGCACTTACGCAATCGGCAACGAAGACAGGGTTGATCCTGACTGGGATGGTTTTTCCCGAGACCTTGGCCCGGCCTTCCTAGAACAAGTTATCGAGCAAGGAATTGCCTCTGTATTGGTTAACCGTCCCCCCAAGAAGCAGGTGAAGCAAGCGGATGGAGCGCTGGGGTGGAAGGACATCGGGCCTGTTAAGAACACGGCGGATCTCTTTCTGGCGATCCGTCGAGCTCGCAATAACCTAGCTCATGGTGCGAAGTATCGCGACGGAGGCACTGGCTATATTGATCTCGTCGAGGGATCCGAACGAGACGATGAGCTTCTCAATCAGTCAATGGCAGTGCTGGGGTTGGCTCTAAGGGTGCGCCCGGAAATCCACGGCTTCTTTCGGCGCTACTGAGGAGTGGTTATGAACGAGCCCGAAGAGAACAAAAACACGTACGCATACTTTCAGATGTGGGAGCCATTTCGTCAGTCGCTGATTGAGCAGCACCGGTTCTACATCGAGCAGGGAAAAAAGAAGCTGCTCTCCCAATTTGAGAACATGGAGCAGGAAGCGGACGAGGCCGGGACACGCTGGCTAGAAGACCACGCGCACCGCTTTGATCCTGACCGGCACGATCCAGGGGACTTCGAAGAGGACGCCTACCATGTGGGCATTGAGTACTACCAGCTACTGACCGAGCTGCGAGACCAAACCCGTCTCAGTCTTGTCGCAGGAATGTTCCACGCCTGGGACAAGCAGCTCCGTGGCTGGCTCTTGAAGGAGATACGGCATTGGCATATCGGCAAACACGTCACTAACAAAATCTGGTCAGCCAGTTTTGAGGACATCGAAGAGTTTCTGGACAGCCTTGGTCTAGCGAAAAAGGACTCCACCTATCTCAAAAAGCTGAGTGCGTGCCGCTATGTCGTGAATGTTTACAAGCACGGAGACGGCAAGTCTCTGGAAAAGCTGAAAGAAAAGCATCCCGAATACCTGCGAGCCCTTTTCCCCGGAGCCGACCCCATCGATGCCGTTTGGCTGGATCACACCCATCTTGCCGTTTCCAATGATCAGCTGGATGAGTTTTCCAGCTCCATTGTCGAGTTCTGGCAGTCCCTGCCAGGCAGCATCTATGGTAACGCTGGTGAAACGACGCCGAAGTGGTTCGATACTGCTTTGGAGCGAGATATTGGGGAGCGCTCCTGAAGCACCCCAGGCGCTTGCTTAGCAGGTGTACTTCGATAGACATCAAAACAATCTGACCGCAACGAGGCGGAACTACGTGGAAGCACGCTGGCGGGTTACCGTTAACTGGGCGGGGAGTCGGACAGGCCTGGAGCATTTTCTGGAGCAGGTTGAATCTCGGCTTTTCCTGGCGGGCGATACTCTGGAGGTCGATCCGACTGAGCTAAAGGACTGTAAAGAAGCCGGCGACGCGCACGATCATGCGGAAGGGATAGTTCAAGCAGCTAGCGCAGCAGCCTCACTGGCATCTCCTGGGCTGAAATGAAACGGTGAAGGGTGCACCGAAGAAATAGCAGACGCGCTCCAGTTGAAGCGGCCGGATCACCGGCCGCCTTTGCTATGGCTACTGCTCTGTGGTCAGTCCATCCTTGATTGAGACAATCTTTGTCCCTTCACTTCCTTTCTTCTTCTCTTTGATCAGAGCAACCTTAGGGTCATTGCTGGGATCAATCACCAGGTCAGCCATCTGCAACGCTACTCTCGCTGCAACTTCGCCTGCCTCTCGGCAGATGGCATCCATCCCGCCACGCTTTTTGATGCGCACATTTCGCGCCGCGCCTCCGTACACCATCTTGCCTTCGTCGGTGATCGTTGCGCTAGTCCAGTTGTCTTTCATAAAGCCTCCAAAATCTTCAGTCAGATCAATCCAATTTGCTTGCGCTGTTCATTTCAAACATCAGCGAATCGAGCTGGGTCAGTAGACCTGATGTGCTCTTTCATCGCTTTGGCAATTGGTGAATCCACGCCCCCATTCCAGCTAAGAATGGGCGAATCTGGAGAAATGTTGAAAAACACAGAGAGGCTGTTGGGGGAGCACCGTTGCGGCAGGAACCCCCGGTGTAACGCGGCCAGGATGAAGGCGCCATGATGGATGTGGAGCTGCACACCCATCTGATTGAATGCGAGCTCAACATGATGCTTGAGCTCGTTACTCGTCAGGGCGGAGTCAGTATTGATCTTTTTCTGCGGCCGCAGCTGATCGATGTAGGCCAGAGCGAGGTTGCAATTGGAATGGAGCATGTAGACGGAATCAGCTTCGTCTTTCAGATGCTCCTCAAATGTCTTCCACGGCCGGATTTCAGCAATGTCAGCCCACATTCCTACACCGTATTGGGTGATCTTCGAATGCCGTTTCGCGACGCCTAAGAGGTCGTCCATCGTCATTAGTGTCGACTGGGGCCGATAGCTCGCAATTGACTGCTCAAGAACTGTCTCAATGCTGTGAGCCCAGCTGCTTGTACCACCATTGATTAGGGCAACCTGGTCAAGGCATAACGAAAGCTTCTGACCGGTTTCGATCCGCAGAGTTTTGGCGTCTTTGCGTAATTGCTGGACAGAACGTCCGGAGGGGAACTTCAGATAATCAGTATGTCTTTCATATACGGACGCGGACATTTTCGTCTCCTTACAAAGGAACGGTCGCCGACCCCCGTATCCTTCAGGATACGAAAAAACGAATTTTAAGCGCTTGTCCTGAGGCGGACTGTGCCAACAAATGTTGGTCGGCGAAGCTAGCTCAGCGCAGAGCTAGCCGTACCGTAGCGCGACCTGTGGCGATATGCAACAGGGCACCGGGGTATTAGCTGCCCGTCGTCACCGGCTGCAATCGGCCAGTAGCGACCCTTGGTGAAGCACAGGTTTCGATCCCAACCGGATGCTATGGGCGCCAATTGCTCGAAACCCGCGAGATGGCTATTGTGACGATACTTGGTTTGCTTGCTGGTCGAGCCGCCACGCGGCGGTGAACCCAGTTTGCCAGACGGCAGCGATCTCTCTTCGGAGGGCGCTGTTCGGGTCGCGACCAAGATAGCCGTTCTGGTATCTGGGTCTCCC
>Ga0157368_1001321_pt1 | contig 10523 bp, 6 predicted proteins | sample AttbisABBM3_FD_113146 | JGI IMG/M metagenome (GOLD analysis project Ga0157368, IMG submission 113146) | Fungus gardens microbial communities from leaf cutter ant in Botucatu, State of São Paulo, Brazil - Atta bisphaerica ABBM3 | ecosystem: Host-associated > Fungi > Mycelium > Unclassified ...
CTAATTATGTCACTATATTGATATACTTGTATCTCTATGAATACTGATCTCTATATGATATATAATATATCATTAGAGACAGTTTGATGACTACTTTCTGATGCAACATTGATCATGGGAATCTATTTAGTCATTCATGAGATAATAGCCAATGAAACTTGTTGTTACTAATGGTCTAATATCTTAGTAATCTGTTGTTACTTTTGTACATTCTATATATATGTAGATAACTCTTATTTGGGGCTTTCTAGTACAACTTAGTTTGTAAAAATCAGTCTACTGGTTGTGAAAATACAAGCTGAATAAATTTTGTGATACTTAGCTATCTATCATATTCTGAGTATCTCATTCAAAATATATAACCAGTGCAACTCATAGAGGTGTAGTATATAAACTGAAGTCAAAGATTTCTAACTCCTACATTTTGTGTTCTTAGATAATATACAACTAACTTATTTTGGACTTCTGAGAGACTCTTATTAGATCTTGGATAATAAGGTGTGAACCATGTTGATTATTAGAAATACCTTATCTTCTGAGTTGAAAATAGGAGCAAACATATGGTATCTATTATAATACCTAGACATATTATTCTGAAATTTGTAAATAATAACCTTGGCTTCTTCTAGTATAAACTTTATTTGTTTCATAAACTGTGACATACTCTTTAGCTTGAATTTCTTTTGGTTGGACTCAAATTCCATTTGTAGGAGACATCCAGTATTAAGGAGAAAGAGAGGCTGCTGAGTGGATAAATGAATATAGTTATTGTGTTGGAATTTAGCTAAGGGAAGAAGGTCATGCCAGTTATCTTATTATTTACTGATGAAGAGCTAAAGATAATGGTCAAACTCTTAATTTACCTATTCTATTTGTTTATTAGTTTACAGATACCAAGTAGATAATATAACTTTAATCCTAAGCAAGTAGTATAGTTTCTTTATTTATGAAGAGTATGAGAATAGCTAATAAGCTACTGTAATAGCTGGTGCATAGTGTATGAATGGTAAACTTCTACTATCTTTCTTTTATTATATTTTTTTTGTGAACAGTTTCTTTCTTTTGTTTTTCTTATAGCTCTCCATGTATTAATCTTCCTCTGCTTGAGCTAATATGTCAGATTTGATGATGGTGGACTTGTTTTTTTTCTATTTTTCTTCTATTTAAGTTTCTCTTATTTTTCTATTTCAATTCTTCTCAATTCTTCTTGACTCCTTTATTTTGAGACTTAGTAAAGAGAGACAATGTAATATTACAACTATTACAAATAACATGACAAAGCATAACAGCTATTACAAGTTGGTCATATATGTCATACATCATATGTTGTAGTCACAGTCACAAACACTATATGATACCATATGATATCTAGAAGAATTTGGAGAAGATAAACAAAAGAATATAAAATCCATAGAAGTATTAAAAGAAAATAGAGTCCAGTGGTATATCATAACACTTTAGTATGTAGTTATTAGACTTATGAAGTTTGGACCTAAGTTTCTTTTAATTTCCTTTTTCTTTACTTTACTTTACTTTACTTTTAGTTTCTATTCTGGAAACTGGGGTTAGGGTTTAGCATGACATAATGGTTATAAGTTATATAGTAGTAATAGAAGAATGTAGAAGGTTCTGGAAAGATGATGTCATATAGCATGTTTAATACATATTGATTTTAAGGCAAACATATGGTTATTTAGGGTAGGCTAAAATAGTAGTAGCACAGACCATGAAGTTTTAGTATATAAGATAGACAATTCTATACAGAGTTCTCTATTGGGTTCTCTTGTGTTAACCCTAATACAAGGTTTTATTCATTGATTAACTCTAAGGTTTTTGAGTTGTAACAGTAGTTGTAATCTAGTATTACTTAGTTTTTATAGCATTCTAGTCAAATCATTCACTTCTGCTTAACTTCTATCAACATATCATATAGTATAATGTTACTAGGTATATAACAATGTAATTATAATCACATACTATAAAAGAATGTAGAAGATATTAAAACAATAATACTAACAAGAACTTATTGTTGAAACTTAATTTTTCAATTTTGTAAATCCTAACTTTGAGATTAAAAGTGAGTTTGAGCAAGTAGACTTAGATATAAAAGACTTGGACTTTGAATTTAAATTTATTATTTTATTGTAGTTTAATTTTTTTATTTTTAATACTTAACTAAGAGAGATCATAAGAGTTAAGATAAAAGAAGTACTTGTATTGAGTAATATAAGGAAACTTAGTAGAGTTTATACTATAAGAGAGTTCTATTTAAAACTTGAGTTACAATACTTATAGCAAATACATGTTGTTCTCATAGTGTACATATATAGGTTTAGAATAGGATAATTTAAGGTGAGCATTGTTCAAGCTATGAATGATAAACTTGGTTTTTATTTTATTTCTCTTTTATTTTGTTTTGGATTTTATTTCTATTTTTTCAATTCTAGACCTAGGCAAAGGAGTATAATATGATATTATGTGTGATAGTCATATATATCACAAATGTGACAAAAGGCATGACACTTGTCACAGGTCACATGATCATGTGACATAAAGAAGATTATAGAAGATTATAGAACAGATAATGTTATATAGCATAGCTACAGTATGTTAGTCTTATGAAAAGCATATGAACTTGAGGGTGGGTTAGTTATAGTGTGTACACAGACTATGATCTGTGGTATATAAGGTAGATTAGTTTGTAATAGGAACTCTATCAAGTTCTCTTGTATTACTTAATACAAGAGTGTGTTTTTTGTTTATCTTTGAGACTTAAGTCATAACAAGCATAGACCCTATGTACTTGTATAAATAGTAAATGAGTACAGTAAAGGCTCCTTGTTAAGTTTCTCTTGTAAAATCCCAATATAAGACTAACAACCTAAGGTTCACTACTAAGTATACACTATACTGCCCTAGTATTAGTTACTACAACATACTATGTGTTGCTGCTTTTGTGCTCTTCTTCCAACAGATATAGAAGTAGTTATCACCTCCAAGAACACTCTATTCTCTTAGGATTTCTTGGTGATAAGTCATGTAATTAATGTAGCCAAATAACAACTTAGGATTCCTTGGAGCCTTGAATCCTATCTATGCTTCTGCCCAATGACTCTAACAGAGTTCAGGGAATAAATAACTAGGCAATGAAATACCTGTAGCAGAAGAGGTAGCAGAAGTAGATAATTGCTGTTAGATTTATGTGAGCCATATTCACTGTGAAAGGCAGATGTACTTGGAATGGACTTTGACATGTTATCAATTTGGTTTTGAACAGGTTTCGGAGAAGCTATAATGATTTCCTTAGATCATCAGTTGTAATGCTTGGCTGGGATAAACCAAGTTGTGGTCTCTTTGAATCTCTTTTAGTATATCATTGTTATTTCCCTGTTATATTATATCATGGTCTTTATGGTCTGTCTATATTAACATTAAATTTTTGAGGGGCATCTTGGTTTATACAATTTCTAGAACATAGCATTGGAGATACGCTCCAGGAGGGTGCGAGGCTGTTCCCTTGTGTTTTCTGTTTCTTCTAAAGTGGGGATACCCTATGATGCCGGTATTGTCAGGTGCGTGGATACAGAGAGCGGAAAATCAGATACAGTATGAAAATCCATTTCAGAGGCCTTCCAGAACTTAGTTTTGTTAAGATATTTGTACCCCAGGTACAGACCAAAGAAAATTGGAAAGTTCAGATCTATAGCACAACGATCCGTTCAATACAAAATAGAAGGAAGAAAAAGGCTTACATGAGGTGACAAATTTAGATGTGCTCCATCTAAAGAAAACAGAGTAGCCGCTGATGAGAATAAATATACTTAGCCAGAATATGGCCCAATAAGCTATCCAAGGCTGAGACCGGTTATGATAATTATTCAATTTAGGATCAATCCCTTGGAACAACATCCCAGAACCTGAGAATAGTTAGTGTTTAGTTGACTTCATTGAATCATCCTCACGGAAGCGAGTAAATGTCACATTAATTACGAGCCATGAGAAGAAACTGCTCGTTGTTGTGAGTCCAACCAACCAACTAGGCAATATAAAATTCAGCAGGTGAGTTCACGACATGTAGAACAGCTTACTTGAAGACTGTCTCACTCCCATGTGAGACGGTCATAAAGGCGAGAACACCAAAGATGGCCTGCTCATCAACGGTAAGTTGCAATAAGTCAGAAGATGGGAGTAGTATTACATACACAGATGAGAATAGCAAGGAAGGGAAGACCGCCCTTCGTGCACTGTGTGAATACCTTGGGAGCCTGGCCTCTGAGGGCAAGGCCATACAAGATTCGCGATGAACCAAACAGGATCGTATTTCCTGATGAGAAAGCACTGGAGAAGACGCAAGCATTGATGATATGGGGGAAGACTAAGTGAGGAGAATCAAAAATTAAGTTTGTCAAGCCATCTAACAATCTGTACCCTGAACACCTGCACGCTCTATAGCGATCACGAAAGGTGATTGCGCTGCGGTACCAGTCCCTACGTATCGATTGAGTAACATGAAGCCAAATAAGTCACCCAAGAAACGCACCTTGAAGCAAGGAATGATCATTGTATGCGACTAGTAGACCAATCATTAGGATACCCAGAATCTGGGTAGACGTCAGACTGGAAACAATTACAGGTGCGCTCTGCTCACGTAGAAGACTAGGATACGCCAAAAGACACGTCGAATAGCTTTCTCGATATTGTGACGAGGATTTTCAGTTTCTGAAGCAGCACTTTAGACCATGATTTAGTTGCAGTAAGGTCAAGATGGAACTGAACTCACACTGCAACAATATCCATACCCTGATATGCAAATGCCACAGGTACGAGCACATTAACCCATGCTAAGAAACGATCTGAGTTAAGATCGCTGACAAAACGAGCACGGTTCATTGCGCCTGGATTACGCCAGTACTGATGAATGACACATAGGACCAGGAACGTTAGTGTTCTACTTGTCACTTACTCTGAAACCGATCCTTTCATGATTGGGGCCCCCACCCATGTCAACCACGAAGCCTGAAATTAGTAGTGCGACGATCAGGGACACTGAGCATCACCTGAGTAAGCTCTGCACCTCCTATTATAACTCTAATTCCTTACATTTAACAATGGCAAAACAAAACTCGGCTAAGTAGCCAGATTGAGTATTCATTCCTTGAAATGCCTTAACTTTTCACCTTCTCCGAACCATCTGAGCGAACAACGTCAATACCATGACTAAAAATGTCATAGACTAGTTCCCACCTGACACCAAATAAGTTGATTGCAACGATGACTACCCAGATCACCTACAAAGAATTGGTGTGTACACGAGCTTCTTTAGCAGGGAACCTTACTGCAATATAAATAACAGCATGGTTGAGCTATCAAAAGTCAATAATCAGAACCATCAAGGTTGACAACGTATGTGGCGTACGTCCGAGTCCCAATAAGTGAGCAAGACTGTCGTAGCACTGATTTCCGTGGGAATCGTTGTCCTGCTACGTGTCAGGGGCTGAAGATAGGATCAAAATAGGAGGAATTGCATACACCATGCTGTAGAGATGATTCTAGGCTGGAAATAAGTAGCCAATGTCTCCAGTAAATGAGAAAAGCTCACCCAACCGACAGCGAAACCTAGAGCTGGGTCAACCCAACGACCAGCTACGGTAATGAGCGCGTGAAGGGATCCGTGGGATGGCTTAACTTGAATGCATACCAAAGTGAGGATATGTCCCAGAGATAGGCGCCCATGTTGTCATTTCGCCGAGGGAACAAAGAGTCCTGCCAGTGATTTGAGGAATTGTTGTGACGGCCCGGAAAAAGGAGCGCCGCATACGCGTAAGCTACAGTTCCAACGAGAGCGTAAGCAATCAATGCACTCAGAGGACCCGCTATCGCTATTGTCCTCCCTGATCCAAGAAAGAGACCTGTGCCAATAGTCCCAGCAATCTGGACGACAATGGTATTATGAGGGTATATCTAACTAGCCTTTGTAGCAGTAACATACAGCTATCCTAAAGGATGGGTGAGCTCAGAGGAATAGTGAAATGGCGCTTATGATCTCACATCTGAATGTGCCGCTGCTTGAGCCGGCGCTGAACTCCGTCCAAGTCATGGGAATCAAAATAATACCTAGCAAGTCGTCAATGTGACTGAATCGTGCCTAGAAGGCCACTTTACTGATATTCATGTCCTGAACCAGGCCGAGCTTTCTCAACTCCACCCTTTTCTAGCGAGGTATCGGAGTCCGTGTTCGGAGGACTTGGGAGAATCCTTTTGTCCAGCATCAGAAGGGTGTTGGTAGTAGGAAGTAAGCAATAGAATAGGGGAAGTACTTCATGGTTTATATTGGAGCACCCCAATGTTCATTCATCATGCCAGAGTCTAAGTTGTCTGACGTCCAGATGGAGAACAGCCGCACTATCATTGGTTCCGTCACTCGCCCACTCGGAGTACTCCAACGCCGCATACAAGAAATCTAATACTAGAGATAGGATGTAAGTCTCGCTTTGTGGAATGTACCTAAGAGGCAAAGATAGCAACGTACATTTGGTTACGGCGTAGCCCCAGTAAGAAGCTTGACTGCTTTTGGCCTAACTCATGATTGAGAAGGCTTAACGAGATAATTTGAGTTGAAGCTGGGCTCGCTATTCTCGGAACGATTCCAAGGGTCCCTGTTATGTTGCATCTGAGGTGACATCAAGTGTGTAGTCTCTACATTCGGGACTAGAAGGCAAGCATGATATTAATATTAGGTGTCCTCGGTGTAATCAGGCAGTTTGCCTGTCATTGATACTGCTATCCGGGTGGATGGACAGAGTGAACGCCGAGTTTACTCATTTATATGATTGTTGTTCCTCGACGGCAACGACGCTAGGCACATGGGCGCTAGATTATGATCATGAGAACGTTGAACATACTATTTGGTCATAACTGTTGAGAATTACTTGCTTGAATGTTATTGTAACAAAAATTACGGGGTGACATGGCCTGATGAGATGACAGCGTGTTGCAATAGTCAAGATAACAGCTGAATGTCTGCTGTTGTGTGAAGAATACTCCGAGGTATTGTAAGGCCTACCCTGGGTGATAAACAATGAGTCTAGTTGCCATGCAACGAGTAAGGCACATGACTGCTACATGCTACACTCGTCCTTTTACTTTTTTCTTTTCAGTTTTGGCGTCTTATAGGCGAGTTCGAGTTTCGGCACTTGATGTCGCGCTCACCTGACTCTCCTTTCTGCAGTTTGCAAATTCAAATTGCATTCTAGTCTTCATAAAACTTTCTTCTGCAATGGTCACGACATACTCCGATTTTTTTTCCTCTGGTCTTCATGCGCCGAGCCATGCGCACAACAACACTCATCCACCATCTCCACCGGGTCTGCCTTCGTCTCCTGGCATGACACAAAGTCCCTTCTCTACCTCAATAGACGAAGATAGTGATGTTGAGAATCTGGATTTTGTGTTGGATCTCAATTCTGCTCGAGGTGGTGGAAGATCTCGTTCTGGTTCGGTGGCTTCCGCCAGGCACCATGCACAGCGGCCTCGTCTCCGAAAACGCCGCTCCAGTCTCACTGTTTCCACATCACCAATTAAAATGATCAAATCGCCACAAAGGAATGCCAGCAATGCATTGCTCCTTCAACAGCGCTTGCCGGCTGGCTCCTTAGGCTGCAGTTGCAGTGGAAGTTTGAGCTTCTTTAGCCTAAGCGGGCTCTTGACCGCTGCAGACATGAGTGACAGTACCAGCATTGCTTCTCAGAATCTCCGGGACAGAACGCGAAGTGGAGGTGTCGGATCTTCCAATATGTTTTGGTATACACTTCCCTCTTCAACTGCTTCTGCTGATTTGACTTCTGATTAATGTCGTGTTCCAGGCCTCGACGAACACCTCGGAGACTTCTCTCGGTACCTAAGGCTTCACCACCGCCAACCGTTCCCTTGCCTGCCCTTCCAGACGAAGCAGTCAAACACACCAAGTTGAATTCCTTCTCCCACAATACATCAGTACTCTCTGACCCAGAGGTGATATTCTTGAAGCCTGGCAGTCGCCCGACTATGGTCCACAGCTCGAGTTTGACTGATGAGTCGGTAGTTATCAGGCCTAAGGACAGGGACATTATGGATGATACTAATGAAGACGAGAAAGGAACCGATTCAATCCTCACCTGTTTGCCCTTGGGTTGATTGATTTATGACCTTCTTGACGTCTCATGACTTCATGTTCTTTTAGCTGATTGATTCGGCTGCGTCGGTATCATATTCCCTTTCGTCGGATTCTTAGATGCTACACAAATTCACTCACCTAATAGTGAGTGTTTAGAAATCGGTATTCATTTAATCTAGTTTACTCTATTGTATTGTTGCCAGTCTTCATTGCCCACATCTTGGGCTTTATACTATTCTATTATTAGTTTCGGCCATCAGGGTTCAACATAGTCATACATTGCGGTTTTTTGGCCACAATATACATGTGTAATATTGAGATGCTGTCAAGCCTGGTACCTGGTCAGAAATGTGGAGGAATACAAATCCACTAAGGATAAGTTTCTAGCTTAATTAACTAACAGATAGCATTGGCCTCAGCTTATGTATTGACTAGCTACTATTGCATTGCCTAGATAAGAGAGTAATGATGAGAGAGATAATATAGAGAGTGTGTGTTACAGAATGTGTTGTTACAATTGTTGCCTCATGTTTAACAGATGTTTGCCTCATGTATGACATGACTTGGACACATGTAGGGTCTGTTTCATCTCTTGACTCATAACTGCTATGTCTTCTGTATTCCTCATGTAGTATCAGTCAGTGCCACATGTAGTAGTAGAGGCCTTCTCATGCTTTCCTTATACTTTCCTCATTTTATTCCTTAAGGATGCCTTTCCCTTTCCTCATAGTCAGTAGGTATATATAATTGTAAATACAAGCCTGTATCTTTATGCTTTATCAATTGATCATCCTCTCCTCTCTTACTCAAGTCTTTGCCTAAGTTGCAACCTGAGCTTGGCTCAGGAATGTAAAATGTGTGGCAGTTTAGACATCAACTTGAGAAGTTTCTTTATTTATCCAAACCTCTTTCCTATCTCATCTCCAAACTCTAAGTCTAGTACCTGAAATGGTCCAACCATCATTCCTATTATAATATACTTTGAACTCTTATATATATATTTTCTATATTTTCTTTGATTTAATCTTATTTTTTCTATTGCTTTTGGACTTATTACATCAACATTTCTTTCTCTTATATCACTATCTTGTATGGTAGCATCAAATAGAGAATTAGCAAATAAATTTTCCTTTTCATCTTCTAACATTCAAGGTTCTCAAACCATCCCCTATTCAACCATCCAAATAGATATCAATATAGAAAAACCCAGAGGCCATTCAATCTCATCCAGTCCTAATGCTTTCAGGAAATCCTCTATGTATTCTGACACATTGTTCATGGACTATGCAGAACAAGTTCAAATCTCAGCCAACAACCTGACATGGGCTGAACAAGTCAATAATGAGACTATTCAAACTCCCTATCTCTCCTATGCAACAGTTAAGGAGGTTGAGCACTCTTCTTCAAATAAGGTGCTATCTGTTGAAAATACACACATCTCTTATGTTGAAGACACTATGAATGTTATAACTTAAAGACCTTAGGATTGGTCAATGAGCAGAACCTTGTATAGGGTTACACAAGAAAACTTAATAGAAAACTCTGTACAGGATTGTCTACCTTATATACTAAAACTCTATAGTCCATGCTAACTACTTCTAGTCTATCTTAAACAGCCATATGTTTGCCTTAAGGTCAACATGTGTTAAATATGTTATATGACATCATCCTTCCAGAACCTTTTATGCTTTTTCATGTGACACATGACTGTGTGACAGTGACAGTGACCTTGTCATGTGACTGATGATGTGTGATGGTATGACAGTGATGTCACATTAACTCTAACCCTAAATTCCCAAAAATAAAAATAAAATAAAAGGAAATAACAAATGAGAAAAGAAAAAATAAAATAGTTAGAGTTTACTGTCTTGAACTCTGACAATGAACACATATACACCTTAGAGTGTAGAACTCTTAAAAATTCCCTACTCCACTAACCAGCCTGTGGATCCTCAACTGTGGGACAGAAGTTTTTGTCCTATCTTTCTTTTTAGTCTAAATGGATACCTGGATAGTGATGCCAAAAACATTATGTGTTCTTTACTTAGAATTGTGGCATTCATGAAACAATGTAAACTTGAAGACAAAACTACAAAGGATATTTCTCAAATTAGAGAATTTGGTTTTGTGGCATGAGAATTCCTGTTTACTGTTATGGGATGCTTTGAACATTAACAATTTTTATTTTATTTTATTTTATTTTTCAATTTTACTTTACTTTTTCTTTTTCTTGAAGAGCGATGAAGAAGCACATGACAATGAAGTCACATGACAGGTCACATCATGTGACGTCACAAGCCTAGAACATGATAGAAGGGTCTGGAAGATGATGTCAGGGCATATGGAGTACATATGGTGGCCTTGAATAGGA
>Ga0157368_1001322_pt1 | contig 10521 bp, 2 predicted proteins | sample AttbisABBM3_FD_113146 | JGI IMG/M metagenome (GOLD analysis project Ga0157368, IMG submission 113146) | Fungus gardens microbial communities from leaf cutter ant in Botucatu, State of São Paulo, Brazil - Atta bisphaerica ABBM3 | ecosystem: Host-associated > Fungi > Mycelium > Unclassified ...
ATATACTTAATAACTATGAGGAAATAAAAAGACATTCTTGTTATAATTGATCTGTCAAGATTGAAGAAGGTGGACTTGATTTATTTTATTTTTCTATTTTTCTATTTTTAGAACAACTAGGGTTAGGGTTGATCAGTCACGCCATCACATCAGTCACCTGATGGCATAGTCACAAGACAGATCACGAGACTTGGGAGAACTTAGTAGAAGATTCAAGAGCAGATGATGTCATACAATATAGACACCACATGTTGGCCTTATGGACTACACATGGTTGTTTAGAGTAGGGTGCACAGTACTTAGCACGGACCATCTGTAGAACTATATAAGGTAGACTAGTTTGTAGAAAAGTTCTCTATCGAGTTCTCTTGTGTTACTTAATATAAGAGTTGTTCTATTGTCCCACTCTAAGAACCTTAGTTCATAACATAATCCTTCATGTCTACAACATGGCTAGCTCATAAACAAAAGTAATGAGAAAAGTATAAGAAGAACATAAAGAGGTTTTCACTACTATATGAGACACTGACTAATACAATATAAGAAAGATATAAGATATAATATATCACAAACTTCATTTAGCTGGTATCTTTACAACCAGTAGACTGATTTTCACAAACTAAGTTACACTGTAAAGCCCCAAATGAGAGCTATCTGCACATATGTGGGATATACAAAAGTGACAACAAACAACTAAGATATCAGGTCATCAGTAACTGTAAAATTTTGATTTACTAATATCTCATGAACAACCAAATGAATTTGCACAATTGAACTTGTATTGGAAAGTGCTTATCAAGCCATTTCTAATGATATATGGTATATTACATAACAATAAGTATTCATAGAGATATAAGCATATCAATATAGTAATATAATTAGTTACCTTCTAAATTAGCCTTATAGCTACTATGACAGATGATAGCTCCCATCAGATACAAGTTTTGATCATGTAATGGAAACAGCTTGCATACAGACCATTATTTTTTTGTATATATATCTTTGTATCTGAGGATTAGATCTTAGACTTAACAATATCAATTTATATCAATCTTTATCCTTTATTATCTATATTGATCTTAATCATTATTGTCATTATTATTGAACTTCTGAATCACTTCTAAACCTCTGAGAGTATACCCAAGATTCAGATATTACAAATAAGTAAGTAGTTCATTTTGTGATACAGTAATTGTAAGTTATAAATGAAACAAACTTTAACACATGTTCACAATATATTAGACATGAGATAAATGTTTATAAAACATGAGATAGCAATTATAACAATACTGTTATGTTTTAAGACTTAAGGTTAGAATCAAAAGAGTAAACCTTGGATTGGGTTAATTATAAGAAAACTCAATGGAGTTCCTAGTACAATATATCTTTCTTATATACTATACTATACTACTATGCCTAGCTTACTCTAAAGACTATATATAAGCCTTAAAGCTAACATGTGTTAAGTATATTATATAATATTATTATTCTAGAAGCTTTTACTACTTTCTATTATGACTATATAGAAGTTATAAGGAGAGAAATAAAATACATTGTTATTAATACTAAAGATTTAACATTAGCTTTAGTTGATTATTAAACTAGTTATTACAAAGTAATTCAAACAGATCTCCAAGTAGATGAAGTACTAAATAGGAGTTTAGATTAGAGAGAAGAAAACTTTGCATAAAGTCTAAGTAATTTTGCAGAGTTTGAAGGAGATAATTAGATAATAGAAATAAATAAAGATAACTATGGATTTTAACTTAAATAAAGCTAAATAAAGCTAAATAACTATGAGAATTTGATGTTATTTTAAAGTTAGATATGTTTAGAAGTTTAGAATATAATATTATAAAGCCAATATTGTCATAGTATATAGAGCATGAGAGTAGACTATAGTAGCTTGAATAGGACTAAAAAAAAGAAAAGAAAAAGAAAAATGTCCATAGTAAAATATTAACTCATGTAATACTTTCTTATTTAAAGAAAACATTTGGATTGAACTTCAAAAAAGCAATGAATTAACCAATAGTATCTTTCATTAAATTCTAGTATTTATTAAATCTTCTACAATCATAAAGGATGTGATATCTTGATTTGATAAGATAAACTCTATATGAACAACTGAACTCTTTTCTTGAGAAAAATCTAAGTTGGTATTCTTCTATTAGAGTATGATTAGTGATAGCTTGAGTAGCTTGAGTACACAGTAAGTTTAAAAAATCAAATTGTTCAATTTACAGACCTCTTTTAATATAAAAGAGTTTGATATCTAAAAGATTATTATTTAAGAAATTAAGAAAGTTATATATTACTCTTTGATAATATTGTCATATTCTTTCTTCTTGTTGAAATCTTATGATGTTTTACTAGAATAAAGTAGAATAAGGTTAAATTTCTTCATCTTTTTATTTACCAATGCATAAAGATACTACTTTTTATTGTTAGAACAATTTCAAAACTCTATTAAGTCATCCAAATGACTATTAAAGAATTTTCTAAGTTTTTTTGATATCACAACTGATTGAAGTTAATAAAGATATATAAAGAAGTCAAAAATTTTTGTGTTATATGAAAGATATTCATGATAACAATGATACAAGAAGACTTATATATTTGGACTGCTTGATTAATCCTATATCTAATAGTAGATAATTCCATCTTTATTGATATGATATTGATGGCATAATAAAGTATTTTCTTCAAAGAGTTATTAAAGAAATAAATATAAACAATAGATGTAGTTGTTATGGGACACTTTGAACATTAACAATTTTCTTTTCTTTTCTTTTTTCTGATTTTATATGAATTTTCTTTTTCTTTTCTTTTTCTTTTGGACAATGAAGAGGCACATGACATGGAAGTCACATTACAGGTCACATGATGTGATGTCATAAGCCTAGAATATAGTGGAAGGGTCTGGAAGATAACATTAAGGTACATAGAGACAACATGGTGGCCTTAAGTAGGAAATGAGGCAGACATGAGAATGCAATATAGACATGAGGGCAGGTTTAATTATTGTTAGCATGGACCACATGTAAAACATATATATAGGACTCTAATTTAGCAGAGACTCCTTGTCAAGTTCTCTCATGAATTTCTTACTTGATATCTACTTAAGAGATTTACTTGCTATATAGTCATTGATCTTTGTGATTAGTAGTTGCCACAACAGTAGTAATATTATTTCTGATGCTAACATCTAAAACAACAACAACTGTGCTCAGTTTCAATAAAGATTTGAATATATGACTAGAAAAAATATTAATTAATCTAAGTTCTAGAAGAAATTTACTATTTAAGAAGTCAAAAGTTATATTTTCTAAGAAGAGACAATAAGATTGAGAGTTTAGTATATGTTTTCTCTCAAGAAGTAATTTGATCATATAGTTTTAAAAGAGTATTAACATTTATAATAGATGTTTACTACTTAATTTGCAAAAATATAGTTGAATAAGAATTATACTAGTGATAATCTCTATTTTTATAATTAGTAAAGTATAAAATGCACCAAGAATTCATAATATAATTTTTTGTTGTAATTTGTTAAGTTTGTTAAGTAGATAAGATAATAGTATTCTATTATAATATCATAAAGGAAAGTCATAAAGAATGATCAAATAAATATATATTCTGTAAAAAAGATGTTTCTGATAAGGAAAAAGTCTATTATACACTTGATTATAAACAAAGCTTTATTAGCATAAAATGTGATATATTAATGAAAAGTGAGTTTTCTATCAAAGATAAATTCCAGATATTTTCATAAGTCTTTGAGATAAATAATAAGGTTTCTAATATGGCTAAGGTTTAGTAGAAAAGAGTTAAAAATACTATGCAATTTAGAAAAATAAAACACTTTAGTTTTTCCATATTTAACAATCAGACTAATTTGTTCTCATAATGAAGAAATAATATTGTAGCTATAAAAAAGATAAGCATTTGTTTTGTCAAAAGATCAGGAAATAAAAAGTCTATTATTTACAAACAAAAGAAATAAAACAAGAACTTTTAAATTTTTTATTTTTTATTCAAAAATATGAAAAATAAGAGCAATGAAAAGAGCAGATAGAATAGGAAATAAACAAATTCTTGGCTTATATCTATACTTATATTAAAAGAAGAAAATATGAATCTATTCTATAAATATTAGGTTTTTCTACCTACTAAATAGTTAGAAAAGAAATAAGAAACTTTCAGGTCAAAGTTTGCTTTGTCCATAATAAGATAAATTAGCTGGTAATTAAGAGATGAGAAGAACTAGACTATATCAAATATCAAAATACTTGTTTGAAGGTTCTTAACTTATTTTAATTAAATGAAATAAGTAAGGAAAATACCAATATCAGTAGTCAAATATTACTTAAGTTCTCCAAGTTGGTTTGGGTGGACAAAATTGTTAGCTATTAAGTGAAACTGTAAACATTCACTAATAACTTTCTCAAACAATTTCTCAGAGTATTCAAAAAAACAATAAAGTAGAAAGATTTAAAGAAGTTATAAAAAGTCTTATTAGGCTTGGAAATAATAATAGATAATGATAACTTGAAATATATTGGCCAATAGCCTAGTTTAATAAAATTCTATTAAAACTAGGGACTAATGTGTTACTGTACTTGTTAATGATGCTTGTAAATTCCTTATTTGAAAAGAAAGGCTATATCAATATAAGTTTGGTAGATATTTCATCTAATAAGAATATATTGACTGATCAGTTTTGTACTGAATTGAATGTTTGATATAATACTTACTAGAGATCTTCAATCTCAATACAAGAATGTCCATTGTATTATACTGCTTTAATAGCCAGTAGCTTTTGTTTCTTGACCTAATTCAGAAAGTCTCAGAGTTTATAATTTGAATGATTTGTAAGCTGTGAGTTTTGCTTGATAGTTTTCATTTTACTAATTTTTAAATCACATAGTTATATTAGCTATATATGAGTGTTTGAGCCAAGTTAACTCTAATAATTCAGTATATTCTTGGACTATATGCTTAAGGGAGTTTTTATCATGAATGTTCAAAGAATTGATATTTCTAAATCTTTTCTTCTTGACTATTCTTTATAATAATATTATCACAAACTTCATTTAGCTTGTATCTTCACAACCAGTAAACTGATTTTTACAAACTAAGTTGCATTGTAAAGCCCCAAATGAGGGCTATTTGCACATATGCAGGATGTACAAAAGCAACAACAAACAACTGAGATATCAGGTCATCAGTAACTGTAAAATCTTTGTTTGTTAATATCTTATGAATGGCTAGACAAATTCATATAATTAGAAAGTGTTTATCAAACAGTCTCTAATAATATATGATATATTACATAGTAATGAGTATTCATAAAGATACAAGCATATCAATGTAGTGACATAATTAGTTATCTTTTAAAATTATTCTAACAGCTGCTATAACAAATGACAGCTTCCATCAAGTATGATTTTTGATTATATGATAGCAACAGCTTACATATAGACCATCACTATTTTATATATATACTTTTGTGTCTGAGAATTAGATCTCAGACTTAACAACATCAATTTATTAAGTTTAAGCATCACAACCAGTGAGTAGCTTATTTGTGATAAATATATCTTTTGTTATGAATGAATTTCTAATTGATGATTATATACATGGTAAGTGAAGTATAGTCAGAGGGAAACTGAAGTTCTAAAAGTATGAAGTGATTATTAAGTTTTGTCAAACCTAATCTCAAAAAGAAAAGATCAATAACTGAGTTTGTGTTGTTATTATTGTCAGAGTATTAATATCTGACAGATGAGAAAAGAATAAGATCAAAAGAGTTTGTAATCTCTAGTAAGATATTACTATAACTATTCAATATCTTTTTTACTTCTTACTCTTTCTCACCATCTACAATAACAAGAATAGGAACTATTGTTATCTTCTATTTTAGAATCAGATCTTCAGAAATAGCTATTAGCTTTATAATATTGAATATTAAATAAATTCTTTACTATTAGCAGAAAAGTTTAAGCTTATATGCTATAGTCTAACTTGCTTTTCTACTTTAGAAAGACATAAACATTAATATAATAACTTAGTAGAGAAATATGTTGTATAAATATTGAATGTGTCTAGGTATACTTTGTTATTAGATTAAAAAACAAGAATAGTAATCTGGTATCAATTGTAGTATAGGACCATATTATTCTAAGATTTCCAAAGTACTGCTTTTATCTCTTCAAAAGTGAATTCTATTCATTTAACAAACTCTGAGATTGATTCCAGTTTTGATAGCTATTAGTATAGCTTAATGTCATGATGTATCTAAATACTAACTTTTTCCTTTTCTTTTATCTTTTTTTCTTGATTTTATATTTTTTTCTTTTGACTTTTTTTCTTTTCTTTTTAGAGCTAGAGTTAGGGTTAGAGTGACATCATGATGATATGGTCACAGTCACAAGTCACAAGGCCTAGACTCAGATAGAAAGAGCAAGAAGGATGACATCAAGGAGTATGTTAACAGTATATCTATCTCATGGTGTACATATGGTACACTTATAGCTAATACATGGACTTTAGAGTAGGATTAAATATCATTAGCATGGACTATGGGACTTTTGTATAAATAGCATAGGAATACAACAGTGACTCCTTGTTGAGTTCTCTTGTGATTCCTACTTGATATCCTACTGAGAGATTTATTATTTGTATTACTATTGGTTGTTGAGACTAGTAGTTGCCACAACACTTAAAGCCCATTTATAAAAGATAATCTAATTAAGAAGAAAAAAAGGCTATTGAGTAGCAGAGTACATATGATTGTTGTATTGAAACTTTACTAATAGTAACAAATTATACCAGTCACTTTGCCATTTATTGATAAAAAGCTAGAAATATTGGTTTAACTTCTAGTTTACATATTTTGTCTATTTATTTAACTGTGAGTACTATGATATAAGAGTTGTCTTAATTCCAAGTAATTTATAAATTTCCTAAGTAATATAGACCACAAACTGTAGACTTATATCTGAGACTATGCATTAAAAAAGACTATGTAGTTTCCAGATATAGTACAAGAAAAGTTATACTACTCCTTCCACTGTAATAGTAGTATAGGTTAGAATAAAATGAGCTCATTTTGACACAAAGTCCACTGCTATTATTACTATATCATATTCAGAAGACTTAGGAAGTTCTATCATGAAATCAATACTCAGAATATTTCACTAGAAGTTTAGAACTGATAGTAAATAGAACTTACCAATTGGAAGATACTATCAATAATTCTATAAAACTTAAGGTCAGTGATTTATAGAACATATATCCTATTTTGGAAAAAAGCAAGTTATTTACTTCCAACCACTTAAAAGAGTACAGAGACTTTATGAATAAGTGCTAAAGCTTCCTAGCTGCTTTAGCCACTATTTTTTCTTGTCTCCCATTCTGGTTTCTATGATAGATATCTCTAAAGGTATTATATTTCTTATTTTCTAAAACAAAACTCTTTATAGTATGAATTGCAAAAAACTTCAGACAAAGAAGTATTATGTCTTAGTTGTCTAGATCTCAATATCATAATCTAACTATCTAGACAATGCATCTGACTTCCCTATAGACCTTTTAAGCCTGTAATAATCAACTAGGAACAAGAACTTGTTGAAAAATGCCACTTGCCATTCACTTTGGACTATTAAAAAAGAATTGTAAAGCCTAAGTTATCTACTTCTATATAGAAATATTTTATATCATCTAGAGAAACTAACATAGATATGAAAGTAACTACTTTCTTTAGGATATCAAAGAACTCTTGTTACTTATTCTCATAGGTCTAAATGATCCAATAAAATCAAAAAGAGGGCAAGCTATAGCAAAAAAAATCTCAGATAAAGTAATAGTAAAAGTTGATAAAATTAAAAAGACCTGGATATTACTCTGGAACTTTGGAACAGGCCACTTATAAACTTCAGAAATCTTGACTGGGTCTATCTCAACTTTGTTTTCAAAGATAAATAATCCAAAATACTCTATACTTTTACTAGTTTTAGTAAATAAAAACTACTGGAAAGTGGTAAGGTATATTATTACTAATTGTTATATGCAAGTCCACCCATCTGAAAATTACATTCCCATGGTGATATCACCTCCCAATTATACAAGCCTGCCTTCCACAGCAGCCACCTTTATTGCAACATGTCTTACAGCAGTGCTGCAACTACCTGGGTATTCCATCTTCCACAGTAGAGATACTTCTATTTGACTTGGTCTTCCATGATGGAGTTACTCCTATCAGTGTCTCAACACTGAAACCTCCACTTGGGGTGATAGAGGCTATACTACTGAAATTTCAAGCATCTCCTATAGTAGGAACTCATATATAAGACTAGGAGTTACACTGTAATTCACTAGTCTAATAATTGACAAAGATAAACTCTTATTGAACTCGATCTCCAGTGTTCAACAGCGATACACTAAATCAGTACTCATTCCCATCTCAGACTTTTTACTATCATCTGAAGTTGCGACTACATGGCAGATAGGCAATATAGTATATAAGCTGAAGTCAAGATTGTTCAACAAGTCTGTACATTTCTGAGTCCATATTGTGGATTTTCATCTCTGGTGTGAACTACACCTGATAGTATTATCAGACTCCCAAGTCTGCTGTTGCTTTTAAGCAGTTCTATCTGCTAAATTCCTTGTTACAGTTCTATCTGCAAATCAACTTTATATTTTGTACTTCAAGTCCAAAATGGCTTCCTTTCACTGTAATTCCTCAACTTCAATTCCAGTCCCACCACTTGGGACATCCTTTAACACTATTTCTTGTTTCAATGACCATTTGGCTTATCTACCAAATACTCCACAACAATCAAGACAAATTTACTAAAGAGGCTGCTCATCTCCAAGGTCTCCATCAAGTACTATCCATTCTGGCTAAACAGTTTTGTTTATTCCTGGCCCAAGTATCATCTCTGCAGACAATAATCCTAACTAGAAGGATGCTTCTACTAATTCTACTACTAATTTAACAGCTAATAGACCTACTTCTTTTACTCACTCATAGTCAAAACCCTGTTGGAGTAATAATACTAATAAACAGTTGGCTGACATATTCAGCTAACTTGCTAACACTCTTAATGCTAATCAGACTCCCAGACCTAATACTAATTCAAGAGAAACTAAAGCCTGCATCTTTGATACTTTCAGCAGCACTGAGTCTGACAAGCTCAATAATTTCTTGTTCCAATATTGCCTTTATTTCCACACTAACCTGGTGTAATTTGACACAGACATTGCAAAAATCAACTTCACAATGTTCTATCTTACTGGAGTAGCCTAGGACTAATTTGAGATAGGCCTCAACCAAAAAGACCAGGGTATCCTTCAAGACTGGCTCTCTGACTAGAATCTGTTTGTAGATGAGCTACATCAACATTTTAATCTCTCAGACCCCATTAATAAAGCAGCCAACATACTAAACAACCTCCACTTGAAGTCTGGCAACAAGATTTCCACTTACAATGTGGACTTCATGTACTATGCCTCTTAACTAGGTTAGGAGAATAGTATTCTGTGCCATTACTATTACCAGGGGCTCCCAAATCAGATTTAGGATCCTATCTTTACCTGGAAACAAGGAAAACCCACCTCGTTCCAGGACATGTACACTTTGACAATGACTATTAATCATTGCTACTGGGAATATGACTGTGAATGCCACTGTGCAAGGCAGGCAGAAAAAGAGGCTTTCAAGTCTTACTCTCAGAAGCAAGAGAAAGCTTCCACCTCTGGTCCTGCAGCAGTCTCTCAAAATAAAATGAACCTATCTCTGGCAGTCTCATTTACTAAAACCTCCTCGAAATCATCTCTGTCCCCCACTCCCAAGAAACAACCTAATTCTCTATGGGTGAATCTCTCTTCCAAGCTAGCCAGCAATGGCAAGTTAACTAGTAATAAGTATAAGAAGCATCTCAAAAACAATCTGTACCTCTATTGTGGTGCAGGAGATTACAAGCTGGACTCCTATCTCAAGAAGCAAACTACAGTCACTCCTAAGGACCATGATGCTTCAACAACTGCTGATACTCTAGTAGTCACTTCTAAAAAGCCCTCAGAAAAATAGAGAGTGATCCCAGGACTCTATACAGACTGAGGGCCACATTGAACTTCTCTGTGCAGCAATGAGTCCTATCCAACTCAACACATCCATTCTTTCCAATTCTCATTCACTCTTTGTTTCTCTTATCTTTTCTTTGATCCTTAGTCAGGATCATCTTAATAAAATCCCATTCCATGCTCTTGTTGACTCCAGATCTACTCATTGCTTTATAAACTCTAAATTTGTGAATACTCACTATTTGAAGACATCTGCAACTCCTCCAGTTACTCTCCACTTGTTTGATAGTTCATTAAATAGCACTATTTCCAAAATTACCAACTTGCCTATAATTTTTTCCACTGGTGATTGTATAAATCTGGACTTCTATGTCACTCCACTTGATTCTTTCTACTCTTTGGTCCTTGGATACAACTAGCTCATCCAAC
>Ga0157368_1001323_pt1 | contig 10509 bp, 14 predicted proteins | sample AttbisABBM3_FD_113146 | JGI IMG/M metagenome (GOLD analysis project Ga0157368, IMG submission 113146) | Fungus gardens microbial communities from leaf cutter ant in Botucatu, State of São Paulo, Brazil - Atta bisphaerica ABBM3 | ecosystem: Host-associated > Fungi > Mycelium > Unclassified ...
ACTGGGGATTGAGTTCAATAGAAGTTATCTTTGTCAATTATCAGACTAGTAAATTACAGTGTAACTACTAGTCTTATATATAAGTCAAATAGTTAGGAGATGCTTAGAGTTTTAGTATACAGCCCCAAGTGGAGATTTCAGTAATGAAATACTGATAAGGTCAGATAGAAGAGCTCTGCCATGGAAGACCAAGTTTAATAGAAGTATTTCTATTATGGAAGACTAGATACCCAAGTTGTTATATTACTACCATGAAAATGTATTACAAAAAGAATGGCCATTATGGAAGATGAGCTTGTTCTTGAGATGTTATAATGACAATACCACTGCAGTGATATATCTTTGAAATGGGTGGACTTGATATATGACAACTATCTAAAATTTTTAGAAACAGACTAGCTACTGAACTAGTTATGCTAAAAGTGTGCAATGTCAAGCTTAGCTTTAATATCTGGCTAGTATGATATATGTACTTCATACTATATTCCTGATAGGTAGCTTGCAGTAATGCAGGCACAAATCCAAGCACTGTTGGCAATAAGAGGAAAATAAGAGACAGAATTAGGGAAGAAAGAAGACTAGAATATAGAGGAAATAATGGACAAAGAAGAATGATTGAAGAGTGAAATAGACAAAATCAGAATGATAGTTTAGATAGGGAGCAAGACTTGATACTCCTTGATTAAGTCTTAACAATAGATACACAGCACTCTCTAGAGTAATAGATAATACATCTTGCTGTGACCTGAACAATGAGGATCTACTGAGAGAAGTAAGAGTGAAAATTGGGCTAGAAAGAATTAATATGTAAGAAGAAGTAATGGTGGAAGCATTGTTGAACAGCAGGGCAACAGAATTGGTTATAAGCTCAGAGTTTGCAAGGAAGCAGAGATTCAAGTTGAAAAAAATGGAAAGACTGATATACATAAGGAACATGGATGGTTTTTTTAATAAGGAAAGACCTATTAAGCATATGGTAGAGGTCAATATTTATTATCAGAGATATAGAGAGAGGACCAAGATTGATGTGATTGAAGGACAGAAGTAGAAAGTAATTTTGGAAATACCATAGCTTGCATACCACAATCCTGAAATTGACTGGAGAATAGGAGATGTAAATATGATGAGATGTCTAGAGAAATATAGGAAGCAGTGGAGACTGAAGCAAGAAAAATTAGAGTGGAAAAAATAAAAGAAAGAAGAGAAGAAATAGGAAGAGAAGGAACAGAAGGAAAGAGAAAGAAAAAAAGCCAAAGAAAGAAAGAACAATAGAGGTTAAAAAGGGGGCAGAAGAGTGGGAAATCTGGGATGAGAAAAAAGAAGAAGTAGCAAAATTGGAGGAGGAAACTAAAAAGCTGGTACCAGAAATGTTTCACAAGTGGATTCATGTCTTTGGCAAAAAATCTAGTGAAAGAATACCTACAAAAAAACTATGGGACCATACAATAGATATAAAGAAAGGATTTGTGCTAAGGAAGGGGAAAGTGTATCCACTATCAAGAGAAGAGAGAGAAGAAATGTATGAGTTTATTCAAGAATAATTATAAAAAGGATATATCAGATCCTTAAAGCTACCTCAAACAACACTAGTGTTTTTTGTAGAAAAGAAGGATAAGAAGAAGCATATAGTATAAAAATATAGGTATTTAAATAAGTAGACAGTAAAAAATAACTACTCTTTATCTTTAATTTTGGATATTGTAGAAAACATAGGTATGAAAAAGATATTTACAAAGATAGACTTAAGATAGGGCTATAATAATGTACAAATAAAGAAGGGAGACAAGTAGAAGGCAGCATTCATGACTTCAGAAGAGACTTTCAAACTAACAGTAATATTCTTTGGACTTATAAATTCTCCAGCAATGTTTCAAACAATGATGAATGAAATATTTCAGAACTGAACTAACACTAGAAAAGTAGCAAGTTTTATTGATAATGTCATAGTAGGAACTGAAACAAAGAAAGGACATGAAAAAATAGTGGGGGAGATAGTAAGGAGGTTAGTAGAAAATGATTTGTATGTGAAACCTAAAAAGTGCAAATAGAAGGTACAAGAAGTGGGATTTTTAGGAGTAGTGATAAGACCAGAAAGAATCAAGATGGAAGAAGAGAATGTGAAGAGTGTATTGGATTGAACAACTCTGAAAGAAGTTAAAGACATACAGAAATTCTTGGGATTGGTGAACTATCACTGTTGATTCATTAAAGATTTCACAACAATAGCCAGACCTTTACACAATATGATCAAAAAGAATCAGAAGTGGGAATGGACAAAAAAGCAGAAGAAGGCATTCAAGAAGTTAAAAGGGAGATTCACAAAAGAACCAGTGTTAACAGCACTAGATTTGGACAAAAGAATGAGAATGAAAGTAGATACATTGGATTATGCTATGGGAGAAGTTTTATCTATGGAGTGTAAAGATGGAAAATGAAGGCCAGTGGCATTCCTCTTAAAATCTCTAAATAAGACAGAAAGAAATTATGAGATTTATAACAAGGAGATGTTGGTAGTCATAAGAAGATTGGAAAACTGAAGATATTTAATAGAAGGTACAAAGTTCAAATTTGAGGTCTGGACAGATCATAAGAATTTTTCATGAAAGCATAGAAATTAAACAGAAGACAAGCGAGATGAGCATTGTACCTGTTAAGATTTGATTTCACTTTACAACATATTCTAGGAGCAAAAATAGGGAAGATAGATGGACTTAGTAAGAGACTGGATTGGAAATTAGAAGTGGAAAAGGACAATGAGAACCAGATATTAATTCAAGCATTACTAACTAATGAATTGGACAAATGCAAAGGGAAAGAAAAATCTCTAGTAGATGATCATATAAAATGGCTAGGGATAAAAATAAAGATATAGTTAGAGTGGTGAAAGAAATGAAGAAGACAGGAATAAAAGAGTTACTAGGGGAAGAATAGCAGATAAAAGGGGGTTTATTGTTAAAGGAAGGGAAGGTGTATATGCCAAAGGACAAAGCATTAAGAGTGGAAATAATACAGCTATATCATGACATACCAGTAGCTGGACATGGAGGGAAATGAAAGATAACAGAGTTGATAACAAGAAACTATTGGTAGGTAGGAGTAACAAGTGATGTGGGACAGTATGTGAGTGGTTGTGATATGTACCAGAGGATGAAGAATAAGACAGAGATACCAGCAGAAAAGTTGAAATTAAGTAATGTACTGAAGAAATTGTGGACATACTTGATAGTGGACTTTATTACAAAGTTGCCACTAGTAGCTATGAAAGATGCAATTCTAGTAGTCCATGATAGGTTATCTAAAATAACACATTTTGTAGCAATAATAGAAGGAACATTGGCAGAGAGATTAGCATGATTGTTTAGAGATAATATATAGAAGTTGCATAGGTTACTAGAAAGCATGGTATCAGATAGAGGACCACAGTTTGCAGCAGAGTTAACAAAGGAGTTGAATAGAATGTTGGGTATTGAAACAAAGTTGTTGATGGCTTTTCATCCATAGACTAATAAACAAACAGAACTAATGAATTAGAAGTCAGAACAATATCTCCAGTTCTTTGTTAATCACAGGCAAAAAGATTGGCCTGAATGGTTAGCCTCAGCAGAATTTGCAGTAAACAACAAAGTATATTCATGTCAGGCATGGTTCACACTAGGAGTGAAAGTCCACAAGATAGACTCAGAGGTGTGCAGACTTATGGAACAACCTTGGCTTCAGCTTATGTGCTATGCTGTCTGTCTGCCACATAGTTGCAATTCCCTATGAAAGAAAGAAGTCTGGAATAAAAGTGAGTACTGATTGGTATGTCACCATTGAACACTAGAGATCGAGTTCAATAGAAGTTATCTTTGTCAATTATCAGACTAGTAAATTACAGTATAACTACTGGTCTTATATATAAGGAGATATTATAGAAGATACTTGGAGTTTCAGTGTTGAGATATTGACAGGAGTACAACTCTATCATAGAAGACTGAGTTGGATAGAAGTATCTCTGTCATGAAAGACAGAATCTCTGGATTGTTGCATCACTACTATACAGGCATGTTGCAAGGAAGGTGGCCACTGTAGAAGGTAGGCTTTTGAATTAGATGTTGACAAGAAGTATCACCATGGGAATGTGTTTTCCAGACAGGTGGACTTGGCATATGACAATTCAGCAACAAAGATATCTCTGTTTATGGTGAATTATATTAGAAAATTAAGAATGGGGGTAGACATTAGAAAAAAGGAAAAGATAGAAAAGATGACAAAGTTTGTAGAAAGGATGAAGAAGATACAAGAAGAAGTAGGAGCAGTATTAAAAAAAGCATAAGAAGAGATAAAGAGGCAAGCAGATAAGAGAAGAAAGAAAGCAGAGATATAGAAAGTAGAAAATAAGATAATGTTAAGTATGAAAGTAATATCTACTAATGCAGTCAAATTACAACTGTATTAGTTGAGTAGTATGATATAGAAAGCAAATAATGGGACAGAAGGCAGAAGAAGTAAAGCTAGTAGAAGTAGGAGTCAAAGAATGGGAGATAGAAAAATATTAAATAAATAAGAGGAGTAGTGAAGTACTTGATATAATGAAAGAGATTTATAGCAGAGTATAATAACTAGAAAAGAGAGGAGAATTTAGAAAATACAAAGAAAGTAATGACAGAATTTGAAGAAAGAATAAATACAGAGGTGAGAAGACAAGAAAAGTTGGATATGGTAGAGAAAAGAGACTTTAGGAGAAGAGAGCTACCAGAGAAGTATATAGCAAAGATGTTATATGGGTAGAATGATGGGAAGTTTAAGGATGAGCATTTGAAGAAGTTGGAAAGAAATTGGCAAAAATAGAAGTCAGTTTCTCTAGAGGAGAAACCTTAAAGAGTGGATGATATTAGAAATATAAGAATTAAACTCTATTTTATTTTCTTTTCAAATTATTTTATTTTCCATTTTCCATTTTCCATTTTTAGAACTAGGGTTAGGGTTTGGTGTGATGTTACATGTCACTGTCACTGTCACACTGTCACATGATCATGTGCTATGATGGAAAACAGTAAAAGGTTCTAAAAAAATAATATTATACAATATATTATACACATGTTGACCTTAAGCATGGTCATTTAGGGTAGGCTAAAGTAGTGGTGTACAGACTAGTAGTCTAAAGTATATAAGGTAGATGATCCTGTCCAGAGTTCTCTATCAAGTTCTCTTGTGTTAACACTAATACAAGGTTCTATTCATTGATCAATTCTAAAATCTTTGAAGTTGTAACAAATTTATTATATAGAGAATAGTAGCAGTCCATGCCTACATAAGGAATTATTATAAAATTGAACCCACAATCTTATAGTAGGATAGAAGTAGATATAATATACATAATAAAAGACTATTACTACTGTACTATCCCACTTTTTATCAATCACTTATTTTTTTTAATTCAACAATTTATTACATGAGATGTAGTGGTAGGCCATGATTATTACAATATAACTACTTAGATATGATAAAAGAAAAGAAAAGAGAGATAAAATAAAATAAAAGAAAAAAAACTAGAATATACAAAAAAAGATTTATTCTTTTATGTAATGCTCTCCTAGAAGCAAAACACTCTAAGATTGAACTCTAAGAATGTTAGAATATCTTTCAGAGACACTCTCTTTGGATTCCAAGACTTTCTATACTGCAGACATTTGAATAGAATATGCCTTCTTATCTCTATGGGATAATCATTGTAAGGACATGCAATGGGTTCTTTAAAGGAAAATCTAAGCCTATATTCACTGATTGGTGTGTAATTCATAACCAGTCTGATAACTCAAACATATAATGAATTTGAGGAGCCAAAATTTTTCAACCAGACTCCACTCTTAGTGTAAGTAAGACAGATTAATATGTTATCATTGTCATTTAACTGAATTTTTTCTCTTTGAATTCCAATGCTTAGAAAATCATTTGCCATTTTTGAATAATGAAGTTGCATTTCTCTTTTCTGCTGAATTCTCATAATGATTTGCTTGGGAGCATAGCATTAATTTTGAAACACTTCATCTCTTTGTTGACTAACATATGTGGGAACTACTTGATACTATCTGGACAATCCCAAAATAATGTTGTTGGGGTCCTTATTGAAGAATTTCTTTAGATTCTTCAATATAGTGATGGAGTGTAACTGGTATAGATGAATCAACATATCAAAGATCCATCTGGTTGCTGAGATAGTGTCTGTAATAATGATAATATGATTAATATCTGGTAAATGAATAGTATGGTTGATCCCACATCTGATAGCAAAGAGTTCTGCTTCAGTGAAATTGACATTGGTTGCATAATGAGTCATTTTGGCAATGATTTCTTGTCTTCTGTAAATATAAGAGATCATAGTGGCTATATTATTTTTAATACTCATATTTGCTACAATAAGTACTATGTTCTGTTTGATAAGAGAGTCTCTGTGGATGTTGTCCAATTTGTTCTATTAGGCAGTCAATGATTTGGGGTCTTTTTGGTTTACTATCAGAAAAAAGAAACAATTAGGGAAAGAATCAACTAGATGAAAACCTAGAAAAAGTTCTTTGTTTAAACTATCAAAAGAAGAAAAAACTTCATTCAAACAATTGTTGGTATCTACTATAGAACTCTTGATTTTTTATAACTGTTTGGCTATGAGTTGAGATATTGCTATATGATAGGGTTTGGCTCTCTTGAAATGATGTTTGTCCAAGAGGGTGTTAATAATATGTTGTCTAGAGAGAGATAACATTCTGAGATGGTGTTAACTACTAATCTTATCAAGATGAAGATGAATAGGGATAAGATGTCACATACTATCAAAATTCATCTGATCCTATCATAGATAATACTCACTAACATTTACTCCACTCAAAATCTCTGTAGAAATGGATATCTCTCCTCTAGTCTACATCACTTTTCTAGTGCAGATCAATCTAGCTTTATTCATGATTGATTAATCTATAATCAGAGTACATGGCTTTCTCCTGCTCTCTATGAAACTTTAAACACTATTCTGAGAACTTTATTGTACACAGAGTAGATACTTATCTCCTTGAATTCTTAGATATGGTCTTAGTTATAAAGTACCAATATTCAAGATGACTAAATATACTATAATTTCTTATTCTGAAAATTGACTAAAACTAGCATTACTCTTCTAGTGTTAGCAATGATATACCTTATCACCTTCCAGTGGTTGCCTACTTACTAAAGTCTCCAGTTCTGATCCAAAATATATAACCAGTGTGACTTATAGAGGTACAGCATATATACTGAAGCTAAAGGTTGTTCTGCTCCAACTTCTGTATTCTTGAATAAATATATTTTATTTGAATCTTGATACATGAGATATCTTTCTGGATTTGAGATAACAAGATATAGACTGCATCTAACATAAGGCTAACAATAGCCTTTATTTCTCATAAAGATGATATTTGAGAAGCACTTATAATCCAAAGAGCCATTTGTCAGAGTTTAAGATAGTAGACTTTAAATATTTTCTTTTCTTATTTCTATTTTCTTTTTCTTTATTTTCTATTTTGGGAACTTAAAGTTAGGGTTAGAGTGATGTCATGATCATGCTGTCACATATTAGTCACATCAGATAACATAATTGTTATAACTCAAAGACCTTAAGATTGGTCAATAAGAAGGACCTTGTATTGGGTTAATATAAGAGAACTCAATAGAGTACTCCATACAAGACTGTCTACCTTATATACAAATACCTAATGGTTCATGCAAGCTATTTCTAGCCTACCCTAAATAACCATGTATATCACATATTGTATGACATCATCTCTTCCAGAATGTTTTATATCCTTTCATGCATCCAGTAACTTGTCACTGTCACTGTCACCATGTCATCTGATGTGACTGATGTGGGATCGAGTGGTATTGTCACTAACCCTAACCCTAAGTTCTAAAAAATAGAAAAATAAAAATAAATTGAAATAAAAATAAAAATAAAAATAAGAAAATAAGAAAAACCAAGTTCACTTCTTGTAGTTTTGATAATGGTAATAGTAATGGTCACAAGTCATGAGGTCATAGAGAAGAATGTAGAAGGTTCTGGAAGGATGACATCATAACAACATTGTAACAAACTTAAGACCTTAGAATTGGTCAAAAGAAAGAATCTTGTATAGAGTTTATATAAGAGAACTCAATTGAGAGCTCTGTACAAGATAGTCTACCTTATATACTAAAGCTACATAGTCCATGCTAATTACTTCTAGCCTACCCTAAACAGCCATGTGTTAGCCTTAAGGTCAACATATGTTGCATATATTGTATAATATCATTTTTTCCAGAATTTTTTACGTCCTTCTATGAATCATGTGATCTGTGACTGTTACTGTGACCATGTCATCTGATGTGACTGATATGTGACAGCATGATCTTGTCACTATAACCCTAATCCTAAGTTCTAAAAATTGAAAAATAAAAAATAAATCAAAATCAAAATGAAAATAAATAGAGTCCACTGCTTTCAACTTTGACAAACGTATCTTACACATGTTGGTCTTAAAACAAATACATGGTCTTTAGGATAGGCTAGAAAAGTAGTAGCACAGACCATTGTAGTTTAGTATAAAAGGTAGATGATTCTGCACAAAGTTCTCTATTGAGTTCTCTTGTGTAAACCCTATACAAGATTCCTTTTCTTGATCTATTCTAAGGTCTTGAGATTGTAATATTAGAACTCAATTTCCCTTCTGAGACTGTCCAACATAGGACTCTCTCATACTTCTACTCATTCTCTTATCATCCTTGACTGAAGGGTAATACCACCCTTTAATTAAGAAGAATTGCTGGACTCTAGGTATAAGGGGTATACTAGTTAGACAGGAAAAGCTTAGCCATTTGTTTTTATTAAAGCCCACTAGTACATTTCAAACATATCACCTTTTGTAGACATAATTTATACCTTTTTACTTAACAGCTCTGTGCTATATCTTCTCTTATGAGGTGTCTATGCAGAAAGACAGCAGGCATTCTTAAGATCTTGCTTAAAGTAGAATGGTCTTCTTAGACCAAGATTGTATACTTTTTTCTTAGGTTAAAAGTAGTCAGTAGACAGTGTAAGATGGGATAAGAAAAGGGCCCACTAGTATCTACAGAAATTGCATCAAGCTCAGAGTACAAGTCAGAGAGTGAGGCCAATACAACATCCTTGCTGATATATATATCATCTTCCCCTATACCACTACCATTATCACCTTTACCCATTGATTCTCCTCTTACTTATAATATTATGAGTCAGCATAACTTACACACAATCATTAGACAACAACAACAGGAGCAGTTGGCAGCAATGCAGGAGAAGTAGTAGCAGAAAAAGGAGCAATAGAAGGGTCCAACACAGAACCCAATATGGAGGTGGCCAGGCTACTAGTTTTTAATAGAGAAGCAAAGAGAGTAGGAGGGTTTATCATGGCATGCAGACTATTTGAGGATGAAGATGAGAAAAGTAACAGTGAAAGAGCAAGTTAAATGGATACTATTATATATACAGAAAGAATTAGTGGATGTATGGGAAGAGAATGTGTTAGAAGATTTGAAGGCAGGAGAATTAGAATATGAGTTAGTAGGGAAATTTTTGGCAGGATTAAAAAGGGAGTTTGAAGAAGGAGATGAAGAGGCAGTAAAAGTAGCAGAGCTGAAAAGAATAGAACAAGGGAGGAAAACAATGGAAGAATTTGTATAAGAGTTTAAACAGGCAGCAAGGGGGAGTGGATATGAAGGGAGGCCATTAGTGGAAGAATTCAAGAGGGAAATAAATGGAGCAATCAGGAGGAAGCTGATGGAGGCAGAAAGGCCTCCCACAAGCATCAAGCAGTAGTATGAATGTGCCACTAACTTAGATAAACATTGGAGGGAAAAGAGGAAAGAATAAGGGGGCAATGGAAACAGGGGTAACAAGCCCCAAAACAGAATAATAAGGTGCAATGATTGCCACAACCTCAAGTATGGCTAAGAAGGCAAGAAATACCTTAATAGCAGGTACAAGCAGTACCTGTTCTGATGGAGGGAGTAGAAAGGACAAATAAAGTAATGGTGTATCCACAGTAGAGAGTAGGATTTACATAGTGCAATCCAAGTGCCATAGATGTAGATAGGAGAGAGAATAGAAATTGTTATAATTGTAGAGGATTTGGACATTTGGTGAGGAATTGTAGGAACAGAGGAATGGGAAACAGAATTGGGGATGGCAGAAGACTAGAATATGGACAAAGATTGAGGATTGAAGAGAATAATGAACACAGTAATTTAAATAGGGAGGGAAATCTAGTAATCTTTGACTAGGTCTCAGTAACAATAGGTTTGCAGTGCTATCTAGAATAGTGGACAATATATCTGCATGCAACCTAAACAAAGGGGATATGTTAAGAGAGATTACAGTAAAGATAAGGTTGGAAAGAATCAATATGCAAGAAGGAGTAACAGTGGAAGCATTGTTAAATAGTGGGTGTCACAAACTTCATTCAGCTTGTATCTTCACAACTAGTGGAC
>Ga0157368_1001324_pt1 | contig 10509 bp, 17 predicted proteins | sample AttbisABBM3_FD_113146 | JGI IMG/M metagenome (GOLD analysis project Ga0157368, IMG submission 113146) | Fungus gardens microbial communities from leaf cutter ant in Botucatu, State of São Paulo, Brazil - Atta bisphaerica ABBM3 | ecosystem: Host-associated > Fungi > Mycelium > Unclassified ...
CTCTTATTGAACTCGATCTCCAGTGTTCAACGGCGACATACCAGTCAGCACTCACTTCCACTTGGACTTTCTTCCCTTCATCTGAAGTTGTGACCATGCAGCAGACAGACGGTGCAGCACATAAGCTGAAGCCAAGGTTGTTCCACAAGTCCGCTCATTTCTGAGTCCATTCTGCGGACTTTCACCCTGGTGTGAACTGCGTCTGACACTCATCTAATTTCTCTCTAACTTTTTTGAATACTTATCCTTAAATTTTTTATTGTCTAAGCCAAACAAAATCTTTATTGTGTACTTTCTTGGTAACTCACTCCTTCTAAACTCCTCTGTGTTCAGATTCAACTTCACCTTCCACACTTGATCTGAATTTATTTTCCCTACTTTCTCTTGTTACCTAACTTTTGCTTTTATTCTTTCCTCAAACTCATCTACTAACTTCTTCACATTTTCTAAATTCTTCTTCTTTTCCTATGTATCATTTTTTGCAGTAAACCCCTTCCAGCATACCAAATACTTTATTATTCCTCATACTTTTCTTTTGCTTAATATTTTCTCAACCTTCCATTCTTCTACTTTGTTTACTTCAACTGACTTTAGTTCTTTCACTCTCTGCCTTTTTACTGGTTTTCTATATCTAACAACTCTGCTAACATTTACTACTAGATGAATCCTCATAGAGGCTGGTAGTTTCAACTTCACCATATTTTTAACACTACCTCTTCAATTACATAAGGCCTCACATATTATTCCATCAATTTTTTACTGTTCTTTCTTTAAACACCAAGTCCTTCATACTGAACATTACTCTATCACCTTTCTTCCATTCTTCTACTTCTCTTTGTTCCCTATCTGCCTGTTTCTTCATCTTTTCCTATGCTTTTCTCAATATAGCTCTAGCTTTCTCTTAGACTTTTCTCATTCTCTCTGCAAACTCTGTTGTTTTCTCTATCTTTCCTTTTCTTCTAATATCTGCTCCTATTCTCAACTCTCTATCAAAATTTGCCATAAAAGGTAATACTTTTGTTGCCAAATGAACTTTGTTGTTCACTGCAAACTCTGCTATTGCTAACCACTCTGGCCAATCTTTCTGTCTATACTCTGTGAAAAACCTCAAGTTCTGTTCCAACTCTTGGTTCATTCATTCTGTCTGCTCATTTGTATGTAGGTGGAATGCTGTCAACAATCTCATTTCTATTTCTAACATTTTATTCAACTCCCTTGTCAACTTTGCTACAAATTGTAGTTCTCTATTGCTTATTACACTCTTTGGTAATCCATGCAACTTCCATACATTATCTCTAAACAATCTCACTAATCCTTCTGCTGATGTCTCTTCTGTAGTTGTCACAAAATAGACTATCTTAGACAATCTATCACACATAATTAATATCACATCATTTTCTGCTACTAATAACAACTTAATAATAAAGTCCACTGTTAGGTACATCTATAGCTTCTCTGGTGCTTCATTTGTCATTAACTTTCCTACTAGTGCCTCTGTTCTATTCTTCATTCTCTGACATAAATCACACTCTTTTATATATTTTTGTTAGATATAGTTCACACTTTGTTATCTGAGATCCAATAGGGCATCTTATAAGTCTAAATAAGTAATTAGTGTATTATCTGAGAATGTAGAAGATAGGTTAGAATGACCTTTGGCTTTAGCTTGTATGTTGCATCTCTACTAGTTGCACTGGTCATATATTTTGGAATAGTGCTTGGAAACTTAGCAAGTGGAAAATTACTAGAGAGTGGCAAGGTGTATCATTACTAATACTGGAAATGAGTGTTAGTTTTAGTTGATTTTCAGAATAATTAATACAGTATAAATATCAGAGTCAAAGATAATGGACTTAATACCTTTTATTTTCTATTCTAATTCTTTTTTTCTTTTTTTCTATCTTATTTTTTGGACTTAGGGTGAGAGATTAGTATGACATCACATATGACATGTAAAACATTATAGAAGGTTCCAGAACAAGATGACATCATACAGCATGTTCTACATATGTTGATCTTAAGAATAATGCATGGCCCTTTAGGGTAGGCTAATAAAAGTGTAGTATAGACTAGTAGTCTAGTATATATAAGATAGACAGTTTTGTATGTAAAACTTCATTGAGTTCTCTTGTATTAACCCTAATACAAGGTTCTTTCTCTTGACTCACTTTAAGATCTTGAGTTTGTAACAGTAAACTACTAGATTATAGTTTGTCCAAACCTTAAACTTGAATTTTGTTAAGTATGGTTCACACCTTGTTATCTGAGATCTAGTAGAGTATCTCAGAAGTCCAGATAAGTGACTAATATATTATCTGAGAATACAGAAGATAGGTTGGAATGACCTTTGGCTTCAGCTTATATATTACATTTCTACTAGCTATACTAGTTGTATATTCCAGAATAGAACTTGGAAATTGAATGGGTAGAAAACCACCAAAGAGTAGTGAGATGTGTTGTTGCCAATACCAGAGATAGGTGCTAGTTTTAGTCAATTTTCAGAATAAGCCAATTATACTTAGAGTAGCTATCTGGAATGTAAACTACTAAGTAAGTTACTTTGGATACTGGTGATTCTTAGATGTTAGGAGATAGAGTCTATAGAGTTAATCAAGACTAGCAAGAATATCCAAGACAGAATGGAAAGATATGATCTACACTAGAAGAGAATAATGAGTACTGATGAGAGTGATAAGATTATCTGTGGGTTGGAACAGATACAGTTGGAATAGAATATAACAAATTTAGCATCTTATAACAAATATCTTCAAGTATTACAATTACAAGACCTTAGAGTAGGTTAAGTAAAAAAACCTTATATTAGGATTGAACACAAGAGAATTCGATGGAGAACTCTGTACAGGATTGTCTTCCTTATATACTAAAACTTTATGGTCTGTGCTAACTACTTCTAGCCTACCCTAAACAGCCATGTATTTGCCTTAAAGTCAATATGTTTTAAACATGTTATATGATATCATTCTTCTAGAACTTTCTATACTCTTTCATGTGACATGTGATCATGTGACTGTGACGTTGTCATGTGACTGTTGTGTGATAGTTAACAGTGTGATAGTAATATTACATTAACTTTAAACCTAAGTTCCTAAAAATAAAAATAAAATAAAATAAAATAAAAATAAGAAAAGAAAAGAAAAGAATTAGAGTTCACCATCTTGAACTCTGACACCAAGCCTCTAATCTTCTAATCACTACCAATATTTTCTTATCATAAATTTTATAGTTTTACTTTATTTCATTCAATAATTTTAAAAGATAAGCTACTAGTCTTTATCTTCCATCTATATACTTTATAGAAAACACTCCTTTAGTTACACAATCAGACAAATTCACCTCTATCTTTATCTTCTTGTCTAAATCTAGAACTACTAGAATTAGTTCTATAGTAAACCTTTTCTTCAATACTTCAAACAACTTCTCCTGTCTTATTTCTTACTCTTACTTCTGTTCCTTTTTTGTCAATTTATACAACAGCCTTGCTATCTTTAAAAATCTTTCACAAACCTCCTATAATAGTTAGCCAGCCTTAAGAACTTCTATACTTCCTTAACTGATTTAGAGACTGGCCAGTTCAATACTGCCTTTGCTTTCTCCTCCTCTATTTTTATTTCCTCTGGTCTTATTACCACTCCTAAGAAATCAACTTCCCTTACTTTCCATCTATACTTCTCTAGTTTCATATATAAATTATTTTCTTCTAATCTTCTTAGTATCTCTTTCATCAATTTATTATATTCTTCCTCACTCTCTGTTCTGACCATCATATCATTAATAAAACTTCTTACTTTTCCTGTATTAATTAAGTCTCTCAGCAACTTGTTCATTATGGCCTAGAACATGGCCAGTATATTTGTTAAACCAAGAAAATAACTGCTAGTTCAAACAACTCTTATGGTGGCAACTACTAGTCATACAGACCAATAGAGATAAATCTCAAAGATAGATATTGTTATAGGAATCACAAGAGAACTCAACAAGGAGTCTCTACTGAATTGTTATTCTATTTATATAAGTTACAGGTGGTCTATGCTAATACTATTTAATATTGCCCTAAAGTCTATGTGTTATCCATGTCTTTACTATATCTTATCTTCATATCTTCCATAAGGATACTATACTATATACATGTGCCCTAATGTCATCCTTTTAGCTTCTTCTAGCCTGCTTTAGCCAAGTCTAGGCCTATAACCTCACATTATGAGATATGTCATGTGACTGCAGTCACATGTCTCTTTATTATTAAAAATCAAAAGAAATATTAAATCAAGAAAAATAGATATAAAAAAAAGAAAAATATTAGTGTCCAAGCATACCATAACAGTGTTGTAAAGACTGCTTTCTACTCATCTTCCTTTTTTATTCTCACATTGTTATAACCCCACCTCAAATCCAGCTTTATAAATATCTTTTTGGTCCTAATGTTCTTGATAATGTCTGAAATAAGTGATAATGGATAGTTATTCTTGATTGTCTACTTATTAAGGTATCAGTAGTCTTATACCATCCTTTTCTTCCCATCCTTTTTCCCTACAAAGAACACTGGCATAGTTTGTGGTGACTTTGATAGTCAAATATATCCCTTCCTCATTTGCTCCTAAATAAACATCTTTACTTCTTCTCTCTCTTCTCTGGACAAGAGATAGATTTTCTCTTTTCTTGGTACAAACCTCTCCTTCAAATCAATTACATGGTTCCATGTTTTTCTCATCAGCATCCTCTCACTCACTTTTCCCCCAAATACTTTTATCTACTTATGGAATTACTTTAGAACCAGCTTCTTTGCTTCCTCCTCTGGTCTTGCTACTTCATCTTCATCCCAAATTTCCTACTCCTCTGGTATTTTCTTTATTTCCATTGTCTTCTTTTTTGATTTTTTCTTCTTTTTTTTTTCTTCTCCCTTTTTCTTCTGCCATCTCAGTTTCCCCTACTTTAGCCTCCACTGTTTTCCATATTCTTCTGGGCATCTTGTCATTTTTACCTCTTCTATTCTTTAGTCAATCTTAGGATTGTGGCATGCAAGCTACAGCATTTCTTTCTACTTCTACCCTTCTATCACATCTATCTCTGTCCTTTCCCTATGCCCTTAGTAATGGATATTTACTTTTACCATATACTCTATAGATTCTTTCTTGTTGAAAGAACCATCTATATTTTGCATATAAATAGGCCTTTCTATTTTTTTCAGCTTAAACCTTTGCTTTTTTGTGAATTCTAAACTTATTACCAACTCTGTTGCTCCACTATCCAACAATGCTTTCACAGTAATCCCTTCTTATGTGTCTATCTTCTTCAATCTTATCTTCACTGTAATCTCTCTCAATGATTCTTCTTCTGTTTTTCTTATATTTACTGATTTCTCTTTTTTCTTCTTTTTCTTTTTCTTCTTATTCATAAATTCCTCTAAATCTGGAATACCAGCTTGTATTATTCTACTAGCTAGTATATGAAACTTGTTATAAGAATCTAGTCAAGTGTTATGATTGTATGTTATGATTGTATAATTGATGACCTCATGTTTTACAGGAGTTTGCATTATGTAGAACATGTGTTGGGGTTGGTTTTATTGTATGACTTATTCTTTACTGTATTTTGCTTTAACTGCATACATGATCAGTCAGTGTCTCATAGAGTAGTAGAGACTTTTTTATTTTCTTTCCTTATTGTTTCCTCTAGAACATTATATGTGTTTCTCATAGTCAATAGGTATATATAGTATGGATACTATTCTATATCTTTACACTTTACCAATTGACTCATTTCCCATTCTTACTTAAATCTTTGCCTAAGTTTTAACCTAAGCCAAGCTTAAAGATTGTAGCATCAAGGACTACTAGATTTTCCTTCTCTTTTAAATTGTTTATAATGTTTAAATTGTCCTTATACTCAATTTTTTCTCCTTAGCCCACTAATTTCTAATTTCTATAATTCCTTGCTATATAGCCAAATCTCTTACAACTATAACAATTTCTTTCCCTGTCCACATCCATTACATAAGGGTTCTTTTCCATTGGAGTAGGCCCTACCAGTATCTGTTGTATCTTTTGCCTCTTGGGCCAAACTTGGAGTAGAGATTGCTATAGTCTAAACTCTCCTTGATTGTTCTCTATTTTCTCTTGTATCTGCTTTTGATTTCTGTTTTTCTTTCTTCTCCTCAATATTTCTTTTTCTCTTTAACTCTCTTTCTAATGTCTATCTAGATTAGTAGTATGTTTGTGCTGCTGCTCAATACTAGTTGGAGGCCTTTTTGCCTCTATAAACTTTCTCCTTATTACTCTATTTATCTTTCTTTTGAACTCCTCTACCAATGTTCTTCCTTTGTATTTACTTTCTCTTCCTACTTTTCTAAATTATTGCACAAATTCCTCCATAGTTTTTTCTTTCTGTTTTACCTTTTTGAGCTTGGCTACTTTGACTGACTTCTCATCTCCTCCACTAAATTTATTTTTTAATTTCATCAAAAACCTACTAACTCAAATTCTAAATCTTTCAATAAATTCTCCTTCTATACATTAGCTAACTCTTCTGTACATATGATAATACCTATTGAATCTGTTCTTCTACTAATGCTTTCCTCATCTTTATTCTCAAATATAACTTGCATGCCATAATGAATCTCACCACTTTACTTGCTTCCCCATCAAATACTGGTAGCTTGGCTACTTTTATATTGGACCTAGTGTTGGGCCCTTCTACTACTACTTCTCTTGCTCTCTCTACTATTATTATGCTATTATTACTTGCAATGTCACTATCTGCTCCTACTATAACCTCGTTTGCTCTAAGAGTTGACTAAAGTTATGTTGACTCATATTATTATTGTAGGATAGAGGAGAATCAATTGGTAAAAGAGAAAGTGGTAGTGGTGTAAGAGAGAAAGATGTATATACTGGTAAAAAAAGAGAAGCTGGAGCTGGTCTCACTCTCAGACTCATTCCAAACTTGAAATAATCTCTGTAACTGTTAGTAGGCTTTAACACAATAAGAACAGCTAGGCTTTTTCTGCCTAACTAGTATATTTTTTATACCTAGGGTCTAGCAAATATTTTTGACTAAAGGCAGTGTTGTCTTTGGTCAAGGATAATAAAAGAGTAAAAGATGGAGAGAGCTCTGTATTGAGCATTCTCAGAAAATAGTATTAAGTTCTAATGTTATAACTTAAGTTCTTGAGTAAAAACAAAGACAACTTTTGTATTGAGTAATACAAAAGAACTTATTAGAGTTCCAAGTACAAGTCAGTCTACCTTATATACTATAGACCACTGTCTGTGCACATACTATATCTAATCTACTCTGAAGTTTATATGTTTTCTATAAGGTCAATATATTATTATCATATTATATGGCATTACCTATTTTAGAACCTTCTCTATTTTTCTCTCTGTGTCATATGATTGTGTGACCTGTGGCTGTTACATATAACATCACATTACAGCCTTTACATAAGTTCAAAATGATAGAAATAAAAATGAAACTTAAAATAAAATAAAATTAAAAAAATGAAACCAAGTCTAATGTTCACAACTTTGACAATATTCTTCTTTCCTCTATTACAAGATCCCTGTCTCCAACAAACACTTCTGCATCCAGAAATCCTATTTATTATTCTAACTTTATGTTCTATCTCTGCCAGACTTCAGTAGTAATTGACAAACTAGGAGAGCCTTTTTAAACTCTTGTTTCTTATATATTTATCTATTCTCTAAGTAATTTACTAGTAACCAGAATAAGATCTTTTGGGCCTTGTTCTTCTTTAGAAGTAGCTTTACCTCTAAATAGTTAGAGAGCCTCTTTTATAAAGAGTTTATTACTAACACTTTTTCCATTGCCATCTAGTCCAAGTTTGAGCAGTATTATAGTGCACTTGGACACTAATATTTTTCCTTTTCTTTTATCTATTTTTCTTGATTTAATATTTCTTTTCTTTTGATTTTTTTTCTTTTTCTTTTTATTGATGATGAAGAGGCACATGACTGTGGTCACATGACATATCACATGATGTGAGGTCATAGGCCTAGACTGGGTGAGAGCAGACTAGAAGTTGATATCAAAGAGCATGTTAACAGTATGTCTATCTTATGGATGACATATGGACCCTAGGGTAGGGTTAATTATTAGTGGCACAGACTATCTGTAATTTATATAAATAGGGTAGCAATTCAGCAGAGACTCCTTGTTGAGTTCTCTTGTGATCCTCACAATGATATCTGTCTTTGAGATTTATTGTTTGTGTCTCTATTAGTTTTGTGACTAGTGGTTGCTATAACAAGCAGCTCTTTCAAAAGTATTTCTTCTCAATTAATGATACTACCAAAGCTGTAAACAAGTGAGAAGAGACTAGTTATTACTAAGGGAGTTGTATGGTAAAGGACTACTTAGATAAGTTCCAGTTTCTTATATTTAAAGCCAACTATACAAATTTATACACTATAGTTATCAAATTCTACCATTAGCTTAGATTAGTAACTCAGAATTAAAACACAACCCTACTAGTAGAAAAGCTAGATAATATTGATTTCTTTACCTAGTATAATGCTGCTTGATATATAGATCAAGTCTGTTAGACAAATGAGGTGTTTCAGTCAATCCAACATATGATTCTTACTGTTCTCTTTAACTACTGACTACTGTAAAGTTCTTTGGTCTTCTTCATTTCTTAGCAGTCTTCTTCTATTTTATTCATGCCTCTGCATCAACTGCTGCCAGTGTTACCTTCCAGTGTGCCTATAAATATTGATGCCATACAAAAATCCTTTTCCACACCAATTCAAGTCTATGTTGTAACAACTAATACTAGTAATAGCAAAGATGCACAAACTTATATAACACTGGTATATCTCTGTTACTCTCATATTAAGGTTTACAAGAGAAACTTGACAGAGTACCTCTTACTACAGTATATACTATACATCATGGTCTATAGTCTATGCTCTGTACTACTTATCCTATTCTAAAACTATATATGTTGTCTATGAGTTTACTATGCTCTAACTATAAGGCAGACATATTATAGTCATGTTGTTATAGTATGCTTAGACACTAACAATTTATTTTTATTTTTATTTTATTTTATCTATTTTTCTTAATTTAATTTCTTTTTCTTTTGTTTTTGTTTTTGTTTTATTTTGGATGATAAAGAGATATATGACAATGGTCATATGAGATGTCACATGATGTGAGGTCATAGGTCTGGAATGTGGTAGAAGGGTCTAGAACAATGATGTTAGAAAACATGTTTGCCTTGTAGGAACAGTATGGTAAACTCATGGATAACATGTGTATATTAGGATAGAACTATTTATCATTAGTATGGACCATGTATATACTATATAAATAGGGTAGCAATTCATCAGGGACTTCTTGTTGAGTTCTATTATAATCTCTACAAGATACTACACTCTTAAGTTTACTTAGTAGTCTATTAGTTGTTCTTAGACTAGTGGTTGTCACAATAGTAGAACTTGACTATCTGGAACACTACATCATGTGGTTTCCTATTTCTTTCACTCTTACTCTTTATTTATCCTTGACTGAGATAGCTCAGTCTTTTAGTTAAGAAGATATATAGCCAGGCCTTAGGCTAAAGAGGTATACTAGCCAGGCAGAGAAAGCTTGGTCATTTAGTTACACTATAGTTCACTAGTATATATTAAATGTAAAACTCTTTGTAGACATGGTAGATAGTTATATTCAAGTAGAAGACTTGTGCTGTAGATTCCTTTATAATCTGTTTATGTAGAGTAGTGACATTGTCCAGTAAGAAAATGTTTAGATTAGAGATTTCCTTCTTAGGAATAATAGTGTAACAGTTCAATGAGGGCAGTAGTTAGTAGGGCAGTAGATAAGTAGTTGGTAGACAGTATGAAGTTGGATAAGAAGAATACTGGCTAGCACTTATAGAGGAAGTTTTTTGAAAGAAATCATTTTCTATTGTCAGATTTTATGGCAACAAGCAATGTTAATGTGAGTATTGTGGATATGAGTTAGATGAACATGGAAGAATTGATTAGAGATATGGGAGAGGAAGAAACAATGAAGTTATTGAAGCAGATAATGGAGATCAATGTGATGATGTTGAATTTGCAAAGATAAGTACTAGAGTTGTAGATAGCAGAAGATTAGAAAAAGAGGAGGCAACAAGAAAGAGAATAGAGAAAAGAAAACAAAGAAAGGTGAGAAGAGAAAGAGTAGAGAAGAAGAAAAGAAAAAGAAGAAGAAGAAGAAGAAAGAAAAAGGATAGAAGATGAATGGAGAAGAGTAGAAGAGATGAGGATAAGAGAAGAAAGAGGAGCAGAGAAAGAATGGAGATGACAAGAAATGTGGGAAAGAAAAAGTGAAGTAGATAGAGAAAAAGTGATGGTAGAGAGAAAATGTTTTGTTTGTAGAAGTTTTGGGCATATCACCTATTATTATAGGAATGTGGAAGAAGAGAAATCAATACCAATGCCCTCAAATAAATTTGAAGTATTAAAAAGTAGAGTGATGTAGAAA
>Ga0157368_1001325_pt1 | contig 10503 bp, 11 predicted proteins | sample AttbisABBM3_FD_113146 | JGI IMG/M metagenome (GOLD analysis project Ga0157368, IMG submission 113146) | Fungus gardens microbial communities from leaf cutter ant in Botucatu, State of São Paulo, Brazil - Atta bisphaerica ABBM3 | ecosystem: Host-associated > Fungi > Mycelium > Unclassified ...
CTCGCCGGACAGCGTCAATGGTTCTGACAATACTGCAGGCCTTAAAAGGAATCTGGATAAAGACGATAATAAAATTATCGTCACTACTATTCAGAAACTGAATAACCTGATGAAGGCGGAAGCGGACTTGTCCGTTTATCAGCAGCAGGTGGTGTTTATTTTTGATGAGTGTCACCGCAGTCAGTTTGGTGAAGCACAGAAGAACTTAAAAAAGAAATTCAAACGTTTTTACCAGTTTGGTTTTACCGGCACGCCAATTTTCCCGCAAAACGCATTAGGGTCGGAAACGACCGCCAGCGTTTTTGGCCGTGAGTTACATTCTTACGTGATTACCGATGCCATTCGTGATGAAAAGGTGCTGAAGTTTAAGGTGGACTATAACGATGTCCGCCCGCAGTTTAAGGCGCTGGAAACCGAAACCGACGAGAAAAAAATCAGCGCCGCGGAAAACCAGCAGGCTTTTCTTCACCCACTGCGCATCCGGGAAATTACACAGTACATCCTGAATAACTTCCGCCAGAAAACACATCGCACTTTCCCTGGTGCCAGAGGTTTTAATGCCATGCTGGCAGTAAGTAGCGTGGATGCGGCAAAAGCGTATTACGCGACGTTTAAAGAGCTACAGGCAGAGGTGGCTAATAAATCAGCCAGCTATAAACCGTTGCGGGTGGCAACTATATTCTCTTTTGCAGCGAATGAAGAACAAAGTGCTATCGGTGACATTACTGATGAAAGCTTTGATACCAGTGCAATGAATAGTAGCGCCAAAGAGTTTCTGGATGCAGCCATTGATGACTATAACGCTCACTTTAAAACGAATTTCAGCACTGACAGCAACGGCTTTCAAAACTATTACCGTGATTTAGCCCTGCGAGTTAAAAATCAGGACATCGACCTGCTCATTGTGGTGGGAATGTTTTTAACCGGTTTTGACGCGCCGACGCTGAACACTCTGTTAGTCGATAAAAACCTGCGTTATCACGGTTTGATGCAAGCGTTCTCACGCACTAACCGTATCTTTGATGCTACAAAGACCTTCGGCAATATTGTGACGTTTAGAGATCTGGAACGAGCAACCATTGATGCCATCACGCTATTTGGGGATAAAAATACCAAAAACGTGGTGCTTGAAAAAAGTTACAAAGAGTACATGCAGGGCTTTACCGATATCGTGACAGGTGAGGCCAAGCGCGGCTTTATGGATATTGTTACGACATTGGAATATCAGTTCCCTGATCCGGCTAGCATTGATAGTGAGAAGGGGAAAAAGGCCTTTGTTAAATTGTTCGGCGAATACCTGCGGGCTGAAAATATCCTGCAGAACTACGACGAATTTGCCATGCTGAAAGATCTGCAAAAAGTCGATATCAGCGATCCCGATGCCGTCGAAATATTCAAGACAGTGCATTATCTTGACGATGAAAAGTTTGCCGAACTACAGACAATTCGTCTCCCCACAGAACGTAAGATTCAGGACTATCGGTCAGCCTACAATGATATCCGTGACTGGCAACGTCGCGAGAAAGTGGCTAATGACAAGGATAAGTCAACCACCGACTGGGATGATGTCGTGTTTGAAATCGACCTGTTGAAATCTCAGGAGATTAATCTGGATTATATCCTCGGTCTGATATTCGAGCATAACAAACAGAACAAGAGCAAAGACGGGCTGACCGAAGAAGTCAGACGTCTTATCCGCTCAAGCTTGGGCAATCGAGCCAAAGAAGGGCTGGTTATTGATTTTATTCAGCAGACGAACCTGGATGAACTACCAGATAAGGCCGGCATTATTGATGCTTTCTTCGCTTTTGCTCAGCGCGAACAGCAGCGGGAGGCAAATGCATTGATAAAAGAACAAAACCTGAATGATGAGGCTGCCAGACGTTATATCATAAATTCGCTGAAACGAGAGTATGCAACGGAAAATGGCACGGCATTGAATGATGCCCTGCCTAAACTGAGCCCGTTAAATCCTCAGTACAAAACCAAAAAACAGACAGTTTTTCAAAAAATAAGTGCCTTTGTTGAGAAGTTTAAAGGGGTTGGCGGTCAGCTATAGTCATTCATAAGGGAAAATATTTTACTTATATATTTAACAAGGGAATTTAAGGATGAAGGCAAAAGAAGCCAAGTTGCTCAACTTTCTGCAGACAGCACCTCAGCTAGTTATCCCGATCTATCAGCGTATTTATTCATGGAGTCTGAAGGAGTGCGAACAGCTTTGGGATGATATTCTTCGCTGTGGAAAAGATGAGAATAATCAAGGACATTTTATCGGTTCCGTAGTCTATATCGAAAACGGACTTTATCCGGTGACTTCTCAGTCACCCTTGTTGATCATTGATGGTCAACAGCGCATCACTACAGTCTCATTGTTAATCGCAGCTTTAGCCGAAGCTGTAGGCGATGAAGAATTTATTGAAGGGTTCAATCAAGCTCAGTTACGGGGTTTCTATTTAACCAACCCCTTATTGTCAGGCGAGAAGCGCTATAAACTCATTCTATCTAAAACAGACAACGACACGTTACGCGCTATTATTGATGGAAAACCTCAGCCAGAGAATGTTTCTTTACGCGTATCAGAAAATTTTGAGTATTTCAGAGAAAGGTTGAGAAATAAGGAACTGCTGGATATTGTCTGTAAAGGGCTGAGTAAAATCATCGTGGTCGATATTTCTCTTCAACGCGATCATGATAATCCACAGCTTATCTTTGAAAGTATGAATTCCACGGGGAAAAAATTAAGTCAGGCCGATCTTATCCGCAATTACATCCTCATGGGGCTGGAAAACGAGCGTCAGACGATGTTGTATAATGATCACTGGCGTAAGATGGAGCTTCTGTTTGGTCAGGAAGCTTACTCTGAGCAATTTGATGCTTTTATGCGTCACTACCTTACGGTAAAGACGGGAGATATCCCTAAGATTGATGGTATTTATGATGCATTTAAAGAGTACTTCTGTCGCAACAGACAGCCTGTTGAAATTGCAGTTGCAGAGATACATACATATGCAACTTACTATTGTGCGATTGCATTAGGTATTGAGAAAAACAAACAGCTTAAAGAGATATTCCATAACATTCGTGAGTTAAGGATGGATGTTGCCTATCCTCTTATGCTGGAACTCTATCATGACTACCAACTGAACATCCTGAAATTAAATGACTTTGCGGAAGCCTTACGCCTGATTGAAAGCTATGTTTTTCGTCGGGCAGTATGTGCTATCCCAACAAACTCAATGAATAAAACTTTCGCTGGATTGAGTAAAAGCTTTTATAAAGAAAGATATCTGGAAAGTTTAAAAGCAGCGTTTATATTGCTGCCATCTTATCGTCGCTTTCCGACCGATGAGGAGTTTAAAAGAGATATACAAACACGCGATCTCTATAACTTCAGAAGTCGTAGCTACTGGCTTAGAAGACTCGAAAATCATAACCATAAAGAACCGATCCCGGTTGATGAATATACCATTGAACACATCATCCCGCAGTGTGATAACCAGATAGAAAAGGTGCCAACTGCGTGGAAAGTTGAGTTAGGAGATGAATGGCAGCGTGTATGGGAAACATGGCGGCATTCACTGGGGAATCTGACACTAACGGGTTATAACTCTGAATATAGCAATCGTTCATTCGCTGATAAGCGTGATATGGATGGGGGATTCAAATATAGTCATCTGCGCCTGAATGACGGGCTTGCTGCTCTTAGCGAATGGAATGAAGAGACGATTATAGCCAGAGCGAAAAAAATGGCAGGGCAGGCAAGCCATGTCTGGCCAAGTGCCAGTCTTCCCGCAGATTCGCTAAAAAATTACCAACACAAAAGTGAAAATAATATTTCTTATGGCTTCAAAGACCATCCCCACCTTATGAAAAAACATGTTCATGAGTTGTTTGAAGCATTCCGTAAAGCAACGCTGGCACTTGACCCATGCGTCACAGAGGTTTTCCTGAAGCTTTATGTTGCCTATAAGGCTGAAGTAAATTTTGTGGATGTCGTGCCGCAGGCAAAGCGACTGCATCTTTCACTGAATATTCCGTTTGCTGAAATTAATGATCCGCGCGAATTATGCCGGGATGTCTCTAACATAGGTCGATGGGGAAATGGTGATGTTGAGATTGGATTCGAGAAGCTCGAAGATTTGCCATATGTTATGTCTTTAGTAACGCAGGCATTTGAGCGTCAAATGGATAACTAGTTATTAATAAATTCACGAGCTGGAAAATTTAGTGTATTTGCTTTAAAAATAAAGGGAAGGGAATATTAATTGCTAAAAATATTTCCTTAATTGAGTTACCAGATTACATCTACGATTCTGTAAAGGAGCTTTTCCTATGCCAACATTAAAATTTTTAGCCTCTATTTTTGCTTTGGGTCTCTTTTCTACCACTGTTTTAGCTGAGGAGGCGCACGTCTGTCGTTCGGCCTCCCTGCCTCAATCCAATAGTGCAGCAACTTTGTCTGATAACACTCAGTTTTCATGTGGTAGCGATATATCTGGCTCAGTACCTGCTTTGTCAAAAGCAGGCTGGAAAGTTACGCATGTTCTGGAACAGTCAGATATCTCAGCTTTATCCTCAATGAAATCTGGTAAAATGCCGCCGAACCCAGAGGATTTAGCAAAAACCTACTGGGTTTTAATAATTCAAAAATAAATTATTAGTATTTTAATTTAAAGGCTGTTTAAGCCTCGAGGTTAAGAGTAGGTTCAGCTGACGGGAGTGCGATAGTCTTTTATATCATTCCTGTCAGATAATCGATAGTATTAATAATAATGCCTTAGCCTGTCTGGGAAGGTCGGAGCTTTTCTAAAGCTAATTGAAAAATATAAATCATCAATTTTAATGTTAAAGGTCTCATAAATTTTCCATCTGTGCTTGGCGTATTTTACAAGTTTTCCACCTTACTATTAACTCTTCACTAACATAGTTATTCTATTCAAAAATTTAAGATGTTTTCCATATAAAACTATTCCTCATTCTAATTTCGAAGGCGTAGTAGAGAAGCACAGAGGATTATAGATGTTAGGATTATCTATGGCTTTAAATGTAAAGTTCACCATCAATGATGCGTACTACTCACTGCTGTCCCTTTCGGATTTAGGTACGTTCCTCGTATTCTCTGGCAATAGTGCTTACCGTAACCGGGGTGCCTGTAAAATGATTTCCAGGGAAGCCCTCGTTCCTGCAGGTAAATACTGGATGGTTGATCGGTCTTAGAGAGAACTCATGTCACAATTAAATGCTTACATGCGGGATATTTATAGCCACTTCGTAAATGGTGCTACGTTAAAAAAATCCAAATGGTTTGCACTATAGCAGAATGACTGGAAAATCGAAGATTATATGTGAATAGAAAACGTAAAGCGGAGTAACCTTCATGTTTATCCCGGTCTTGTATCGGAAGATTTTATTACATTGAGAAAAAAGCGTCACCGCGTTGCTGAAAAATAATCAAGGCCGAACGTGCAGTGAGTACAGTTAAAAGATCCTCGCGGAAAAACTCCTGATCATTATTTCCCTGCGCACTTGGCTGGCGCGCGTCTTATTATTTACTGCCAGCTAAAAATTAATTTTATATCAAAATTGTTTTATAAATAGCTTATTAAAGGCTATTTTAAGCTGGACTTTTGTTCTCTTTCCTGATGATATATACAGGTATTTAGCGCGGTGCGGATGTGCTGCAACACACCCGCGCCGCTAATCACAATCACTATTGAAAAGGAATAGTAATCATGACTGACGCCCATTCTATTGCACAACCGTCTGAACCAGAAGTCTCTCCGGCAAATAACCGTCAATTAACGGTTGGCTACGCGAGTCGCTATCCGGATTACAGCCGAATCCCCGCTATCACCATGAAAGGGCAATGGCTGGAAGCAGCCGGTTTTGCCACGGGCACAGCAGTAGACGTAAAGGTAATGGAAGGCTGTATTTTGCTCACCGCCCGGCAGGAGAGCGAACTGATGCAGTCTCTGCGCCAGGTGTGCAAACTGTCGGCGCGGAAACAAAAGCAGGTGCAGGAGTTTATTCAGGTGATATCCGGTAAACAGAAAATAGCCTGAATGAAAAGCTGCTCCCGATATTGCAGCGGGAGCGGTTAACTATCAGGACGCAATCACTTCCACCATTACATCCGTTGCCGGACTTTCTTTACTGTTGGCCACGTTCACCGCATTACAGCCTGACACCTTAATGTCCGACTGCAAAGAAATACTGTCCCCGACGTTAACGTTATATCGACTTCATACAAAGTGAATGCGCCAGCATACTATTTATTAATAAAAGCGAATGTTCAGCCTCTGCCGACATTTGCCATCCGCATAATTAACGGGATACTGAGGAGGCTTTTATGCGTCTCAGGCTTTAAACACCTGCGTCTGATGCCACTCAATAAACCGCTCAGCAGGCCACAGCACTTTATCTTTAGGCAGATGAAGCCTTTGCCCCTCAAGCGCCCAGAAAAGCTGGTCCACAATAGGGCTACGATTGACCCCACCTGATATCTGAATCTTCAGGTCTTCATCAATGCCGATAGCGCCTTTATCGAATGCAGAATGGTGTACGGAGCAGAGGGCCAGTCCATTATTGACTTCACAAGGGCCTCCATATTGCTTCCAGCGTATGTGCGCCGCCTCAAGTCCGACCAGCGCACCATCCAGTCGCAGGTCATACCCGCAAATGGCGCATTGTGAGTGATAAGCCCGTAAAATCATGTCGCGAAAGCGAGGGTCGCGAGTTCTCATCAGCGTGACTAAATCGAAGCCTAACAGTTCGGCCAGCTTAATCTGGAGACTTTCGGGAAAGCGCTCAGTCAGAATCTGCTGCGCCAGTTTGTCGATTAGGGCTGGATTTTTTTGCAGAGTCTGATAACTCTCCTCATCGAATCCGCCGCTGACCTGATTTTCAATCAGCTCGCGTTTAGTCGGTTGAATATTCCCTTTACGCGGTCTGCAATTCTCTGTGTTTTCCAGCGTCCAGAATCCATCTGTTCTCAGCCGCCAGAAAGGCATATTGGGATAGTACTCCCGCCTTTTTGGACCAAACTCAATCAGCAGCCTGGTTAACGGCTCATCAATTTCATTTCCATAATTAAATAGCCGCGAATGTCCTTTCCTGTATTGGGATAATACATATAGCAGTAATAGGGGTTTATGAGGGGCGCATTGATCGCCTTTGCGCCAGACCGCGACATCGGAAATTGCAGTCTGAAGTGATTGGGCTGGAGTCATAGTCAGGGCTAAGCAACGGATAATTATTGCGATCATGCTCTTAAAAAGTATGAGATTCAATGCATGCTCACGAGAACATTCTGTGAGTTGCGTCTGTTCCACGACCTCACAGTCCTTGTTGCCTGAACCGCCCTGCAGCAAATGTGGAGTATGAATTAATGGGAAGCAGGTTAATGAAATCCGCTTCTCATCTGGACTGCCTGAAAAATCAGCTATACCATTCTCGGGCGAACTACATAAGGAGATGTAAGTATGAGCACCAGAAGAGAAATTAAGGATGGAGCATCATTTGACGTACTCGACAGAGGCATTGTTTATACCGAAGTGTTGGGCTGGATTGATATGGGCCATGCTCGTGGCAATGACGTTGCTGCACTGAGGCGTCAGTTCTCTGAGGGCGAGCGCAGCGGCAAGCCATCTTATTCAGTCATGTATCGGCAGGATATGGGCGTTTTTAAGTTCAAATCGCGCTTTGGTGTTGGCAAATTCTCTCACTGGGAAATTAAGCGAGGCCGGAGCACCGATGAGATAAACAGAATCATGCTGGCGATGATGATGAACACCGCGTCCAGATTTGAAGGTCTGCAAAGTCTGCGGTCATTCTCATGGTATACAGACAGTGGCTTCAGTGGTGAGGATTTGGTGTCTGATCTGTTCGGGTTTTATCGGGCTATCATACCGGGTCGATATGGCTATCGTCTCAAGCCAGTCAGGTATGATTCAGCTGTTCGGCGCTGGGACTACTATGGGGCTATCGGCTCCCATAAAAATCATGGATTCCGCCCGATTCTTTTTCCTGACCCGGATGACAAATGCGTCCGACATCAGCCATATAAGCTAAATCTTCCGCATTTTATGACCTGGCTCAGGCCATGGAACGATTTCACTTCTGGAATCGTTAAGGTCGTTACCAATGATGGGACATCACTCTCATTCATAGGGACGAAGCAATGAAAAACCTGTTTAAGTGGCCCGCACTTGTGGCTGCCACCGTCCTTATTCTCATTGGCTTGTTTGTCTGGTTTGTTGCATCGGACTCTGATGAGGCGACTGTTTATAAAGAAAATGATTTCTTTAACTACCACATGCTGACAGACCCGGATATTGAAAATGCCCCGCGTATAACGGACAACTACTACTTTGAATCGCATCCTGGTGACGGTTATTCCCCTTCAAATAGCATCGTATTTAAAAGGGCTACAGATACTGCATCGCTCAGCGCTTATCTCAAAAAACTGGGGTACGCAAAGCAAAAACGCAGTTTGGGTGAGAAGGAGATATGGGCAAAGCCTAGTCAGCTGGATGGGGATCTGTTTTATCTGTACGTTAACCCTACTACCCGTGAGGTTGAGCTGACTAAGGTTCTGAATAATTGAGTCGCCTGAACGGGAAATCATTGTGGCGATGCCGATCTCTGCCGCTGGTCATCGCGCTGCTGCTCACAGGATGTGCCCGCTCTGACGCGCTGTGGACGGTCACGCATGACCTCTGCATGAATAACTATCACTACCGTCGCGATCCGGCACCCTGCCAGCAAGTCTATCTGCCGCAGGACAACACACAGGGCTACAGCATCATCCAGAATCCTCGCCATAAGCTGCACTTTATTCTGGTGCCCACGGTGGCGATGTCCGGCATTGAGAGCATTACGCTGTCGCGCCCCGGACGTCCCGATTATTTCGGCTACGCCTGGTTAATGCGCTATCGTCTGATGGCGGCCTATGGTGCTGAAGTACCTGAGGATCGGCTCGGCATGGCGCTGAATTCCGCTTATGGCCGCAGCCAGAATCAACTACATGTTCATCTGACCTGCCTGCGGGAGGATGTGTATCGCCAGCTTCAGGCCGAGCGCCCCTTTATTCATAATGACTGGCGACCCTTGCCTGACCGTTTGCTGAACCACACCTACTATGCCCGTCGTGTTATGCAGCCCACAGCGATGGGGATTTATCCTGTTTCCTCCGTGGCGCGCCATTTCCATCTGTCGCCGCCGCAGCTGGCAGAGTCTGGGGTGGCGCTTATCCCGACGACGTTCTCGGGAGAAAAAGGGTTTATCCTGCTAACCACCCGGCGCGGTTGGGATAAGGGTAACCGGGCGTCTGTTGAGTCGCTACTGGATAAACGCTGCGCTATTCTTTCAGCGCCGCCAGCTGACGTTTCAGCCGCGGAGTAACTAAACCTCATCCCCCGGAATCCTCTTCCGACCCAGCCACTCTGGTGTAATCAAACCCTCTGATAGCACGAACCTGCTGACGAAGACGATCGCCCGAGCATCGGTTTCGTAAACAATGAATCAGGTTCGTATCTGCCGGTATAGTAAGGTCTTGTAGTGGTTTGTCAGACCCGTCAATAGGTGACTTTAAGGGCAAAACCAACCTCAGGATGCTGCCCATAAAATGCGATCCGATGTTTTTATAAACAAATGTATGCTAAACTTAATAGAAGTTATTAACTATTATTAATCGAGGTGTTCCCTATGGGTTCTCTTACAAAACAGACCATTAGCGCACAGATACCTACCGAGCTGGCTAATGCTGTAGAAAATCTGGCTGTTGAGCTGGATCGTTCTAAAAGCTGGATAATCAAGGAAGCGTTGACCACTATGCTGGCTGAAAGGGAACGGCGTCATCAGAGCATTCAGGCTGGCCTTGCCGATGTGGATGCCGGGCGTGTAGTAAGTCACTCGGACCTTGTTGAATTTGGTAATCGTTTAAAGAAAAGCTGATAAATGGAAATTTACTGGACGCTTAAAGCTCAGGATGACCTGGAACGCATCTACCGTTTTGCTCTTCAGTACAGCCGCCAGCATGCTAATGATGTCTTAGACCGCCTGATAACCGGCAGTGCTGGCCTTAAGGCGCGCCCAGCAATCGGCATACAACAGATTCGATATGAACCTCGGGAAGTTCGAAAGGTGATACTGGATGACTACGAGATTCACTACGAACTCCGTGATAACGCCATCTATATTGTGGATCTCTGGCATACAAAAGAAGAGCGATGATGCTGTTGATGGCTGTTGCTTACTGACCTGATACTTATTTAAAGCTCACTTCTCAAAACCCAAAAAAGACACCGTTCCATCAGTGCCTTTCCCAATCTCAACTCGCAGCCCATCGACCACCAAAACCCCTTACCGATACAGCGTCGCTTTCCCCACCGAACTAAACAGCGCCATCTTCGCCGCGACCACTTCACTTGCCGCCTGCATCGGTTTAACAAACAGAGCATTAGGCTCGTGTCCGCCCTGTTTCAGCTCCTGTTCCAGCGC
>Ga0157368_1001326_pt1 | contig 10501 bp, 13 predicted proteins | sample AttbisABBM3_FD_113146 | JGI IMG/M metagenome (GOLD analysis project Ga0157368, IMG submission 113146) | Fungus gardens microbial communities from leaf cutter ant in Botucatu, State of São Paulo, Brazil - Atta bisphaerica ABBM3 | ecosystem: Host-associated > Fungi > Mycelium > Unclassified ...
CTCCTGTATTGAGTAATACAAGAGAACTTGATAGATTTTCTAAGTATAAAGTATCTATCTTATATATATAATACTTATATATGCTGGGCTAATAGTCTGTGCTATACTAAACCTAGCCTACTCTAAAGAGCATATATATAACATACTATATGATATCATTGTTCTAGAATCTTCTATATCCTTCTATTGTGTCACATGATTGTGTAACTACAACTGTAATATGTGTCATGCTTCTATCATGCTTTGTAACTTGTGTGACATTACATCACATGCTCTACCTAAGTCTAAAATAAATGAAAGTGAAAATGAAAACCAAAAATAAAATAAAAAAGAAATAGAATAGAATAAAGTCAAGTCTATTGTTCACTACTCTGACAAAGGGAATTGTAGTGTAGAGAATAACTAAAGAGATATTATAGAGATAGTTTCTAGAAGATAGAATGATCTGAAGTTCAGATGATAAGTTATTAGAAAATAAAATACAAGAGACTGATCTATGTATAAGTAAGTGTAGATATGGAAATATATCTAGAACTGGTTAGATTCTTATCTAAGATTATAAAGTAGAAGTCTTGGAAGTTGGTTTATAATACTAACCCCACAAGTAACTTATTATAAACTTAGACTTAAGGGATGAAGTGAAAGCACAACTCTTATATTGAATAACATAAGAGAACTCAATAGAGTCCTTAATACAGAGTAGTCTACATTTTATACTACAGGTTGTGGTTTATATGCCATTTACTCTAGCCTATCCTAATACTACATGTATACTCCATAAGATTAACATGTCTTAGCTATATTGTTATAATGTTAGCTATTATAAATCTCCTTTCCAATCTTTTTATGTGATATCACATTACCCTTTCTGCTTAGATAAGATAAGATAAGATAAGAAAAAGATAAGAAATATAAAAGTAAAAAGTGTTTTATGTCTATTTTTACAATTTTTGACATAACTTATCTTCTATAGTAGTGTCATATCTTTTTAAACTCTGTGATTACTCACTCTTCTACAGTGGAGTTTACTTCTATCTAAACTCTACACTTAGTTAGTATTTCTTCATGAATTATTTTAAACAAACATTTGTTCAGCTGGGCTTAGACACTGACCTCACTTAATGTAAATAATCACTAAATTATGTAATAACATCACTTTAGTTTTCAAGTGTTTTAGACACTTATTCTAGTATTTAAGAACTAGTAGATACTCTGTAATTTCCAGTCTAATAATTAACCATAGTTCTCAATTAAAGTTTCTGCTACTATTAACCCTAAACTCTAGTATGGCAACATACTTTACTTCATCAGTACTCTCTCTCTCTCAAACTTTGTTTTATCTTCTGAAGTTGTAAACCAAGTGACATGTAGATGGTGTAGCATATAAGCTAAAGCCAAGATTGTTCTGAAAGCTCACAACTTTATATTCCATACTTGTTGAACTTCAACTAATACTATGAACTTTAGCCTTCAAGTATAAACTATGTCTAACAAGATCAGTGGAAGTATGTTATCTATAGTCTTGTACAGATATAGTCAGATTGGTATGTAATATTTATAACAAGAAGTTAGGAATAGACTCTATGAAATGAATTATTAGGAATAGTAAAAGAAATAAATGCAATAGGATGAGGAGAAAAATATAACTAGGATGAGAATAAGAGAAAGATAAAACAAGCTACTAAGGTTAGTACAAGAGAAAGTCATACAGAGAGCAAAGTAGTGGAAGAAAACAAGATGATAGTTAAATCATTACTTCTTCTATTCTGTTAGTAACTAGTACATTGGAGAGGAAAAATACACAGCAGCATGAAACAGTGTAAACAACTAACAACCACTTACCAATAGTAAGATTGTTAGTAGAAAGCTTTTAGATATAAGCAATGTAAGACAAGTAGTATAACTTGAACTGATTAATAACAATATATCTACTAAGGTTTATATATCTACAGGATATATTACTAATATCAATACTAATTAAGAAACAACATATGTAAGATATATATTGTCTATGTGTAAGTAGCATATAGACTGTACTAATAAATAAATAACACTTGAGTGACTCATTTGTAAATGAGTGTTATACATCATCACATAGTCATGCTGTGCTGATTGCAGTATGAGTATGAATAAGCAAAATGTTTATTCAATATAGTATTGTTAGAAATTTTTAGGCATAACATATAAGTTGAAACTAAGATTATCATTCATATTGCACTTTCTATTACAGATCACTTGGCCCACTTGCAGATAAGTACTCCAATGAATCTAACTTCCATATAATATCTATAGACTCCTCCAATGAGTGTGATTCACATCCAACACCAAGATATTTTTTAGAAAGCTGCATAGTATAGAAGAATTGGACTTTCACAAAACCTTTTTGACTTGGAAGTCCAGGGCTGAAAGTCAGTGTGTATTAGCAGCTTTTTAGTATTGTTGTTGAGCTATAGAAATCTCAGACTTGAGAGTACTCTGGAGTTCATCAAGATTAATGGCAAAGTCACAAACAGTCACAAACTTAAGAGAAGGCTATATTATGATCAGAATATACTGAGATGTTTGGATGGTAACCTTTACTGGCAAAGAATAGGATGATACTGGTAGTAGTATACTACTAACTGAAAGCATTGTTGTATATGAACTCTGCTAGCAGCTCAAACCAATTATCTTGTTAGTAGTTACAATATACTTGGAGATATTGCTCAAAAATCTGGTTGGTATATTCTGTTTGCTTATCTCCTTTAGAATGATAACCAGAGATGAAGTGGAGACACATATCTAGAGCTGTCCCTGGAGACCAGAAAAAGTCAGAGGTGACACGTGAGCCTCAAATTCAGCATAATTTTTCATCATGCAGAATTTGGGCTGGCTATCTGAGTAGATGATCTACATGCCTATGTCAATGTCAATAGATGGATGTGCTTTTGCCTTGCTGTCTCACATGTTGTCTAACCTTCTGTGTTACTTTGTGCGGCTAAATACGCCAATACGCCTTCCTACCGACTCTGAAAACTGTTCCCTCATAGATCAAAAAGCTCAAATCTCCGTCGATACTATCATTAGAGATTCCACCAAAGTTTCTGAGAAGACCACCATTAAGAGATCAGTAGTTGGCCGCCATTGTATCATTGGCAAGATGGTCAGGATTGCAGATTGTGTATCTGTCATCGAGGATGGGTGCATATCCACAATTTCATTTCATTGCTTTGGTCAGATCTCTTGTCTGTGCCAAACGTCAATTGCATTTCGGGAAAAATCGGTCTCAAAACAGAACTAAACCGCTGTATCATGCAAGCTGGTTACGAAAGTAATGCAGGAGGTTGGGTGCCTCTATATTCTTGCGAAGGCCTGTGACTGACTTGCTATGGATATCATCATGAATGAGAAACTGGAAATTACGGACTGGACCGTTACCAGTATCACAGAAATCGAGGACGGTTCCGAAAAGAGAAATGGCGATGAATCATGGAAAAACTTCCATCGAGATAAACGAATAGGTGAATGTATAGGCATCTTAAAGAAAAGTGAAATTATCCACTCTGAGAAATCTGACCAGGCATCTGATTGCCTAGGCCTTGGGAGAATCGCGCACCACGACCACCTCGAGTGCCTCCTGTAATTGGAATTTGTTTAGCACAAAGTAGGACTGAGTGCAATTACTTACCCCTTGTACCTCGAGTTCGCTCACCGCGGCCACGTCGTTCCTGGAGTTGCTCCCCGCGCTTCTCCCCTTTCGTTCCATCCAAACGGTCGGACCACACGTTGTTGGAACCAAATTTGCTATCTAATATTTTCTCGTTTTGTTCAACCATGTTCCCTATTTTTTCCGCGATTGTTTGAGCAAGTTGTTGAGGTGGAGTCAGCTGGATGCGGTGGAATACAATAACCCCTGATGACTGATCCAAAGAAGCTTGCAATTCCTCATTCCAAATCATCTTTGAGACGATTGATGTGACAACCCTTAATGATAGGGAGAATGTACGCGACAATAAGGAGAGCGAGAGCGTGCTGTACTGAGAAGCGCAGGCGAATAAATAAGTTCGAAGGCCTTGCTCCTGTATGCGTCTAGATAGATACGCTGATAAGAATCGGCGAATCGGCGAATAAGTTAACATACTTTGCGAGCATCTCTTTGGCTGCCTTTGGTTCTGACATGAGGTCCCATGTTTGGATGTCTTGGACCAAGTCCCGACACTTCATCCAATCACCATCTTGTAACGCCTTACTTGCCTGCATGATGTGGTCCCTGGTACTTTCTGGAGGTCCCGCGAAGACTTGTCGATCGGCGAAATCTAACAATTTTCGGAACGGTTTACAAATCGCCTTTCGTTTTTGTTCTTCTGAGTCAATACTCGCGAGCAGGGGAATTTCAATCAACATGCTCGAGACAAGGAAAATTGCCTCCAAAAGCTCCATGTTGATATGCATATGGAAGGGGAGCATCCGTTGCTTCTCAGCTTTCTCTTGCTCGGGGCTAAGGACTTGAAAGCGTTGCTGGTGAACACCCTGAGCAAGCAATTCCTTCACTCTCTGGGTGGCGAAGATTTCCTGTAGGGTTGTATGGGCCTCCCTAATTAATCCAGACCTGAATGCACAAAGTCCCAGCTGAACAATTGTACGGTTGTATAGAATTTGCGTTGCAACGTCTGCCGAATGGATTGATTCCTGAAGATGCGACATAAGCAGCATGTCACGAGCAGTGTAAAAATCGTTGTGGAGAGCACAGTGATAGATTTGACTGAGCATGGCTCTGGTGCGTAACAAACTGTTGCCGGACTTGTAAAGGTAAACACACAAAGCGTGGATAAGGGAAGAGGAATCCTCAGCGTCTGAAAGAATATTCCTTGGTTTGATTGCTGATGCTTCAACGGCAGATTCTAAGGCTTGAATCACCAGAGTCGGCTGATTGAATTTGTCATCTACCACGAAAGAAGAAGTGGTGAGGCATACCTTAGAATAAATAAGCTCAAGTCGCCGCATGGTCACACGAACAAGCGATTCCTCCTGTTTCGTCTTCTCGTAGAGTGCCTGGGCTCGACAAATAGTACGATATAGGACTTTCTCATCCTTCAGTCGCTCAACGTACTCAGTTCCATGTGGATCAATATGCTGCAGACTACGCGTAAATTCGTCGCAAAGTCGATCAATGAAGCTGATGAAGCTGCCCCAGATCTGTACAAGGCCGCCTTCCGATTGAGGGGTCCGCTCAATGAGTTCGTCGTAGTCGTCAACAATTTCTTGAATTGAATAATCAGAACTGGCAGAGATAATTGAAATCAATTCATCAACTTCTCGTTGTGCTGCCAGCCACAACTCGACCGGCATATACGAAGAAGCAGAGGAACTATAATCGAATCGACATGAGATGAGGGCAAGAAGTACACGAATGCGTTGATAAGTAGTTGTCGAGACTTGAAGAAGTTTCTCAAGAATGCGTATTTGTTCTGCTCGGTCGGTATTCTGGGTCAGTTGATCAACAAGATGTACCAGATATCAAAATGAAAATTCTCCCACTTTCTTGCCTCTAGCTTCCTGGACTGCTTGGAGAGTTTTAAGGACGCCCTCCGCGCTGATTTGTATGACACGTCCTCCCTTCCCTACGGTTGCGAAAGCATCTTCGTCCTCTTGTCGACTTACGGCATGGACTGAGGTAGACATAACAGGTTGTACAGAAGTTGAGAATGCAATGGTAGCCCGATAGTCTCGCTCGAATGCCTCTGGATCCTAGGCGAGATTGTATAAACGAGCTTGTACAAGAAATATGAAACTCACATTTTTGAACCCTGCAACCTCCGACTCATGCTCTTTGAGCGCCTTCTTAGTCTTTTGCTTCATCGCTGTCAGAGCCTTGGCTTTAGTTGCATTCAATTTCTTTTTTGCATCTTTGTCTGAAAGTACGTTTTGAACAGCGGTATCCAGGCTCAAGAGCATTTGAATGTAAAATGGAGAAAGAGGCTCGGAAACGTTCTGTTGTCGTTGTACCATCTTCAAGACTTTATCATATTCTTATTTGCCTATTATCAAGAGTGTAGAACCCGGATTGCTATTGGTAACATACCGGAAGAAATTGCAACCCAATCGTCATTCTTCAAGCCATTGTCAATAACTCTTCCTGAAGCCTCCATCTCCGCAAGCCTTCTTTCCTGGGCACTCAAAATCCGGGTGGTGGGTTTATCTTGATCACCACTCTCCTCTTCATCGGACTCATCTCGAAGAGGTAAGCCAGGGCGCCGTCGTTGCGGTCCATCACTGTCGTCGCTTTCACTTTCCTCTTCGTCTGATGAGCCATTTGATGAAGTAGAGCCCGCCGTGCGTAGGAAGCGGGACATGGCTGATTTTTGGATGGTTGTGGTTGGTTTTGGAGGTGCCTCATCACCGCTGCTCATGAGCTCATCTTCAGATTCTTCTGTATCAGAATCGGAGTCGCCTGCCTGCCTAAAGAATCGGGACATAATGAGTCAGAAGGATAATAGATATCCTCCAAAAATTTAGTGTCCCAGCAATGACTCAGCAGCCTTTTTCCCACACCTCGTATCCCACGGTCTAAACCTAGCCACTTCATAGGCTTTCCTCATCGAAAAAGAGCTCTCAGTCCCTCACTTCCTGTTACCCAGCCAATAGCTCCACTGACTGTTAACTCAAGCAGCATTTTTCTGAATGAGTGTCAAATCTGTACGACTGCACACTGGGATTATGAGACACTAATTAATATGAGGTAACTACTGCCCCTGCTCAAGTATGTGAAGAAAATGTACAAGTTTGAATCCCCTGTTTTGTCTACAGCTTGAACTTGTACATTTCAGAAAATTACTATACATATTCAAAGACTACCTCCACTGGAGCCATTGATAGTGCTATGGTTGGCTCGTCCAGAGTACATCTCAGCAGCCTTATTAGCATACCACTGCTTGTCAAAGCAATGGCACCAGAAGGGACACTTGTTGTCATCAGCAGAGTGGTTACCCTTGCAATTCAAACACTTGAAAGTGTAAGGGTAGGGTACACCAGCTGCAGTTATCTCTCTAGGAGGGTTAGACTTAGTATTAGCCTTATAACACCAAGCTAGGAACCTGTGGTTCTCTGCTCTGTAAGGACCACCACATTTCTGACATTTAGTGCTTTGAGCACAACAGGCATGTATTGGATGTTCCCAGCACCAACAATTGCATATTGGACAACCCTAAGTAGTTCCTTGGACTGTAGCTGTATGCTACCCAAAGTTAAATGAGTGGTTAATAAGTGTTTTTCCCTTTGAGCCCTTTTGAGAGTTCCAAATGTCAATCCAAATTACTGACATGTCAGAGCTAAATGAGACCTTCATAATACAAGGTATAGAGGCCAGTGTGATGCTCTCAAAGAGAGAAGAGCAAGAAAGAGCTTCCACCACTTGGGCAGGAGTAATAGGCAAGAAGGATTTAGAGTCCCAGTAGGGAACACCTAAAATCTTCAGAAATAACTTTGACTGAGGCAGCTGAGACTCTACTTCAATGGCCTTACTGAGACCAGCAGTCTTCTTCAACCATTACTTAGTTACCTTCAGCTCTGCTGCAGAGGCAACAGAGTTGGTAGACATGGATACATCATCTCATGTCTTGCAAACAGACTCAACTCTAAGCTTAGAGCAAGCATTAATCAAGCCCTTGTTACAGAACTCAACTGCTAAAGTAGTAGCAAGATCAAGTGTAATCAAGACTTGGTGCCTGGTAGGCTCTTAGATCATCATTTTGAGCATCCTAGAGACATTAGGATGACTGGGGCTTCCTTGAGAAGCATTTTCACCACCTAAGCTAGCCTGGTGCATAAAAATGATTGTAGCTTGTAAGAGGTTAGGAAATATCTCCTTAAGCTATAACAAGTGTAAAAGTTCTCATAAGATGAGGCAGAAGCAAATCTTGGAGTTTGCTGAGTAACATTGGCTTTTGCAGCCTGTGCAAACAGTTTGACCTTAGGCTTAGATTTAGAGGCCAAGGAAACAGGTAGAGGTACCATCTGGTCTTAGATAGTTCTAGAAGTCATTATAGCTGAGCTAAAATGAGTTGTTGTAGGTTTTGAGGCTGAATGAGTTGATACAGCTTTAGGGAGAGGAAGAGCTCATGAAATGAGCAATGTCTTGCTCCTAGAGTCAGAGAAATACAGAGAGGAGAGGAAAGGAGTTTTATCCTTTTTCTTGCACTTTTAGTTAGTAACCAGAGTGAAAGTGACTTCTTCTACCTATGGTATATTAAAAACCATCTCAACATCAGGAGAAGGCATTGGAATGGGAATAGGACTATAGACAGTCCTCATAGCCTCTATAAGAGTGAGAGCATCAGGTTGAGGCAAGATCTTGAAGTGATCCCAACTAGCCTCAGAAATTGTCTGGAGTAAGTTCCAAATATAAGAGCCAACTCCCAAAACAATAGGGAACTGCTTAATATAAGGCCCTCCAAGGGGGTGCTGCTTAATAAAGCATACAAGATGCTTAAGAGAAAATGAGAGCATCTTGGTGCCAGTTTCCAAGTGCCCAGAATATCCAGATAGTAACAAAGCATGGTATTCACCATTCCAGAGCTCATTATTGTGAACAATGTTTTGATTTCCCAATTAAAAAGATGACTCAGCTGATCCATGGATCATGTTGAGTAGTCCAAGTATAGGGGTTTGGGGCCCCTGAGTGCTTTCTGGGGTATTTTTACTCCCAAAAACCATATTGTTGTCCTCCTCAGCAATAACCTGGTCATTCAAGCTCAACATAAATGCTTTTCCTTCAGGAATAGAAACAGGAAGAACAGCTGGAAGCTTCAGAGAAGACACTTTTTTGGAAGAGAGCCTGCCTGTTGTTGCTCTTGGGGTTGTAGGTGTTCTAGAGTCTAGCCCTATGCTCTCCTCCTCACTTTCTCCTGAAGAAGATGAAGAGAAGACCTCAGGAGAAGGGTTTCTTGAGGCAGAAGAAGCAGAAACACTCCTTGAGGAGCATCTTGCAATGCAATGAGTATGAAGTCTCTCTCTTAAATGAACTCATTTTCCAGCCCTAGAGCTAGCTCTGGAAAATAAATTAAGTGAGTCTGGAGACTCACCAACACTATTTGAACTGTTCTGGAACCCAGGAGGAAGTGTGGTGATTGTGAGTGATTTTTCCTGATTTTTTGGATTAACTATGGTAGCAGTTAAAGGAAAAGAAGTAAAAGATGTAGAATTGAGGCTCTGGCAGGCCTCATTCCTATTTATCTTCATCTTAAGAAGCTGGTAAAGCAGTCCTGCCTTAGGACTGCTACTTTTCCTTCACAACATGCACTGATATCTCCACTTAGTGCTAGAAACTCAAAGGGCACTCACCCCTATCCACAATCACTTGCTCTCTTAAATAATGCCCAGTGTACTCATTTGAAGGGCCCTCTCTTGGATACTGAGGCATCACTTACTCAGTCTCACTAAATGCTTCAATCTCCTTGATGCTGAGGCTACACTAGGTTGTAGGCTGCTAGATAGCTTCCTTGAGTGTATCTCATTCCATTCCTGTAATTATTCAAGTTTCAATGATAGCAATGCTCACTTGGAGTCTCTTGACCATCTTTGTCTTAAGGCCTCCTCTTATTCTTCTACTCTTGTTGTTGCCACTGATGCAAGTACTATACTCCTCAGAAACATATAGGCTATCTCTGCTGCATATTTCTGAAGACTAGGCCACTAGGTGTTGTCTTCTAAGACCCCAGCTGGTAGAACAACTGCTCCTGATGCTGAGCTGTTTGCTATAAGACTAGATGTCTCCAAGGCCACCAGTATGAACATTAAACACATAATATCCATAACTGGGACCAAAAGGATAGGTCAATATAAGATGGGAAACTGGAGTAATAACAATCTGATTCTAAGGAGCTGATTGGTTAAGGGCTCAGTCTACCATTTAATATAAACCCATCTAGCTGGATCAGATTCTGGGAGGCTAATTGGTTAAGGGCTCAGCCCACTATTTGGTATAAACCTGGCTAGTATACTAGCTGGAATAGGAACAGGACACCCTACACCTCTAGGTTGTATGACTTAAAGGTAGTTAGTCATACTGTGAAAACAACTTCTAGTCCAAACCTGTTCTGAAGTACTTACTAAATTGGTAGGTAGCAAGGCAGTAACTCTGGACAAATTAGGGATCTGTGCCTATGTCAGGCATAGTTCACACTGGGAGTGAAAGTCTGCAAGATGGACTCAGAGATATGCAGACTTGTAGAATGACCTTGGCTTCAGCTTATATGCTACACCATCTGTCTGCTGTATGGTCACAACTTCAGATGATCAGGAGAAGTCTGAGATAAGAGTGGGTGCTAATTTGGTGTGTCACCATTGAACACCAGGGATCAAGTTCAATAAGAGTTTATCTTTGTTGATTATCAGACTAACAAATTACAATGTAACTACTAGTCTTATATATGAGTTCCTACTATAGGAGATGCTTGGGGTTTCAGTATATTGCCCTGAGTGGAGGTTTCAGTAGTGAGATACTGATAGGGGTCAGATAGGAGAA
>Ga0157368_1001327_pt1 | contig 10497 bp, 8 predicted proteins | sample AttbisABBM3_FD_113146 | JGI IMG/M metagenome (GOLD analysis project Ga0157368, IMG submission 113146) | Fungus gardens microbial communities from leaf cutter ant in Botucatu, State of São Paulo, Brazil - Atta bisphaerica ABBM3 | ecosystem: Host-associated > Fungi > Mycelium > Unclassified ...
CCAGGCCATTTTCAACGCCGTTTGGCCGACGCGCAGCAGATTTTGAACAGGCTCTCAGGTCCCCCGCGGCTTGGCCCGCGCCGTTGGCTCGGCGATCAGCGGATCGTCCGGCCAGTAGTGCTTATCACCACGTGAGTGTTCTAGAGATTGACTCCTCGAAAGAGGCATAGACGCTGACAAAATCCAATAATGCCATTGACACCCATTGACTGTCAATACCACATCGCAAAGATTGACACGCAATCGTTGAGAATAATCCACGATTGACACCCTATAAACTCACCTTCACCCGCCCTCCGACGGAGGATTGACACACCGTCACCGCGACTGCCCCTGATCACTCCTGTAGCGGCCACTTCAATTTCCTCGATTGCCCTACGGCGGCCCCAGCAGCTGCTATCTCAAGCCGACCATCCTTCTAGCAGGGCTAAATAAAAGCAACCAAGTAGATCTATCGACCACCTGGGCTGCCAGAAGTATGATCGGGGAAGAAATCTGGCTAGCCTCATTAAATACATCTGAAATTCGATACTGCCAAACAATAACAATACAAAAATCATCAAGGGAGATTTAAATTCTGTGAAAGAATTCACCAGCCCCGCATCAAATGTCGCGATCTTTCAAAGCAAAGAAAGGCATTTCCTAGAAGCGTTAACTCGCTGGAATTACTTTCCGAATCAAAAGGACTCCACCCCAGAACTCCCACCTTGCTTCTCTTCCAGCCGCTTTACACCTGAAGTCGCTGAAGAGCTATCCAAGATAAAACTCAGCAAGGAGCGGACAACTTATTGGTTCGATCTAGTAGAGTTCCGAGCGACTCGCTTTAACAATGTCCCCAGGACATTAAGCCTTATCCACCCCCTGGCCTACTCTAGGATCTATGTAAAACTAATAGAGCACAGGGAGGAAGTGACAAGACTGATGAAGGATAAGAACAGCGCAATCACTGCCGAGCAGCACAATGATGGTCGGATCTTCATTATGAATTATGAAGACCATGAAACTAGAACAAAGAGCACATTAGAGTTAAGCTTCGCTGCGGGATTCAGGGCGCATGCTGATGTCGCAAATTGCTTTGGTTCTATTTACACCCATTCGCTGGAGTGGGCGATCCAAGGCTATGTGGAGGCTAAAGATCGGCTTCGCGCAAGGAAAGGAGAGAAGCACTGGAGCTCTGAACTCGACGCTGTACTCCGTAATGCAAAGCGCAATGAGACTTCGGGCCTTCCCATTGGCCCCGCCTCATCAAGCATCGCAGTTGAAATCATTCTGGCAGCCGTAGACCGGGAGCTGGCGGGTAAGTTCCGATTTGTGCGGTACATTGATGACTATACAGCCTATTGCACTACACACCTGGAAGCACAGGATTTCATTCGCTCCCTCAATATCGCGCTCTCGCGCTACCGCTTATCGTTGAACCTCAGTAAAATAAAAATCACCGAATTACCCGAGCCATTAGTAGACTCATGGGCCACGCAGCTACACAATGCATTGCCTTGGAAGAATGACTCAAGCGGCGCCTTAACGCTTTACACCCACGACGCAATAAATTTCTTGGATTATGCTGTCCACTTAAACAGGGCAGAGCCTGACGGCAGCGTACTCAAACTTGCAGCCGGCTTAATTTGCCATAGAGCCCAAGGCAGCACCGCCGCAACAGTGTTCGACTACGTCCTCAACTTAAGCTGGCACTACCCGATACTTTTGCCATTGCTTGAGAAGATCGATGTGACCTCGGAATATTATGACACCGACTTGGTGGCTGAAAAATTTGACAAAATCCTCGAAGCGAATGCTTTGCACCGCCGCTCAGATGGTATGTGCTGGGCTTTGTATTACTTGAAGCAACTAAAATCTCATCCGTCGCCCGAAAACATCGATCGAGTGATCGATAGCGGTGATGCCGCTGCAATTACATTGTTGAGTGGCTTCGATGCAGGCGTAGATGCTGCGGTAGGCTTTGCGAACGAGTTAGCTCAAAGCAGCACGCTCTATGAACTCGACCAGTATTGGATACTGCTCTATCAACTTTTCTTTCACGACAGAATCGGCAACCCTTATGAAGACGAACCCACCTTCGAAATTTTGAAGAAGTACGACGTCCAGTTCGTAAACCCTCCAGCTCGTCAGTCCAAGGCCGAAGACTATTGCTTCCACTTCTCACATCCTTTTATTAAAAAGGAGGACAGGCTTAGCTTTCAGGACTACCTAGAGAAGAACTGAGAATAAAACTGCTGACAACTTCAGAACCCATGATCACTGAGCCCCTCTCGCCACGCGGAGGGCTGGAGCAAGCACACCTACCTACAAAACACCCCAGCCCCTGCATCACTCAACTCCCCCTCGGCTTCGCCCGAGCCGTAGGCTCCGCTTCCATCGGATCATCAGGCCACCAATGCTTCGGATACCTTCCCTTCAGATCCTTCTTCACTTCCAGGTAGGTGCTGCGCCAGAAGTTCGCGAGATCTTGGGTCACTTGGACAGGTCGCCGCGCTGGCGAAAGGAGGTGCAGCTTGATCGGCAGTTTGCCGCCAGCAATACGAGGGCTATCTGCCAGCCCGAACATCTCCTGGAGCCGCACGGCCAGCACTGGCGGAGACTCGCTGTAGTCCAGTTTGATTGACGAACCTGACGGCACTTTGATGTGAGTGGGAACCAGCTCATCCAATTCCTGCGGCAGCGGCCATGGGAGCGCACCGCGCAGAATGGAGCTGAGGTCTAACAGACCGAAATGACTCAACCGGCTGACGTTGTTCAAATACGGAAGCAGCCACTCCTCCAAAGTTGCGAGCAACGTGTCATCACGAAAACACGGCCACTTACTTTGCCCTTGCTGCGTCATATCCAGCTCACGCAGGAGCGCAACGCGGGCCTGCCATTGGCGCAGCTCAGGCGTCCAAGGCAGCAGCTCCAATCCCTTCTTCCGAACAAGCCCCAGAAGCGCACGACCACGAGCATCCGCATCAAACTCCTTCAGCGGCTCGCGGCTCAACACCAGCTCGCCTACCTTGCGCTGCCGCTCAGCGACCAAGGCTCCAGCACGATCATCCCAGTCGAGCTCGTCGACGACCGTTACCTGCTCTGCGAGTACGTTTTCGAACAACGCAGGATCGAGGTCGGTCGCGACATAGATGCGCTCTTCACGCTGGCCTTGTAGGCTACCCAGTTCAGCCACCACCAACCAGGTGTGCTTCATCAGCGCGTCGGGCTCTGTGAACATCGCCGCGCGCCCGTTTGCGAGCCGGTATTCCCCACCACCGGCACGCCGCTGCTGAGCTACGCGGTCGGGATACGCCAGCGCTAGTAGGCAGCCAAGCCAGCGGGGATGCTCAGGGTCAACCACAGCCGCCGCAACGCTTCCACGTTGGTAACTACGGTACTGACGAGCAAGCTGCTTAATCCTCTGTGCAGCCCCTTGTGCATGGCGAGGCCTGCGCTGACTACCCTCCAGCATCGCCAGCCTGCTGTGTAGATCAGCCCCACCACCTGGCAGCACATCACGCTCACCTAGCAGCGCCGCAACATCGCAAGCGAGCGGCCCAAGCCCCAGCGCATGACCACGCAGCAGCAAGTGAGCAATACGCGGATGTGCAGGCACCTCTGCCATCGCCTGGCCATGCGAACTCAAACGACCATCCGCCTCCAAAGCCCCCAACCGGCCCAACAGATCTCGCGCCTGGGTAAAGGGAGCTGCGGGTGGCATATCGAGCCACCTCAACTGATCAGGCGTAACACCCCAGCGCGCCAATTGCAGCGCCAGAACCGCCAAGTCGGCCTGGTGAATTTCAGGGGCGCCATAAACCGCCATCTGCTCATGTTGAGTTTGAGACCAAAGCCGATAACAAATGCCCGGCTCCAAGCGACCAGCACGGCCAGCACGCTGAGCGGCACTGGCCTGGGATATGCGTTGTGTCGCGAGGCGGGTCATTCCGCTTGACGGGTCAAACCGTGGCACCCGCTCCAGACCGGAGTCGATCACCACGCGCACGCCCTCAATGGTCAGGCTCGTTTCGGCGATGTTGGTCGCCAGCACGATCTTGCGCTTGCCCGGTGGCGCCGGTTCGATAGCCGCGCGCTGGGCACCCAGATCCAGCTCGCCATGCAAGGCGCACAACAGAAGGTCATCACGCCCCGCCAGTTCGTCGCTGAGCTCCTGATGCACGCGGCGGATTTCGGCCTGGCCGGGCAGGAAGACCAGAATGCTGCCTTGTTGATCGTGGACAGCATCGAGGCAGGCTCGGGCTACCTTGGGCTCGATGTACTCACCGGTCTGGTAGGGCTGACCCCATACAGTGTCGACGGGGAACATCCGTCCCTCACTGGTCACGACCGGAGCATCACCCAGGAGGTTCGAAAGACGAACTCCCTCCAAGGTCGCCGACATCACTAGAAGCTTCAGTGGCTGGTCATCACGGAAAAGCTCACGGCCATTCAGGCATAGCGCAAGGGCCAAATCAGAGTCCAAGCTTCGAAGGTGGAACTCATCGAATATGACGAGACCGACACCCTCCAGCGAAGGGTCATCCTGGAGCCGGCGCACAAGGATCCCTTCAGTGACTACCTCGATCCGCGTACTCGGGCCGACCCGACTCTCCAGGCGAATCCGGTAACCAACGGTCTCACCCACCTTCTCGCCCAGCTCACTCGCCATGCGCTCAGCAGCTGCGCGAGCGGCCACTCGCCGAGGCTGGAGCATCAGAATGCTCTGCCCGTCCAACCAAGCTTCATCGAGCAGCGCTAGGGGAACGCGCGTGGTCTTACCGGCGCCTGGTGGCGCCTGCAACACGACAGAGTCATGTTCAGCCAGGGCGTGGCACAGGGAAGGGATGGCGGCATCGATGGGCAGCTGGATCATGGGGGCTCCAAATCAAGCTGTACAGTATATCGCTGAGGCATCTGCCAGCTTACCTATTCGGCTAAGCACTTCTGTAGCCATTTTCGGGCAGCCTCACACCAGTCCTTCGCCCCCAGGCCCGGTTGCTTAGCCAATTAGGATGCCTTGATGCTAGCCAGATGAGATTGCCTGCGATTGATAGCGCAGGTTATAAAGTCGTATCACACAGATATGGATATCGCCCATGCAGTTCCCGGACGCCCTAAAGCCTTTCGGACTACTAGTCACCGGCTTTACAGCGGGTATTGCTGCCTTTCAAGGCATTCTCTCAATTGCTGGTCTAGAGGTTGGGCCTCGTAATTCTTCCTGCCCGAGCGGACAAGTCGCGCTTCGAGTTGAAGCCTATCCGTTTGACGCAAAGGTCGAAATTAATGATTTAGACAAGCCGTTCTACAATGGCATATGTCTAAATCAGGGCAGATATGGACTATCTGTTAGTTCAGACCGCTATCAGCTGGAACAGAGAGTTGTACAACTGGGTGCGTCAGACCAGATCGCTATTTTTACCCTGAAACCGAAGATTATCGTTGATTTGGACAAAGACAGCATCGTCCAAGGTGATCAATATTCCGGGGAGGAAGTATCAATTCGGCTTACGGAAATAGATGTCAGGTCTGCAATTCAATTGCTGGCCGACTTCACTGACAAGAATTTCGTTATTTCCAGTGACGTTGAAGGCACGATCAGCTTGGCACTCAGGAATGTGCCATGGGATCTGGCGCTGGATGCGATATTGACCTCTACCGGCAACAAGTTAGAGATCAAGGGCGGTGTGTTTTACATCGTGAACAAATACTAGCCATACCATCTGTTGCGGGGCAATGCAGGTGTCAGATTTGGATGAGCTTGAAATTCCGGCACCACCAGCACCGGAAGCAATGATTACAGCATTGGACATGCAGCATGGCATGCCTGTCTCGGTGCTCGATAGACTCACAATCATGTCGTCAGATGATTGGGAGGTTTTTACTCTCGAAATCACTCATTATCTGAAGGGTAAGTATAAGCAGGTAGTGAGATGTGGCGGCGGCGGGGATATGGGGCGCGATATTATCGCGTACACTGAATCCGGTTGGGACAATTATCAGTGTAAACGATACAAGGACAAGCTGAGTGTTGCTGATGTTGTTCTTGAAATCGGCAAGATTGCCTATTACTCCTACATAGGGAAATATAGCATTCCTGGAAGGTACTATTTTGTTTCACCTAAAGGGTGTAGCACTGATCTTCTGAAGGTGATTGCTGATCCAGATGAGCTAAAAAGGGAGCTTCTAGAGCGCTGGGAGACCACTTGTGCAAAGAAAATCACCACTTCTAAGCTCATAGAACTGGATGATGATTTCTTACGGCATATCGATACCACCGACTTTTCTATATTTGATCATATCCCTCCCTTGCAATTGATAGATATGCATAAGGATACGCCTTTTCATGGCTATCGCTTTGGCACATACGACAAGAGACGTCCAGTCATACCTAAAGCGCCGGATGCCATAGATGCAACCGAGCGTGTCTATACGCAAGCCCTTTTCGATGCATTCACTGAGCACAAAAGTGCTGTAGTCGACAGCTCAAATATTCATCAGCATCCTGAGCTAGCGGATGAATTGAGGAGCGCCAGAAATAATTACTATGCAGCAGAGTCCCTGGAGCGTTTTTCCAGAGACTGGATTCCCGATGATTATTGTTTTGGAGATCTGAAAGAGGAATGCCATGAGGCGATAAGGGCTACCGTCAGCCAGCAGCATTCAGATGGTTTTGCCCGCTATTTAAAGACTTGTGAAATATCTGCGATGGTGGATTACAGATCGCACCCCTTGTCGCCCTTCATGAAGATTCAGGACAAAAAAGGGTTGTGTCATCACATAGTGAATGAACGGAAGTTTCAGTGGGTGAGAAAATGATTCCCCAATCCGAGTTATTCAATAGCCCTGTAGAGGTTGGGACTAGGGTGGCTTTGCTGCTCACCCTGATACCAGGTGTTGAGCTCAATCTAGATGAAATAGCTTTCTTCGACTATGCGCTTATATTTTCGAAGGAATTTGATGGGGGTGAAAATATTCATCCTGCGCTGCCAAATCATTTTTCTGAAATTATAAAAAGAAGAGAAACACTCCCGACCACGTTAAAGTTTTTCATATCCAAGGGCATCATCACCTCTTCAATTGGCAGTGATGGGATAAAGTATAGGGCCACGGATGAAGCCATTCACTACGTCAGCGCTTTGAAATCGTCGTATTATAAAAAGCTGATCAAGAATCTGACTTGGGTTGAGCGTAATCTAGGTCGACTTCGTGAAGAACAACAAAAAATGTTTAGGATGCGAGTTCTCGGCAGATGATAATCAAGAGCCTGACAGTAAGTGGTAAGGATAAGGGGCCGGCAGCGCTCTATTTTACTAATGGTGCCAATATCATCGCCGGGGCTTCAGATACGGGTAAATCATATGTTCTAAATTGTCTGAAATTCATCTTCGGAGCAAAGAATCCGCCAAAGACCATCGATGAGTCAGCTGGTTATACTATGCTGACCGTTGAGTTCGAAAATGAAGACGGAAGCTGCTTTAGCTTGCAGCGCGAACTGACCCTACGTGCTCCAATAATGCTGCTCGAAGAGGGGCAACGACCGAAGAAGTTGGCGGCGAAACACAAAGAGGGGAATTTTAGTAATTTGTCGAATTTCCTCTTGGGGAAATTCTCTCTCAATGACAAGCAGCTGCTGGCCGGTAAGGAGAGCCTTAATACTAGTGCGCTTTCGATTAGGGTGATGGAAAAGCTATTTTTCATAGATGAAGCACGGATAGTGGCCGAGCAATCACCCCTTGGAACAGGCCAAAATACCGACGCAACGACTGAAGAATCGCTTCTTCGTACTGTGCTTACTGGCGTAGATGACTCCGAGGCTAAAACACTCAAGAAGGATGTTCAATCAAGCTATTCTATTCAGCAGAAGATATCAGCGATTGAATATTTGCTAGCACGGCTCCACCCGCAAGGTGAGGGGCCTTTGGAGCAGGAGGCTGACAAATTTGAAGAAAAACTACAGCGAGAGGAGGCGCTGCTGGAGTTCAGAGAGGCAGAGCTGAATGCCGCAATCTCTAACCATGATAGCTTGCTCCAAGAAAAGCGTAGAGTTGTTGAAAAGATATCGGCCTTAGATTTAAGGCTTGCTGAGAACCGAACTCTTCTAGAGCGCTTTGGGTCGCTTAAAGGAAAGTATCAATCTGATCGTGAGCGTTTGGTAGGGATCGGCGAGGCTTCGGGACTATTAGCTCTCTACGAAGATGTTGCCTGCCCTACATGTGGTGGGCAAATTCATCAGGAAAGCCCATGCGCTGCTCCTGCCGACCTTGTCCCCGCAGTCCAAGCGGAAATTGCCAAGATTGATTGGCACATGAACGAGCTGGAAATGGCTACGCAGGACTTGATCGCCTCAATTGATGTGACTGATGAAGAACTGTCCTTGCAGAATTTGGAGCTTGAATTTATTGAATCTAGCCTCGGGTCTTCTATTTCTGAGTTGCTTAATTTGGTAAATGAGTCGAAGGCAACATGCTCGGGCCTAAATAGCCAGGTGCTTTCACTCCGGCACGCGATTAAGTCCATCCAAGGCTTAAAAGCAGAAATGGACGAGTTGGCTAAAGGCCTGAATGAGAAGCAAGAAGAGTACACGGCGGTTGATTTCGCTAGCGAACTTTCTGCTCTATCCACGGCTATCGAGCAAATACTCAAACGCTGGGGCTTCCCTGACCACACTCCAACAACGTTTGACTTGAAAACCAGGGATTTGGTCATCGGCGGCAAGCCCCGCCAAAGCTTTGGTAAGGGCTACAGGGCTATCGGCTTCTCCGCCTTCGTCATCGGCTTGATGCAGCACCTAGCTCCTTTAGGAAGGCATCCTGGCTTAGTCGTCCTCGATTCGCCTCTCACCACCTATAAGCAGGCAGACCAAGACCGAGGTGAGGAGGTTTCTGAGGAGGATTTGATTGCTGGCGATATGATCTACTCCTTCTATAGTGACATCGCTGAGAACTACAAGGACAAGCAGATCATCATCTTCGACAACCAAGAGCCTGATCTGAGCATTATTCCTCACGTCAACTACATGCATTTCTCTAGGCGTCGAGGGGTCGGAAGATTCGGCTTCTTCACACCCATTGAAGGGAAAGATTACACACGAAAGATCACTAGCTAAGCGACGCAGCCTGTCTCTGCCAAGGTGTGAACTTATCTTGGCATATTAAGAGCTTTCCGCTTTAATGTCGCTCAGCACTAAATCCACCGACTCATCATCGATGATATTCCATGTCGATCATCGCAGAATACAAAGTCCTCGAAGCCCAGATCGCCGAGCAGCAAAAGCACCTCGAAGCCCTCAAGGGCGACGAAAAGCTCAAGCGCGAAATCGAGTTTGAAAGCAAACTGCGTGGCCTGCTGTCTGAATACAACTACTCCCTGCGTAACGTCATTGCTCTGCTCGATCCGCAAGCAAGCAAAGGTGCTGCTGCTCCTAAAGGCGCTCGCAAGGAGCGTGCCTTGAAGACCTACAAGAACCCGAACAACGGCGAAGTGGTCGAGACCAAAGGCGGCAACCATAAGATTCTCAAAGCCTGGAAAGAACAGTACGGCGCCGAGACAGTTGATGGTTGGCTGCAATAAGCGCGTATTGAATGTACGGAAGGGCCGCATTTGCGGCCCTTGTCGTTTTTGGGAGCTGTATGACACGCGATGAGGCAAGGTTGCTCTGGGCAATTGCGCTGGAACAGTACGGCGCTGAAGTGCTGGAACAGAAAGTCCTGGGCTTTCTAGAATCGCTGCTGACGGGCAAGCTCGCCGAAGAGCTTCCCCGGCATGTGAGTGCGGATGGATTGGCGCAACTGCTAGGGCTTTTGTTGGCAAATGTAGAGGCCGAGGAACGGCCATTGCTCGGAGCACTTCGCACCATAATTCGTGAGCACTTCCAGGTGCTGCGGCACCTCCATGGCAGGCTGACAATTACCCTCCTGTCTGACCTTCCTGCTGCACATGTCCCAGCGGGATTGCGCCGACTAAGAGCCGTTGCGGATTTTGGGATGTAGCTATGGATCTCAATCAACTTCTTGGTCGGTCGGCAGAGCTTGAAGCTCGCATCGCAGAATTTCTGGGCCTTCCACTATTCGACGACTCTCTGCGCCTGCAAGCAGTTCGCTCGGTAGCAAGCCCCTGCTTCGAGCACGCTCAGAGCTTGAAGTACCTGACAGCTGCTGGCCTCTGCACCTCAGCAGCCGCACTTTTGCGCGTGCAGTACGAGTCCCTGGTACGAGCGATTTGGATGCACCACTGTGCCTCTGACCAGGAAGTGGAGCTCATGCTCGCTGAGCTGACACGCGAGGCGGCTAAGCAAGCGAGCAAGATCCCAATGCTCAGCCGGATGCTCGATGAGATCGAAGCGAAGGTACCGCACGTACCTGTCGCCGGCCTGCGCGAGTTCAAGCACTACTCCTGGAAGCCCTTGAGCTCATACGTGCATGGTGGCATTCACGCGGTGCACCGCCATGGGCGAGGGTTCCCCATGGAGCTTGCCCTTATGCAGATACGGCACTCGAACGGCCTGCTGAGGCTGGC
>Ga0157368_1001328_pt1 | contig 10496 bp, 11 predicted proteins | sample AttbisABBM3_FD_113146 | JGI IMG/M metagenome (GOLD analysis project Ga0157368, IMG submission 113146) | Fungus gardens microbial communities from leaf cutter ant in Botucatu, State of São Paulo, Brazil - Atta bisphaerica ABBM3 | ecosystem: Host-associated > Fungi > Mycelium > Unclassified ...
TAAGCTACTCACTGGTTGTGATACTTGAACTTAGTGGTGTTTTAGAGGTTTAGTATAAGGAGATAATGATGAGTAGTATCAACAAGAATAATTGATGTTGTTAAGTCTGAGGTCTAGTTCTCAGACACAGAGGTATATATATAAAAGAGTGATAGTCCATGTGTAAGCTGTTGCCATCACATGATCAAAACTCATATCTGATGGGAGCTGTCATCTGTCATAGCAGCTGTCAGGCTAACTTTAGAAGGTAACTAATTATGTCACTACATTGATATGCTTGTATCTCTACCAATACTTATCACTTTGAGATACATCATATATTGTTGTAAATGGATTAATGAGCACTTTCCAACGCAAGTTCAATTGTGCGAATCCATTCAGCACTTTATGAGATATTTGCAGACGAAGCTTTTACAGCTACTGATGGCCTGATATCTCAGTCATTTGTTGTCACTTTTGTGCATCCCACATATATGTGGATAGCCCTCATTTGGGGCTTTCCAGTGCAACTTAGTTTGTGAAAATTGGTCCACTGGTTGTGGAGATACAAGCTGAATGAAGTTTGTGACAAAATTAAAAAGAAAATAAAAATGAGAAAGAAAATGAAAATTATTAGAGTCTACCACTTTCAACTTTGATAAGAATGAGGTATGGACAACATATAGACTTTAGGGCAAGGTTAAATTAGTGTTAGCACAGACCACCTGTAATTTATATAAATAGAATAGCAATTCAGCAGAGACTTCTTGTTGAGTTCTCTTGTAATCCTCACAATGATACCTGTCTTTAAGATTTATTGCTTATATCTCTATTGGTCTTTGTGATTAGTGGTTGCCACAACATACCTAACATAATGTCTCTTTCTACCTATGAGGGATATTTCTGTCTTCTGGGGCAAAAATTGTAGGCTACTTGTTGCCAATAGTCTGCTATGGACTGTAATTAAGCACTATAATAAATTGTTGACAAAAAAAGACTCATGAAGTAGATTGATATATCTTATCCAGTTATTACTGGAGTTCTTGGACACTTATGATACTCTGAGTAAATAAATCTCCTTACAGTATACAATTATAGCCTACTACTAATTGATGAAGGCTTATGCTATGCTATTACTTGTATAGATATTTTAGAAAGCTTATGTAAGATTGAATACTATATGTGCTTCTCTCTTTACTTTCTAGATGCAGAGAGACATCAAGAGATTGGTGAGTTGTTTTTCTAGTACTGAGTTAGTAATTATTAAATATTGTAGTAAGAATTTGAGTAAACTAGGTAGACCAAATAGGCCAAGACTTACTCTTAGTCATGAGATGATTGTTCTCATTCTCATTCTAGTTAATTACTAATCTGCTGTGAGTATGTGTTTTAAGTACTTTCCAAAGTAGCTACCATTATCTCACGGTAATTGTAGCCAACTCATCTATGAGTTAGCTTCATCATTAATAAATGTCAGTCACCTGACTTATGATTGAGTGTGCAGCCACAATTCTTTGCTATTTTAGATTGTTCTGCCAAAGAAGGAAGCTTAGTCAATGATTTGACATTAGACAGTGAACTCACAGACCGATTGATTTAAGCACTTCAAACATTACTACCATTCTGACATTCCACCATCCTCTGCGGATGCAGAAGGCACCATCGCCCTCGCGTCAGTCGTCAGGCAGTTCGTCCATGAGACGGATGACTGGCGACGAGGAGCTGCGTCCGTATGTCATTGTCAATGAGATTGGCAAAGGCAGCTTCGCTACTGTATACAAGGGCTATCATGAGGTAGGTGTTTTCTACTTTCTTCACCATTCCCCACCATTCATCACTGGTTCTCATGACATATAGGAAAACCACCAGCAGGTTGCTATTAAGACCGTCGTCACCGACCAACTCTCCTCCAAGCTCTTCGAAAACCTCCGGAGTGAAATTGAGATTCTTAAGTCTTTATCTCATCGTCATGTAACTCGACTTATCGACATTGTTGTACGTATCTCTCTTTCTTTTGACTATACAGTTCGATAGTTGAACATACTCCTACTTGATGTAGCGTGCGGAGAGAAATGTGTATCTTATCATGGAATTTTGTGCAGGCGGCGATTTGACGAACTATATCAAGAAACGAGGACGTGTTGAAGGACTTCAGTATATTTCCTCTCCTGGTCTACCTCCTCAGTATTATCCACACCCTTCTTTGGGAGGGCTAGACGAAATTGTAGTACGGAGTTTCCTACGACAATTAGGCGAGCTCCCCACTAATCCTCCGCATTTGCTTCGTCTGAAACTGCTGCAGCCCGTGCACTCAAGTTTATGCGCCATAGAAACCTAGTACATCGTGACATCAAGCCACAGAACCTGTTACTCAACCCCGCATCCTCAGAAGAACTGGCCCGAGGACATCCGCTCGGGGTGCCTATTCTCAAAATCGCTGACTTTGGCTTTGCACGATCACTACCTAATGCAATGATGGCAGAAACGCTGTGTGGCTCTCCGTACGTCTTGTCTCTGGTACTCGCTGCTGTTAACCTATTTGCTTTGTTCTGGCTAATTAGGCTATACATGGCACCAGAAATCCTTCGGTATGAGAAGTATGATGCTAAGGCAGACTTATGGTCTGTTGGTGCAGTGTTATACGAGATGGCAGTTGGCAAACCACCATTCCGAGCGAACAATCACATTGAACTTCTCAAGAAGATCGAACATGCGAAGAGCATCAAATTTCCTGGCGAAGATTCTTCTTCTCGCAGGACCCCTGCTGCCAACAGCAGAACACCTGAAGTGCAGCCCGTACCCGAGGATATAAAGCAACTTATTCGTACACTTCTCAAACGGCAACCAGTTGAGCGTGCTAGTTTCGAAGAATTTTTCAACAGCAACGCGTTAGCAAAGAGCAAATTCCCTCGTCCGAAAGGTATAGAACCCCAGTATTCACTACAAAGATCTGCAGATGAGGAGGTTGACGGTAACTTCGGCACATGGCTTGGCAGGCCACCTACGCCGGAACATCACAAGATCATTCCTCCAGAAGTTTTGGATCCGCAGGCTATGATCCCTCCCAGCCGATTCAATTTCCGTAGACCTTCTGATAGCTCAGGACATTCGCGAGGAATGTCACAGCAGTCACCAATAATAGTCGGTATTGATAGGGATCTAAGGAGCGCAAATGCCGTGTACCCTCGAGCCAGGGTTATCGCTGAGAAGGCGGCATTTTTGAATATGGGAGATCAGAGGAAAGTTAGGAGACCGCTTTCAGCGGAGGGTTCATTCATCCCCGGTGAGACGGAGGAAGACGGCAACTTGAGGAGAGAGTATGTGCTTGTAGATGATACACGAGCTGTCGAATTCAACCGCGTTGTCGATGGTGAGTATATTTGCTCCTAGTATTTCAATTTAATTAACATCTGATCCGCAGAATTATCGTCGCATCCACGAAGGCCACTACACGATCGACGGATCCCACCAACACCATTAACAGAAGACTATCCACCGGTGGTGGACGGTGGTGCACATATTCCCACCGGTGCAGGACATAGTACTAGCAGTCACAATTTCCCTCCCCCGCCTCATGCCGCTGCACCTCCATTGTCCTCGTCGCCGTCCAGTGTGGCTTCTCGTGCAGCATCGAATGCACTTCATCGCGCACTTAATCTTGCATCTAAGAAACTTTTCGGCACGTCCCGTCATTCGTACTCTCACTCGACTTCCACGCATTCACAGTCGAGTGCCACCTCCTCACCTCGTAGACCAATTATCACACTGGATATAGATGGTGCTGTTGGTGGTGGTCCTAATGGGGAAAGAGATCCGATGGAAGATAAGTTGTTGATTGGGCTGGAGGAGTTGGCACAGAAGACCGATGTATTGACACACTGGGGAGATGAGATGTATGAATATGTGAAAGCCATACCGCAGAGTTTGTTTCCCTTTTTTTGTCGGATGACATCTATATTGACATAACTCAATAGAACCTCTGCCTGATCCAACCAAATTTATGAAACGGGAGGGCGAGCCCGAAAAACACGCCCGAAGACGGAGGCATGCAGATATCGAGGCAGAGTACAATGCTGTGACGTGTGTCGCTGTGTACATGCTCCTCATGTCGTTCTCGCAAAAAGGCATCAACATGTTGAAAGATTTCCAAGAGCATATGTCGATGAAGTATCCTGATGGGGACTATGTTGTCACTGAGGGGTTTTACGATGGTAAGTTGACCTAGTTTTGGTTCTTCTTTTTTAATATTGAAATTATTTTTTTCTTTTTCTCTGCCAAGCGTTGAACTGGTTCAAGGAGCACTTCATGAAATGCAACGAGCGAGCTGGACTTGTAAAGACTTGGCTGCCAGCGCAATATGAGGGCCCGAAAGCTTGGTTGGACCAACTTGTATATGATCGTGCACTTGTGCTTGTATGTTCTTTCGCTGTCAACCTTCCAGGATTGAATGCCAGCTTTTCGTAGTCACGCACTGCAGCACGTAAAGAACTTCTTGATCAAGCATCAAGTCCTGATGAGTGTGAGAAATTGTACGAAGAGAGCTTATGGTGCCTCTATGCCCTGCAGGATGACTTGTTACAAACCGGTAATCCATTTATGGAGGAAGACCGAGAAACCATCGCCACCTGTACGTCTTCTCTTTGTTTACACGATACCTGATTGAGGGGCCTCGTTCCGACTTATCTAGGGATAAAGAGAACCAAGCTCAGACTTGTTCGGTGTCGTGCTCGGATGGCCATGAATGATCGAGATCGACTGAATGATGCGCGCGCAGACCTGAATTTGGCCGACGTAGCGAGGATACCAGCGCCTTGGGACGCGAAGCCCCAGAAAGGGGTGGGTAATGGACAGACTGTGCCACTGGTGATCAATACTTCACTATAGTTGACAGTCGCTTGGTTGATATGGGTACTAAGCATTCCCGTATTTCTTTGGAATGAATTCCACTTTGTTTTGTCTTTGGACCTTCGGCGTTCTAGTGCTTTCATTTAATCGGCTCTTTCAGATAGACTGCCTCCCGGGATTTTTTTTTGTATTTTTAGGCTGCCTTTGCATACTAGCATCTTGATGTACACTATCATACGCAACTCTTGCACATGACTTTACATGCCATCTACTATTAACAACTTTATTTTGGGGGTCAAAAATCGAGAGGTTTGTTGAGATCGTCGTACAGCAATTGACGCATGCCAGGAGGTAGTTTTGGCTCGCCATCCACAGTGATGTATCGAAAAGGCATCTCGACGGACTCTTTAGCGTTGAATTGAATCATAGGGAAGTCCTATTGTGGCAAAGGAGTTGTTGAGTTGGGAAACGATTAATGAAGCCAATCTTGCCAGGGGAGAGGTAGGGATACGTACAATGAATGGTATTTCGTCAAGTGGGATTTTGTCTTGAACTACGAGTTTAGTGACGCCCAGAGCGGTGTCAGTTGTCATTTGAACAGGACCTAAGTGGCGACTCGGGAAGCCCAGAACACGAAGCTCAGAGGTCCTGTCGCGTGGGGGATCGTCACCTACAAAGAGAGCGACAAACCAGTGTATCAATGAACGATGAATGGGCCCGAGGCTAAGGATGGATACCAAGAATGCCCTGTATAGGTAGAACGGAACGAGTGGGTGAACAAGAGATGTACAAGAAAAATCAGGAAACCGGAGATGAAGAAGGAAAAGCGCACGTACACCGAATAAGAACCAGTCAAATGTCCCGTTGCCATCTTCTGGTGAAAGTGTCTTTTCGGCTTTTGGATCGAGGAGACAAATGCGATCGGGGCTTATGCCATGAACATTCATCAAATCGAGTACTCCATCTGTGTGGCACTGAGAACTTGCCGAAGTTTCTGACGCTGATTTGAATTCTGTGGAGAGGAAAGAAGAGGAAGATTTCGAGAGACTCGTGAAGTGGATCTCAGAGTCCGGACCTGCCAGAGTTTGCATGTGCTGTTGATCCAGTCCTCGTGATTGTCATCCAAACATGATATTTATGTTTTCTACTGACCACGTACTCGAGTCTGACCCAGGGAGGGACAGCAGCAGAAATCTGCTCGTCCTCCTCCATGTGCTCGATGACATATGTAAATGCCATGATTTATCGTGGGAATTTTTCTCTTTTCCGTCGTTGAATGGCTACAGATTACGATACAAGACGGCTCGTCCGCTTAGGTGCAGAGAGAGTGACAAACGTATCTAGCACTGATTTTCCTGGGCATTATCCCGATGAGGATCATGCTTGGGATGTTCAGAAATATAAGAAGGTGGGTCTACTTTCACTCCGTGGAGAACCAACACTCTGACTCTGTGGATGGCAAGGATAGAAGCTTCACATTACAATCCAGAGGTTGTCGAGCCGATCAATAGATTTTGATCTTGTGGGGGTGGACGCTTCAATAGCCAACGCCTTTCGTCGAATACTCATTGCCGAGGTATATCCTATTTCTTCGATTAATTTTAATATTGTCATTCAAATAATCAAGGTGCCTACTATAGCCATAGAACGTGTATATATATGGGACAATACGTCTGTCCTTGTAGATGAAGTCCTTGCCCACCGGTTGGGACTTGTACCACTTAACGTTGACCCAGCACTTATGCAGTTCAAAACCAGTATGTCTTCTGGGCTTCGACTAGAGTTCTGTGTTTTTCATCATGAACCTACAGATGCAGAAGATATAGCAACGGACCGCAACACTCTCGTCTTCACTATTGACATCGCATGTACTCGCAGTCCCAATCCTCCACTGAAGACAAGTGAAGATCCCTCCCCCTCTGACCTCTATGTTGACTATGAGCTCCTCTCAAAACACTTGACCTGGAAACCTGCAGGTGATCAAGAGAGTGTGTTTGAGGGTCTGCCTAAACCTGGACCAACGAAGCCCAATATTGTGTTAGCCAAACTACGGCCAGGACAAAGCATCTCAATGGAATTACACGCTGTAAAAGGTGTTGGAAAAGATCATGCAAAATTCAGTCCAGTCGGTGAGTTTCAAGACTTCTTCGAACGTCCAGCTGACGTTCAGTCGGTAGCGACGGCATCCTACCGTCTTCTACCTCACATCAAAATCACACAACCAATTCCCCCTCATCTCGCTGAAAAGTTCCAGGAATGCTTCTCCGAGGGTGTCATCAAGATTGACCCCGATACTCGAGAGGTGTCCATTGACGAGCAGAAGGTACGAAAAGACTCTGTCAGTCGCGAAGTTCTTCGCCATCCAGAGTTTGTCGACTCGGTCGAGCTCGGTCGCGTCCGCGATTTCTTCTTATGTGCGTCTGGTAGCCTCAAAATCCGTCTTGAATTTGGTTGATTATTATTTTATGCAGTCAACATCGAAACCGAAAGCGCATACCCCCCTGAGCGACTTTTCCCAGAAGCAGTACGTGTCATGCGCGAAAAAATTTCCGTGATCAGGATTGCTGCTGTAACTCTGAGAGCTCAGTTGGAGGGTACAGCAGACGTGGAGATGGCAGAAGCATAGATATATTGTCACCGAGTTACTGGTTTGTCTGTCACTGACGCTATTAGATGGCATGTATCGTAACCGTACCCTGGTGGAACGTCCATCGATTCATTTTGCTTTGGTCTACCCCAATTCAATGAGCCCGAATGACCAATATTCGAATCCATACGAGTACTCACAGAACGAGACTCCTGCATTTCATGGACAAGTTTGGATACACGCATCCACTTCTTCTTCCACTCTGGTGACACCCCATACTCGGTCTATTAACACGGGACAATTTCGGAAATATATCCATCAGACACCGAGCAACACGCAGGATCGCCGAAATATGTAGAATTCCCCAATTCCAAGTGTCGGGAGTTTTTGACACCGGCTCCAAGTTTTACTGTCCTCGTCAACAACTGTGTCCTGTGTTATCCTTGTCACCTCTCCCACTCATCTGTTGCTGTCTCGTGCATTGTTCTCCCTCAATCACAGTGCGGATTCTGCGAGAATAAAATTGACTGACGTGCCCAATTCCTCAAGATCTGGACAGTGGTTTGCAAAAGCTCTCAGGCCTTCGAGAGTGAATGTCTTCCTTTCCCTCTCCTAGTCGCCACCACAAAAGCCCAGTTCAAGCTGTCTCAGCTTCGGCCAGGCACGCGCCATCCGGTATACATCGTCATCATCGAGTGAGAATTGTGTGTTGGCCGTGACACTCAATTTCATTAGGCTAGGAAACTGGAGGAGAGGAGCGAGAGTGGAAATTGTCCCACTAAGATTAGTCTATCGGTGGGCATGAGAATATCGGTTCCACCACCTTGCATGTGGAGGGATTTGAGTGTAGAATTTATTCTCATATGAGAGGTGATGGTCAAATCCAACAGTACTTGAATGAACCCTCGAAGTTCAGCTTGTGACATCCAAAAAAAGGCTCGTGATAGAGATCTACATTTATTTTACGGTAAGGTATCTGAACCATGTGCATGCCTCTTTCTCTTGCTGGACGTCATGTTCGAGGGCATTGAGAATGTTCTCAGCCGTGTTATTCATACTCAGGTTACGAAGCTTCGTCCGTCCTTACGGCTTCTGCGGAGAACCAAATTGAACTGACTCAAGACGTTCCAATCCGCGAAGAGCATCAGTCATCATACCATCAAATTTTTTACCTCTGGAGATTGTATCGCAGTCACACATTACAGCACCAATGTCAGCTCCATAGAGAGAAAGATGCCTCAACCGTGGACAGATAGTAGGTAGTAAAGCAGAAGGCTGATGATCATTGTACCGTGGATACAGGTAATCGTAGATCAAGCGATATCAGTGAGCAAGGAACGGAGAATAGTGAGGTACAGGATTTGAGGTGTATAGCAGGAGCCAACAAGAGTGGATGTTAGGCGATGTCAGGAGCGGCGTTGAGTCGGAAGCAAGGCCATCGTGTTCATTGTGGTCAAGGTCAGATAGTAGCCCGAGAACGAGATAGAACGTCTTATTATCTGTTTGTGTTGCGCCTTTCATTTGGTCGATTTTGTCCCCATCTTGAACTCCGAAGCGTCGTATCCGGCAAGCATAGACCTTGCATCGCTCCCAATCTCTGGCAGTTGCTTGGCGTGTAAGGCTCTGGTGTTCGTTCTCAGTGGAGTACGTAGATATGCTGAATAAATCAAACTTACTAACACCGGTTGACCATACATATTTCATCAAATAAACCATGCGTCATCAGGTGGATACCTGACGAGGGGCTCGAGTGCTGGTTCAAGGAAAATTGAACATATTCTCGCGAGTTTTGCGAGGTCATCGAGTGAATTAGTAGATGCAAGATGTTGGCAAATGCATTCTTGAACATCTCTTGAACATCGTAAATTTGAAGGCATGGATCTCTCAGTACTGCGTGAATAGCCTCATGAAGGTGAGAGAAGATAGATATATAAACAGAAAACTCAGGAGCATAAATGCTTTGGTGAAGCTTTTTAGAAGCAGAAGAGAAGATAGCGGTGATACAGATGAAGCATCCATTCAACGACACTTCTGCACCCTGGCCATTACCATCGGCGGCTTCTTGAATTCACTCGCACACGATCAAGAGTCCACCTTGCTTTACCCCAGTGGTGGTGGGTGGTTTGACGAAAAGGCACATGCATAATTCAAAGGCATGGTTCTGATAGGACAGGGACAAGTCGTATCATGCTGTCCCTAAACCATCTTCCTCGTCACATCATATCAACTGAGAACCTGCTCTCTCTCCCTTGTCTGAGTCCTGGTAAGTTTCTATCCTAAATGAGTCTTCGGGCTTGCATGAAACCGCGGCGGTTTCATGAATACCTAGATAAAGACATAGAAGTCCTCGGACCGCGAAGAATCGGAGCAAAGGAGGTAAGCGTTCAATATCATCGGAGCAAGTACAATCAATTTCAGTAACAATGTTAGAGCGAGATCATGTCATTCTATAAATATATGACATGTGTTTGCTTTACTGCAACCGTGTGATAAGAAGAACCATAGAAAGCCAAGAATAATGTCTAGTTAGCTAAGCTGCTAGTGTTGAAGTGATATTGCTCTACAATATCATCCATCTGCTCTGTAAGCCAGCTCTTCCATGCCTCTTGTTTTATCTACACTCATTGTCTCATCCATCTTCCAAGCTGTTATCCACAGCTCTTCTGTCCCTTCTTGTTCTTCTATCACTTCACTCTCTTCTTACTCTTCTGCCATGGATGGATAAGCTTCTGTTACTTTTAGATTTAGTATTTCAGAAAGTTCTATTATCCCTAGCTGTTTCTAATTACTATCACATAATTATTTCATGGTTAGGTCAGCAGTGTTTCAGCAGATTGGAATAGACTGTAGGGTATTCATAATAGCTGTTATGTATTGTAGTGACACCTTAACCATGACAGTAGTGGTAGGTTAACAAAAGAACTTAATAAGAAGTTTTGTTACTGTATCCCTGGCATGCAGATATGTTTCCTCTCTACTAGATAGATTCTTCAGTCTGTATTGAGAGTAGAAGATAATCAAGGTTTTACTTTCTATGATAAGTCTGGTAATGCTATCTTATTGGCAGCTCCCAACCTTTGGAGTA
>Ga0157368_1001329_pt1 | contig 10485 bp, 11 predicted proteins | sample AttbisABBM3_FD_113146 | JGI IMG/M metagenome (GOLD analysis project Ga0157368, IMG submission 113146) | Fungus gardens microbial communities from leaf cutter ant in Botucatu, State of São Paulo, Brazil - Atta bisphaerica ABBM3 | ecosystem: Host-associated > Fungi > Mycelium > Unclassified ...
AAAAGTTTGGACAAATGTCGAACTGTCGGTCTGAAGCGCTATCATGTCTGGGGTGGGCAAGAATCTGCTCCATTCACGGTGGAAGAACACATCAGACGTTTATCTCTCACCCGAAGCGCGCTATAGAAGCTCTCAAGTACCCTCACTAGTCTGGTTCTGTCTGCACTGCATCTCAGAGTTTCCCGACCAAATTCGGCTCCCCAGAAAGCTCATTTATCGACCCTTGAGCTCTCCACCACCGAGGAGCTTTCGCTTCATTGATAATTTCCTTCGTGCTTCGTCTTCCAATGGCCCCAATGATAACCACTGGAGTCTTGGCCTCAGAAAACTTGACCCACGTTTGTGGGCCACCGTTGTTCAAATCTTTGACAGGATCCCCCCCGAATTACGAACTTATACCCTTTCATTGAACGATGAGCTCTTACCTTTGATCCAGGGGCTAGAAAATACCGACAGCTTTTCCTTGATCACGATTCTAGAACTTCCTGGCTGTGATGCTCTCACGGATGATAGTGTTTCTGAGCTGAGATGTTTGCATACACTTTCGGCGTTCGATGCCAGTAATACTAGGTTATCCTCCCGTGGGATTGTGACGCTCACACGGACGCTTTCAGTCAATGACCCAGGACAGCCTATGCGAAAGCTTAGAGGGCCTTGGAGTCTTCGTATACTCCGCCTCAAGCATTGCGCTGAAATCGACAATGCGGTATATCTTGTCCTTTCATTGTTCCCACTTCTGGCCGTCATCGGTGGGTATAAGTATGATTGCTATTAAGGTATTGAAACTAATGTGCCTGAATCTGCATTTAGACCTTCGCGGGACGAAATGTCTGCCCCCAGTGATTTCAAGCCAGATGCAATTCTCGCCTTGTAAAGAAAGGAAGTTGTTTTCATCCAATTTATCTTCTTCTCTTGTGGTGCTACAGAAACTTCAGCATGATATATTTTCTGCTCCAGAAGAGTATCAGTTTATCCTCCGTATCAAGAATCTCTGCCACGAGAGCGTTGCAAGCCTTTTAACTGACACCAAAAACTTACATCAAGCATTTGCATCAACAAGCAATTCTTGGCACGTCCACACTCATCGCTATAAATGCGACAGCGTTCACAGTAACGATATTGAGAGTGACATAGAAGATGTAGAGCTATTACGGGGAGGTGCCCTCGAAGCAAGTGGTGAAAGGGACGAAAATGCGAGAGAGGGGCTTTGGGAACTGAGACGTGATATTTCCGCTCCAATTGTAAGATTTGGACATTCTCCAGAACAGCTACGGATGATGGTGAGATTTCCGTAGAGCCATCCTCGGTTCGTCACCCAATTACTCTCCATAGTCGAAATCGCTGCCTATGGTCATTCACAGCAATCAGTTCGATGTGCATCAAACTTTACAAAAGGATTCCCACTCTTGTCGACGATCCTTCAAAAGACTTAGACTGTCTACCTTTACCGCGAATGGTCTTGATAGACATTTCCCCAAGGATTGTTTCGAACGAAGGAATAAAAAATCAGACTCAGAGGATGAAATATCTACTGAGTCTGTACCTCGCGGCCGTGAATTGCATTGGTATGATGCGGACATACAGCGAGGAAATACATATGTTCCTATGAGTCTCGCCAAAGGCCAGTACGACGATGACCTGATGCTTTATCGCCAAACTCGGTCATGGTACCACCTTGAGGAAGAATTGTGCAAAATCTTGGAAAAGGAGAGCCGACTGGAAAGGGTACGAGTTAACGCCGTTCCGCTTGTCAATACCCTCGGAAGCAGGAATGCGATAAAAGCACAGGAAGGCTTACAGTCCATGACTGCTCTTGCTCTGCGGCGCCGAGAAGAGCAAATCTCGCAGAAGAGGGTGGGCCATTTTGGACATTCTTGAAAAATATTTTTTGCAACAAAATTTCCCTCTGACTGATCCCACAACCGACCAAAGTTGCGCATCTGGAGACCCGAAAATCTCCAAACCGATCACAACACTCAAAGTCCCGAAATTCACTCAAGACATACTCGAGAAGAGCAGTTTAGTGATGTCGAAGGCACAAGAGATAACGCCTTCAATAGAGTCAAAATCCTGGAAAGCCAATAGTGGGGGTGCTGTGTCATGACCTGGAGTCTACTCGCATCTCCTACACCGACAGATCTTCCTGACGAGCACCCGAAGCAACGGGTCATGTGTGATTTCAATCCAGTATCATTTACTTCGTTTTTGACCTCACCCAACGTCGCCCCTCTAGACAAGCCAAACGCAACCAAGTGGGAAGCTTATAATATAATATATCGTGTATTCCAGAAAAAGGTAGTCACGTGGTCGATATACTAGTTCATAAATGTTACCTTCGCGCACTTCATGCGCATATCGACTCGACTGGCTATCTTTCACTTGACGGTTCAGTGGGAATTTTCTCGCGGGGCTTTTGCGAAGGCCAGAACACTACCACGTATACAAGTTAAAAGAAGAATGTCGACAGTAGCCAGGCCTTACGCATTTCACATTGGTGCAAGCTGGGCAGGAAAACCCCACCATAACTTAGACTCTCGCTTCAAAATACCCTTCCCGTCAGAAGGGCTCATAGGTTCATGGAGAGACCAAACCCTAACAAGACCCAAGGCGATTAAAAGTGCAGACGCAGGGGAGGACTTTTTTTTCGTGCAGGAGGTACGTCTCTTCCATGATGTCTCGTTAAGGATTTAGTTTTTGAAGTCGTTCCTGTCTTCCCTCCTCAACAGATGCAGAATGGCTCAGTATGTACACAAGATTCATAGCTTGCTCATCCACCTTATCAACTCTCATTCTCGTGGTTTCTGAGGGCGTGGCATTTGGTGTAGCAGATGGTGTGGGCGGCTGGGCAGATAGTGGTGTTGACCCGTCCCTGTTTTCACAAGCTCTGATGTATTATGCACATCGATATTCTCGAAATGCTTGGGCAGGGGAGCCAGAAATCGATCCCACTCTTGATCATGAGGAGCGAGAGCGGATAGAAGGCTGGGAAATGACACCACATGAATGTATTGGCCTCGCATATCATGGTGTTTTGAGAGAGAAGATGGTACCAGCAGGTAAGCTTGAGCATGCAATATCTCAATTACCCACTTTGACATATCAAACAGGCTCGAGTACCGCGTGTATCATCAGCTTGAACACAGCCAATGGGATTTTACGATCTGCCAAGTGCGTTGTTTCATTACCAGGATGCGCATTCAGAGTAATATTCACTTCTGATATTCATCAGCCTGGGGGATAGTGGATTTGCGATTTTGCGGTCGTCTTCAGTATTTCACAGACAACGAACACAAACACATTTCTTCAATTGTCCTAAGTAAATATTTCTGATCGCCTTGTACAGCTTTCCCTCATCCACTTCACAGACAACTTACGAAACTTCCTTCCAATGCCGGTCACAGATTTTCTCGCGCGTGTGCTGATTCCCCAAACGATGCAGATACCTTCCAGACCAAGCTCAGAGATGGAGATATTGTGGTGGCTTATGTATGCGCCCTTGCTCGTCATTTAGAAATAATGTCCTTCATCCATTATCTCCCAGACGGATGGCTTTTCAGATAATGTCTTCCCTTCCGAGATGGCAGCCATTTGCCGTCTAGTTGCAAGATCGGGCGATTCTGAAGATGAAATTGCTCAGGCCATGGCTGATTGCATGGTTGAATACTCTCAGCAATGCATGAGGAACAGGACTAGAGTCAGCCCTTTCGAAAGTGCGCAACCACGTCCCACCTTTATCGTTTCCTCCTAATATTTTTCCCAGGGGATGCAGCGCGGGAAGGCATGTTCTTTCGTGGAGGGGTAAGTGAGTAGATGGTTCTCTTTCTACCCTAAGCTGACGCGTTACCTTCACATCTACATAGAAGGAGGACGAGTAAGTGAATCATCATTTCTTGCCCACCACAGGGTACTCAGCCCAGCTGGTAGTGTCACTGTCGTAGTTGGACTAATTAGGGAGACGACATAATGACGACATGCCGAACATGTCATACCGTCATCTTCAGTGGGTAGTTTCATTGATTTATACTACATATCATGTATATTCCTCGTTTCCCAGTAGTTTGGCATGTTTAAACAAATACCCTTCACTACCCATGGACACATCCAGATTTCAGCATTTCTGTTGGAATACTCATTGCCGCAAAGATGATGCCATGAGAGCCATTAGAGATCGCGTTCAATGAAGCTTTCAATGACACCTGCTGGTGTTAAGGGATATTCTCTCAGTTGGATTTCGCCATCAACCAGGAATGTATTGGGTTGAACAAATATCTTGCGTGGCTGACAAGAGAACACGACGTGTCAGAAAAAGGAGTAATGGTATTGACACATTTCAAACCTGTTTCTTTGCTAGAACAAGATTCCTTATCTCTCCTTCCCACCCCGAAAGGGGCGTAGTCAAGTCGTTATAAAACTTGCGGGCACCGGGACCATCTGCTGTGCTCTTGCGGACCTGAAGTTCTATGAGCAACCTTCCAGCCGTCTCTCTTCCTTGAGCCAAAACAAGACTTCGATCGACCTGGTAATTGAAGAAAAGACAAGAAACAATTGGTGAGTGACCACATAGCATTTCATGACATTTCATGGTACATTCCACTAGTTTCACTCACCCGAACATAAAGATCTATGAGAGCACCACTATCATCGCGAATTTCCTCCAATCGGGCAATGCCGGAACGAATGAGGTGTTGAGTTATTCCAAGCCTGAACATGTTAGTTGTGGTCGCCATTGGATCGCTTGAGAATGTCACCTAGCCTGCATATGAGCTTGACCATGCTTTTTGGTAACAGGGTCATAGAACTCGAGAGCACGTAGACCAGCCCTGGCCATGAGTAAGAACGTAATATATTGAACATCCTCGACATCTTGCTGGCTTGTATACTCAAAGGGGCAGGAGTGAGCACTTAATTGATTGGGGATGGAGAAGCTTTTGATTACGTACGTTAAAGATTTTCAAGATTGCAGGTTCACTGATAACTGGCCAGGAAAACCATAGTATGGGAAATGGGTGTTCATGGGCCAGACTCACGATAGAGTGCAACCGTCTCAGCGCGGCATTCTTCCATGGAGGAGGACACTTCACCAAGTACAGATCCTGGGGTCTGACCAGGCTTGTACCAGGATGTGCTGAACATAGGTGTGTGGTTGGAAAGGAATTCAAGTGGGTAGGTAGGTTAAACATACATTGGTTTTCCTGTCAAAGGATTGATGACCTATAGACTGTGTCAATTGATTGAGCAAAACTTGAGCAAAAATAAAAATATACTTTTTCAGGGTTAAAATTTTTACTTCCATCTGCGTATTCTTCGAACTGCTTTCCCGAGCCGTGACCCAGAAGTTCATGATTGGCAACTTGCAGCTCGAATGCCCGGTATTCCCAGGTATTATACAGGGTAATGTCATCGGGGTGAACAAATGTGAGCTCTTCGTCTAGAAAATAATATATATACCCAAAAACAATCAGTAGCTTTTCCAATGACAACGACGAGACTCACTGGGAGCTTTCGCGGCTAAGATGTTCTAACAAGAAATATATGAGTTGAGTCAAAGCCAGGGGAAGCAAGTGGTGAAAATATGCACAACGAGAGAAACATTCTTAAAACCCGTCGATTCACGTATCTCGTAGTAATTCTAAAGAACTGATAGTTAAGCCTGTAGTTCTGTTCTTTGTTGTCAGGTGTCATCTCACGGGAATCTGCCGGCGACAAAAAGGATTCGAAATCAGTCTCTGCGGGATTATAGTTGGAGTGCTCGAGTCCTACATTAATGCCGGCAGGGATACCTAAGTGTATGTCAGCTTTGGACCGAAACCGAGTGTAACAGATTGCCAGACCTCCGGTTGCAAAATTGACGACCTCCAAAGCCGTAAAATCAGGTTTTTGAAACCTATCGACTTCGAAATCCGGACCCCAGGGTAACACTTTAATTAGCTCCGGTGCTTGGTTCACCAGGACCTCATATTTGGCACTGAGTGTCTTGTTCACGATTGCAGTGAATCCTGTTCTTGATGAACTAGTCTATCGAGAAGGGTGGCTGATCATATATTTACCTTCCCACTCCGCACGTCCTCCATATGGATCAACATAAGTTTCGATGAACTGCCAACAGAAGGATCAGAGGAAGTCTTCGATAGCATACACTTGACACACCCCGATGTAGGATTCAACCACAGGCCCGACATCCTTCACCCATTCTTCTGAAGCACCCTTATGAGCTTGAATGGAGCCCGTCTCAAACCTTGCCAAATGAGCAATGAGGAGGAGGGTAGACAAGGATCGGAAAATGCGCCTACGATTTGATATATCCCTCGATTGCCTTAGTCTGGTGTTCGTTCGCGGCAAATTTTTTAGCCTAGAGAAACGTGGTTAAAAAAGCCGAGCATATAGTGTATGAGATCCGCTTAAATCACCTCGCCTAACGCTTCATTAACTCTCTGAAGCACCGAAGAGAAATCCCCATGCTCCACTGTGAACTTAGCTTTCTTCCCCTGAACATCAATCTCATGAGTGATAAAAGCAGTCTCGGTGGTCGACGCCACTCGCAAGACATAATCACTTGGTCCATTCTTCAGAACACTAGATACATACTGCCGAGTTAGTCACGAACAACAGGGGGGCACTATGAATGACTCACCGAGTGTTCAATACATCAACTTCAAGCTTCTCTGCAGCTGCTTGAACAAAAGCGACCTCGCCATCGTCGATCACCTCGCCAAGGTAATAGTTTGACACGTGTCCCAGACTCCGCTTCCCAATGAACAAGCTGGATTCTGGAGAAGTGGAATAAATGTGGCCTTTAAGCTGAAGTAGCCCGTTCATAATTTGTCCGCATTCATCGTGATAGGAAGATGCGTTACCTGATTCCACAAGGATAGTGCCTTGTCCTTGTTAACTGAACTTTGGACAACTGCTTCAAACTTGTCCGCAGGAAGGCGTGGGTTGATTTTAGTGAAGCCAAACGATTTGTAATTGACCAGGTTGCTCAAAACCTGTTTCCAGCATAAGCCCCTCCGATGAAGGAGAGTAGAGAGGTTCACAACATACTTGAGCGACATATTGGAGGAGATCACCCCATTCCTTCGTTGAAAGTCCGGAGGAAGTACGCAATCCGTCTAGATCCCCGATCTTAGACCTGTTGTTATTACTGAATGTGAAGATCAACAAATCGTATAGCTTGACGGCCTGTGGGGTCCATTGGCCTAGTTAATTCGTTTAGTGCCTATAAGTTCAAGATAGACAGTAATATGGCATGAGTCTCAACCTTGAATGATCCGAGCGCCAGCCCATGAGGCCCGGTTGAGGAAATGTATGTATTTCTTCTCCTGGGGACTTTATAGACCTCAATTTAGACTCGTAGTAATACAGTATTTCCACAAGTGAAGCTCGCACCTTAGATAGGCAAAGGATTTTGCCACATCCAGACCGCATAGAGGAGCTGCATGATCAGCGAGAAAGCGTTCGTTATTGAGAGCAGCAGAAGCCATTGTCCTTGTTCGAACAATTTGGATAGATTGAAGGTCAACCCAAGTGATATACCCTCGACTGGGTCTCCGGATGTCATACAGTCACGTGGGGGCTGCGATGGTATAGTGGTAAATCCCCCGCCACATTGGTTATACATCGCCTTTTCCCTGCTGTCGAGGTCGTGGGTTCAAATCCTGCACCTCCATTCAGTAGGCCCGCTGCCCGCACCGAACTCCGGTGCACTCCACTGTCTGCTCCTTCCGAACTTTAACTTCTACCCTGAAAACTCCATATTTAACCTCAGAACATTTATTCACTTGTTGTGATAACCGTTGACTACTCTCTCTGTCGAGCTCCGGCTTGCCGGAACCGCGTCTTAGCACTTTGTGTTTGCTTGTAGCGGTATAAAACTTGGGAATAAACAACAACAACATACAGTCACGTGGATACAAAAAAAGAAAAATAAATGAGCAACTTTCTGTTGGTAGTGCTAGCAGACACTCTTCTTGTCCTGCTTTTCACTGTCTACTAACTAAGTTATCTAGACTACTGACTACTACCCTAATTAAAGTGTAAACTATTTTGACTTAAGAAAGTCATTCTACACTAGACAAGATCTTAAGGATACTTGTTGTTCTTCTGTGTGAACAGTTTACAAGGGAAACTATAGTACAGAGCAGATATGGGAAAAATTACAAGTATACTACACAACACTACTTAATCAAACAATAAGTACATTTAGGCTAGGGCCTGAGCTTGGTTCCAACTGTCTATAATCAAGCATGGTTTACATCAGAGGGTAAAAGTCTGCAGGCTTGGCTCAGAGTTGTATAAGTATAAAAACCTGTACATAATGCATAGTAATGTGGACTTTCCTGAATGATCTTGGCTTCAGCTTATATGCTATGCCATCTGTCTACTATGGGGTTATAACTTCAGAAATGGAGTAGAGTTCAAGAGAAGTGAGTTCTTGTCACATTCCATTCCAGCCATCTGTTCCTATTCACAGATAATGCCTCTTCTCTCATCAGCACTCCACAACCTCTTCCAGTGTGAATCAATCACCTCTATTCCACCTCAGATGTTCTCACTAAACTCTTACTAACTCTATAGATCTCCATTTCCTAACATCCAAGAATTACTAGTAACTAAGGTAACTTGCCTAGTAGTTTCATTTCAGATAACTACCCTAGGTAGTATGATACTACCTAGTATATAAACTGGTAGTTTATACTATAATAAGCTTATCCTGAAAATTGACCAAAACTAATACTATTTCCTAGTGTTAGCAATAATATATCTGTTAAGACTTAGGCTCAAGTATAAGAACAAAAGAATATTCTTGGATTGAGTAATCACAAGAGAACTTGATAGAGTTTCTAAGTACAATGTATTCTACTTATATATACTAGGCTGTTGGTTCATACTACACTAAACCTAGCTTATCCTAAAGAGCATATACATTACATGCCATTGACATGTAGTATAATATCATCATTTCAGAATCTTCTACATTCTTCTGTGACATGTGACAGATGTATGATGTCACACTAAACCCTAATCTTAAGTTAAAAGAAAAGAAAAGAGAGAATGCAAATAAAAATGAAAATAAAATAAAGTCCATTATTTACAACTCTGACAACATCTCACTATCTTCCAGTGGTCCTAACCCTCTAAGTTCACTAAGTACTCTTCCAAAATATGCAACCAGTGCAACTTGTAAAAGTATTGTTAAAGCAATTGGATAGAGATACTCCAGAAAAAACCCAAGACTATATTTCCTATAAAGTACAATATAGCACTTATCTCTAGGAAGAATCTAAGAGAACAGAATGAGGTTCTCCAAAGGCCACAACTATCTTAAGTATTGTACAGTCTATTCTAATCTAGCTAAACATGTCACAAACTTCATTTAACTTGTATTTCTACAATCAGTAGACTGATTTTCACAAACTAAGTTATACTGGAAAGTCCTAAATAACAGCTATCTGCACATATGTGGGATGTACAAAAGTGACAACAAACAACTGAGATATCAGGTCATAAGTAACTGTAAAAGTTTTGTTTGCTAATATCTCATGAACAGCTAGACAGATTCATACAATTGAACTTGTGTTGAAAAGTGCTTATCAAACTGTTTCCAATGGATATATAGTATATCTCATAGCAATAAGTACTCATAAAGATACAAGTATATCAATGTAGTGACATAGTTAGTTATCTTTTAAAATTAGCCTGACATTTGCTATAACAGATGATAGCTTCTATCAGGTATAAGTTTTGATCATGTGATGGAAACAGCTTGTATATAGACTATCACTCTTTTGTATATATACTTCTGTGTCTGAGAATTACACCTCAAACTTAACAACATCAATTATTCTTGTTGATACTACTCATTACCTATTACCATTATCTTCTTATACTGAATCTCTGAACTACTATCAAGTTATCTAAGTTCAAGTATCACAATCAGTGAGTAGCTCATTTTGTAATAGAACAATTCTGATATAACTGGGAAATAATAATACTGGCTGCATGGTTAGGAATAGCAAATGAAGACATCTCAAATATGTACTAAGGTCCTAGTATGGAAACTGGTTAGAGGTGTTAAAAATATATAATGATGTTTGAGCATAGAGATTGTCTGAGTTGGCACAAGAAAGTTTGTAGGCATGTAAAAATCTATGACAATTGATGTTGGAGTTTGCAACTTTGGATTTATTGCTTGTCTCCTAACAGGTATAGTATATAAGCTGAAGCTAAAGATTATTCTAAGCTTGTCTTTTATATTTTCAAATAACAATAAACTGACTATTTGGACTTCCAAGAGATCTTATTGGATCTCAGATAATGAGGTATGAACTGTGTCTAATAGTATTTTCAGAATTATTATCTACAGTTATATATTTTCTCATTGTGTATTTTTTGCACTTTTTGTCTATGATAGTATTCTTTTATCAAACTCTCTCTCAGAATTGCCTCTGCTTGTTCTCATTTCTAATAAAGATATTGGAACAGCCA
>Ga0157368_1001330_pt1 | contig 10481 bp, 9 predicted proteins | sample AttbisABBM3_FD_113146 | JGI IMG/M metagenome (GOLD analysis project Ga0157368, IMG submission 113146) | Fungus gardens microbial communities from leaf cutter ant in Botucatu, State of São Paulo, Brazil - Atta bisphaerica ABBM3 | ecosystem: Host-associated > Fungi > Mycelium > Unclassified ...
AGCACTTTCCAACACAAGTTCAACCATGCAAATCCGTTCAGCCATTCATGAGATATTTGCAGACAAAGCTTTTATAGCTACTGATGGTCTGATATCTTAGTCATTTGTTGTCACTTTTGTACATCCCACATATGTGCGGATGGCCCTCATTTGGGGCTTTCCAGCGCAACTTAGTTTGTGAAAATCAGTCTACTAGTTGTAGAGATACAAGCTGAATGAAGTTTGTGACACATATCTCCCTCTATAGTTTGTTAGAACATCTTTTCTCTAATGTTGGATGCATCAAAACATCCCTTACTCACATTGCTAAATATATCAGGAATAAGAAAATCAACTCTTCCAAAGCAATTGAGATCAAATATTTACAAGAAATCAGCAAGGTAGTCTGGAAATTTGTTTTAGCCTTCTATAATACAGAATGGGACTCACTTATTGCTGACATCCACAACAACTCATTTAGGCAAAAAGTCTCATATCATTGTATGCCCAAAATGAACAATATTAAAACTAGTAAATTGAAAAGTAAAGAAATTGACAAACTGGCTAGTGTTGAAAGACTATCTTCCTCTATCCCTACTAAAACTCCCAAGGAGGTCAATGAGATCTCCAAATTCTTCAAAGCAAAGGCACCAACTCACACTACTGTCAAATGAGGTATGTCATATGCACAAGTCTCTAAAGGTGAAAGCAATACTAAAAGTGTCTTAAAAATCAAGGAAGCTTTTCCTACTCTCAAGGCTAACAATATCAATAACATCCAACAAATTATCAAAGGCAATAGTAAGCCTAAACCTCACATTAATATAACAACCAAAGGCCCATCTAGAAAGCAGATCATTATTCCTATGAACAATGAGAATAAAAACAACTTTATAAGAGAAAGTAGTACTTACATTACTAATATGAACAGGATACTTAAAAATATCAAAACAGATATCATATCATGGTTGACTTCATTTGATCAGACTGCAATGATATAGTCATTATGACTAACAAAGTCACATCAAGCTTGGAATTACAAATAATTGAAAATTATGTCAAAAATACCAATCATATCAGTGCTAATGGGGTCAAAGCCCCAAGGCTCCCCCAATCTAAGTTCTATCTCAAGATTATAAGCATTCCTTTCCTTCAATAGAACACGAATATTCCTATCAACTCAAGCATTGTGGAAGACATCATTAAGAAGAACTACATCTTCAACAATGTTACATTAGCCTTTAAGTCTTGTATCATCAAGGTTTTACCCAAGTTAGATATAGCAATCATATGGATCAATATCTGGGATGTCTAAAGTGGTAGTAAGGCAAAGGAACTTATCAACAAATGCTTTAATGTAGGAAGCTTTATTGCCACCATCAGAGATACCAATACAAATCTGGGCGTTTTCCAATACTAGAATTGTTGGAGGTGGGGCCATGCTACCTTATTATATAGAATCCAGGATACCAAGTGTATTAAGTACAATAGCCCACATAAATCTGAGTATCACCATCAATTTGTGTGGTGCTACAAGGCAAACAAGAAGACCAATTCCCTGAGGTTGGAGACCAAGAAGGGTGAGCTATGCTCTCATTTTTTCAAATGTTCAAATTATCAAGGCAAACATTAAGTGGACTCAAACATATGTCCTTTCTGGAAATACCACTTCAATCAGGACTGGTACAACAAGAAGCAGCAGGAACTTCACGATAGCAGATACAACTCAATTTGCTCAGCTGTGAGCAGTAACAAAGCATGATTTTTAAAGAAATCAAAATTTACTTGCAAAATGTTTGCAAGAACAATTTTCTCATTAATATTATTCTCAAAACACATTTTGATTTTGATATTATCTTTATTCAGAAGCTATTGTGGTCAGTTATTCAATCAATTCTGAGCTCCATCAACTATAAAGAGGATATACTAATAGGAGTGCCCAATCATCCAAGTTGGACAGTCTTTTCTAGATGTTCATTACAGGCCAATAACTTTCCTCAAGTCATTACCTACATCAATATTTGCCTTTTTTCTTTGTGATTTTCCCTTTGAAACAATGTACTTAACCACAAAGATATTTTGTGCATTTCCTTTCTCAATCACAGTTTATCTTACTTTCTTATTAATATATACTCAGATTCATCTCAGTTGGCTTTAAAGTATCTCAAGGATACTGAAGTCAATATTGGTAACATTCTTATTCTAACAGGAGATTTTAATATTTGAGATAGTTTTTGAGACCTAAGTTTTCTGCATCATTCTTCTCATAGGGATATTCTTTTTGAACTTGCTGACTATTTTAGTATAGAATTGTCCAGACCTATTGAATATTCTCCCACCAGATACTCCAATAATGCTCAGGACTCAGACTCAGTTCTTGACCTTATCTTTCTACATCCAAATTCAAGAGAAATTGACAATCATTGTATTCACCCTGAATAGAGACTTATCTCTGACCATGCTCTTATCACCATTAATATTTCAATCCTTGAAGAACAAGTTCAAGAAAAGAAAAGATCTCTATCCAAGAATAGTGAAGAGGAAAATCACTTCATTAATGATGAACTTATCAGTTGCATCAAGAGTATCAATACTGAATCAATACCAAATATTCAAGCTCTTAACACCATTGTTCAGTTATTCACAAGCAATATTGACAAAACATGGCTCAAACACTCTAAGGTTGTTAATATCACAAAGTGCTCCAAAGTATGGTAGAACAATAAATGTTGTAGGGACTTGAATGCTTATAAACAGTTTAGATAAGTGGAAGACTAGAAGAATCTCCAAAGAATGGTCAAGAAAACTAAGCATATCTTCTTTGATGAAAAAATTGAAGAAACCACAAACAAGAAATGCAGATCTTCAAAGTTTATAAATTGGGTAAAAAGGAGGAATATTCTGGCCATCAAAGCCATTCAATTTAATAGCAAGCCTTGTATTGAATTGGACAACCTATGGGAAGCCCTCTATAAATCTTTCAACTCTGCCCAAAATTGTCAAGTTAATATTGGTTTATTAGATGAAATTCCAGACAAAATAACTACAATATGGGCCTCCTTTTCAAAAAAGGAACTCCATAGCACCATTGAAAATTGCAACAACTCCTTGGCTTTTGGACCAGACAAATTGTCCTGGAAGCATTTCAAAGTTATTGTCAAGAATAAGAAATGTGTTAACAAGCTTATTGATATTGCTAATGCATGTATCAATCTAGGTCATTGGCCAAACCATTTTAAAACATTGTCTATGGTTATTATTCCCAAGCTGAACAAGCCTTCCTATGATTTACCAAAGTCATTTTGATCCATTGTGCTACTCAACACTACAGGCAAGTTATTCAAGAAAATGATTGGGGAAAGGCTATAGCTCTTGTTGGTATCTAACAATTTCATTTATTCATATCAATTAGGTGAACTTAAACATAGATCTACTGCTGATGTAGGCATTGCTCTCACTCATCTCATTAGAGTGGGATGGGTCAAAAACCTTACTACAAGTATACTAGCATTCAATATTATGCAGTTTTTTCCCTCACTTAATCATTAGATTCTCTCTCTCATCTTAGCCAAGGTTGGGTTTAATTGCAAAGTTTTAACTTTTTTCAGAAACCACCTTATCAAAAGAAAAACTAAATACCTGTGGAATAACTTTTCTTTTCCCTTTTGTAATGTAGATGTTGGAGTCAGCCAAGGGTTGGCCCTCTCTCCAATTCTTTCAGCCCTCTATCTTTCTCCTCTTTTTTATATTTTGGAAAAGCAGTTAAAAAATCTAAAAATTCTCATTTCTATTCTTTCTTTTGTTAATAATGGTCTTTTCATTTCTCAACACAAATCTATCTCTGTTTTGAATGCAAACCTCTTTTGTAGCTATAATGTTATTTCTTCTCTTCTTACAAGATTTGGACTTGTTGTAGAACATAGAAAAACTAAAATATTTCATTTTTCCAGATTGTATGGTGTTTTTAATTCTCCCCCTTTAAATATTACTCCTCTTGGGGGCAGAGTTCTTCTTCTTAAACCTATGTGGTGGTATCTAGGTTTTTATTTTGATCAAAAACTTTTGTTACACCCTTATATTGACTTCTACTTGAACAAGGCTATCTCCACCATCAAATGCATGAAAATGCTAGGCAATTTGTCAAGAGGTCTCTCTTCTATTCAAAAGAGATGCTTATATATTTGCTGTGTGTTTCCTATAACATTATATAGATTTCAATTGTGGTATTACAACAAGGCCTCTCTTGATTATCCCCTTCATATTCTTAGAAAGATGCAACAAAGAGCAGCTCTTTGGATATCTGGTGCTTTTCAAACATCTTCTACTACAGGTGTTAAAACCATCTTGGGTTTAATGCCTATCCATCTACAACTCAAGAAATTTTACAAAAGATTTTACTTGAGAGGCTTTTCACTCCTTTCCAACCACCTTTTCAAGCTGAATTGACATGGAGAAATCAAGTGATCATCAATGTATTTCTTTTAGCAATCTAATGGCCAAACAAAATTCCTGGTTATACAGTCTATTAATCAATATGAATGAAAGGTGTAATGAATTTCTTCCTGCTTTTTCTTCCTTTAACAATGAATTTTCTCTGGGTAATAGACTCATAAATTCCTTTTCAGATCAGTTTTCTTTCCATAACCAAACTCATGATATCAAGAGTTATATGCAAAACCTTGATACCATTACCATTGAAGCCTCCAATAACCTTTATTTCTCTATCATTATAGCAGATACCAGCATTCAAAATAATGTGGCCACCTCAATTTCACATATTCATTCACACAACAGCCCAGTAATCAAGACTATCCATCAGGTGATAAATGTCACATCCACAGAAGCCAAACTCTTTGCTATCAGATATGGTATAAATCAAGCTGTTAGCATCCTCAATATCAATTGAATAATAGTCATCACTGATTTCCTACACATGGCCAAAAAAATTTTTGATTCATCATTGCATCCTTATCAAATCTAATCTGTCTTTATTTCTCATGAACTTAGAGACTTCTTCAATAAAGACAACAACAATTGCATTGATTTTTGGGATTGTCCTAGCAAACTAAATTGGATGTTATATTTCTTGGTGGACAAAGACATAAGGAAATTTGATGTCTCTCTAATTTATTCCTACAAGTCATCATGGGACTTTTGCAGAAAACATAATTGTAATCTCATTTCAGCACAATGGAGAATGTCTTCAGGTGTCAGACCAGAAAGGAAAAAACTTCCTTGCATTATGCAATGACAATCTAAATCCTCTCAAACTGTTTACCATTAAAGATAGTCCATGGCTATAACACTTTAGCTATTCAAATACCCTCTGTGCTAGAGTTACTATGGTGATCACTAATTACACTCCCACTGGAAAATATTGTCTAAGATTCTTCCTAAAGAAAGACTTCACTTGTCTGTATGATCTCTATTCCATTGAATCAAGGAGGTACATCCTACATGAATGTAAGAGGTTTAACAACTATTGAAATCAAAGAAGGGACTCTATAGGTTATTTTTGTCTTTTTCTCATATATAACACTAATGCTTTTTCTTTCAAGATGGGTATTGACTAATCTAATCACTTTTTGCTGGTTTTATTTCCTTTTTCTTATCTCCTCTTTTCTCTTTCTTTTTTGCATATTGTTTATGCCTCCATGTATGTAGTTACAAAGTAACTACCATGGTCTGCCTACACGCTCTGTGTAATAAATTGCTGAAACTGTATGGTCTCTGATCAGTAGTCCTAATTATATAGTCAATGTAAAATTTTCACATAGGTTGAACTACTACCAATACTACTTGTCTTCTATCATTGCTCACACTTCCTTAGCTTTCTATTAACAAGGTATTAGCTTACTAGTAGAGTTAGTCAAGTCCTTCTCATGGATAGAAAGCAGCCTAAAAAAGCACTAACTAAAGACTAAGGCAATCAGGGCCCATAACCTGTTGGAAGGAACAGAATGCACAGTAGCATAGTACAGTATGGATAACTGGCAACTACTTACCTATAGTGAATATTTTATTTCTAAGCCTGTTATGGATTGAGCTGATTTTGAATCACTTTATGCCTACAGAATCCCCTTCTATCTTACATGTGCTAATAGCTCATTACTGGTTAGGTTGAACATTTGTACTCTAGCTAGCTGCACTTGCTCCCTAATTCATTGAATTGCTGATTATATTTACTACAGTAATAGCCAACTTTGTTGTTACTCTTCCTAAGCTTACTGGTTCTGTTAACTACTCCTTCTGAAAGATTTGTGTTAAATTATCTCTTGCTCTCATTACCTACTTTAGGACTGTCTTTACTACTAAGGATATGCTGAATATTTTAGTACTTCCTTAGACTACTAATATAGATAAAATAATCAGAAGAAACTTCCTAAGCTTCCAAACTCTGATTATTCTTGATTTCACTTTGCTGAATAATTTGTCAATGCATAATCAGTCTAATGCTGAGGCTCTTTGGGCTCATTTATAGACTCTTATGGGAACATCTGGTCTAATATCTGTCTTTGTCAACTAATAAAGAATAGTTATATTTCAAATTTTCAATAATCAGAACCCTGTTTCTCAGAATACTAAGCCTGATTCTCTTTATATAAGATCCTATAGGAATAACTGTGATATCTCTCTTTCCTTACAGATTGATGATTCACTAAATTTCTTGACTCAGTTCACCTAATCTATACAAACTATTTCTAAATGTGATAATATAATTATCTATACCAATGTGATGGCTACAATAGAAGACTTTGTAGTCTCAAAGGAAATTAATTATATATATATGGCTCCAAGACAAAACAGACTTGTTCTGCCTAATTCACTTATTACTGTAAATCTCTCTAAATGTGAAAAGATACTATGTTTCTTATATAAGGGTAAAAAAGCACCTCATGGCAGCTTTTATAAAGGTGAATAATTCTTGGATTCTGGTATCTCTGCCCAATTTACTCTGTTTGCATCTGATTTTGTTAATGTGACTTTGGGTAATTATGGTTAAGTTAAGATTGTAAACTCAAAAGTGCTACTATTTATAGTTGCTTCTAGAACTGTTCTGATTGAACATGAAATCTTTAACCCTGAGAAAGAGACTACTAAAGTTACTGTATCAAAACTATGACCAGTATATTGTGTTCTTAATATACAAATGTGTTTTCTTTCTACTGGACAAATTCTTCAGTCTAGATTGAGAGTAGAAGGCAATAAAAGCAGTTTTACTTTTTGTAATAAGTCTGATGATGCTGTTCTATTGACTACTTCTAATCTTTGGGGCAACATCCAAATTATAAGAACTTATATTCTCAAGTACAATATTTCTAATCCTGTAAGTCTTGCAACAAGATACCTAGACTTTAAGACTTTACATTGTTATTTTGGACATTCCTTTGATGAAGTTATGCATCATGTCCTTAACAATGTTGAAGATGTGAAGATCTGTTTCCCAATACACAAACATATCTGCTGTGGTTATACTTTAGAAAAGATATACTAATGCAGTTTTTCTAAAAACCTTGTTTGCTTCAGTGAGCCTCTAGAATTGATTCACTCAAATCTTCTTGAGCTCCCTACCTTGTCTTATTCAAAGTACAAGTGGATAATTACATTTCTTAATGACTATTCCTTCTATTATAATATTGTTTTTCTGTACAAAAAGTCTAAAACTACAAAAGTAATTAAGTTAATTTTCTAAATGTAGTCAAACACTACTTTTCATTCTGGGAAGAGGTTGCACACTGAAAATAAGAGAGAATATGTAACATCAGAATTACAGTCCTTTTTAAGAGAGCAAGAGATTACCTATAAAACTAGTACTCCACATATACATCAATAGAATGGTTATGCTGAATGATTGAACCATACCTTGCTTGAAAAGGTGCAGCCAATGCAACTTGAAGTATACCTACCAAATTTCTTGTAAAAGCTTGCAATTGCAGCTACAGCTTATATATACTCATATATACAATCATATATCTGTTAGACATCTCAAATGGAAAACATCTCAGGAGATTTTCTTGGATAATAAATCTTAAACATCATACTTTCATATCTTTGGCTGTAGAGCCTATATGTTTCTCTCCAATGAAGTTTGTACTAATAAACTTGTTCCATATTCTAAATTGATGATATTTATCAGGTATGAGGACAATGGTTATTGCTTTATGTACCATACACAAGAAAATATCATTTTCCACTCCACACATACCATCTTTGATAAGGGACTTTTTCCTAAATGTATTGACTCTCATAGAAAAGAGTGCAAATTTTATAATAAGTTATTAGACAAAATAAGTCCAGAGACAGAGTTGTTAGTATCTGATTCTTCTGGAAAAGATGAACTTTCTCCAGTATCCATTCTACATACACCTATTCCTCCTAATCAAAATAGTTCTCCTACTTATTCCTCTTTACCTTCTCTTTCTTATAAGTCTTTATCTTTCTTACCTACTCCAGAGTCTTAAAAGCCCATAGTAGAGATTAAAGAGAATGATAATGTTGACTCTGATGTTAAGATACAACCACTTAACTCTAAACAATTTTTGCAACCTGCTTTGCAGACACCACAAAAAGGTTCTGAATTGAGAAGATCTAAGCATCAAACTTAGATACTCTTTAAGAAAGGAAATATTTGTAAAGAATGAGGATATTCTACCAATATTCTGTGGAATCCTTATGGTAGCCAAGAAAGAGATTTTCTAACCTCAACATAGCTTATGATAGGTATGAAAATACTTGTTAGAAATCATGAAGGATTCATTAAAATAAACAATAATTTTCTGGTAATCTGCTATCTAGGATAGTAAGTATTATGACTCAAAGATCTTAGAGCTGGTCAATAAGAGAAATCTTATATAGGGTTTACACAAGAGAACTTAATAGAGAACTCTGTACAAGATTGTCTACCTTATATACCTAGACTGATGGTCTGTGCTACTACTGTGATTAGCCTATCCTAAATGACCATATATCTTCCTTAATATCAACATGTGTTATATATGTTGTATAACATCATTCTTTCTAGAATCTTCTATCTTTTTTCATTGTAACCATGTGATTATGTGACTGTGACTGTGTAATGTGACAGGCTTGTGACAGTTATGACCATGGTGTCATGTTGAACCCTAAATAAAAATAAAATAGAAAAGAGAAAATAAAATATAGTTCAATGTTTACAACCTTAACAGTAAGGATAAATAGAGTTGATTACCTACATAACTCATTCAATAATATCATTGAGATAAATAGGACCCCATATAATATCCAGTGGAAGGGTAAATGCCTAATCATTATTAATAATAAGAGTAAAATAGACATCCTATCTTTTACAGATAAATCAGCTGAGCTATATCACTAGCTACTTGGTATATCCTGCAAGAGAAGGGAGAGTAGAGCAAATTCACTTTTTCTTGGCACAATATGTAACAGAGTCTTGCCCAATTTCCAAAAATCTTGGAGATATCACTAGATTGCTAACTGATATTCAAAAGAGGTAGCTTGAGTTTTATCTTGAAGAGCTGAAATTGCTTAAAGACAGAAATGTCTATAAAGTTGAAGACCTCTCTAAGAAAAGAAAAGTGATCAAGAATTGCTGGATGTTCAACATTAAGTCTAATAGTTGTTATAAATCTCAACTTGTTACAAAAAGATTTTTTCAGATTGAAGAAATTAACTTTGATGACTTATTCTCTCTATTTGTCTGCTATGAGAAAGCACATCTATTTATAGCTGTTGCTGCCCTTAAAGATTGGAATATCTATAGTGTTAATGTAAAAACTGCCTATCTATATAGTGATCTGAATAAGAAAATATATATAGAGCAGTCTGAAGGTTTTAGGCTATCTGGTAAAGAAAAGAAAGTCTAGTGACCCCACAAAGCATTGTATGGCCTTAAGAAAGCTGGCTTATCTTAGTAGTGAACTATAACTAAGTCAATGTCAACTCTAGAATTTAAGTAATGCAAATCTGATGCTAGTGTGTATTACTTCATTAATATAGAGACTAGAGAGCTTGTTATAGCAATTGTCTATATCAATAATATTTGCTTCATGGGTTCAAAAGATTCCCTGTTTCTCTGAAGGTTAAAGTAAAAACTTATAATAAAATAAGAATGTCTTGATCTTGGAGAAACCAAAGAGTTTCTTGGAATATACATAAGTTATAACTGCAAGGATAAAAAAGATCTTTGTAGACTAATCTATGTCAGAGTTGAAGATAGTAGACTTTAATTATTTTTATTTCTTTTCTCATTTTTATTTTTATTTCTATTTTATTTTCTCACTTTTAGACTCAGAGTTAGGGATTAGTATTATGTGACACTGTGACATATCTGTCACAGAAAAATGTAAAAGGTTCTGAAACAATAATGTTATATTATATGTCAATAGTATATAGTATATATTGTAACGACCTTAAGCTAGAGCTCAGGTTGCAACTAAGGCAAAGACTTGAGGAAGGTTAAGGGATATATAAAAGTGGTAAAGCGTAAGGATACAAGAGTGTAT
>Ga0157368_1001331_pt1 | contig 10477 bp, 9 predicted proteins | sample AttbisABBM3_FD_113146 | JGI IMG/M metagenome (GOLD analysis project Ga0157368, IMG submission 113146) | Fungus gardens microbial communities from leaf cutter ant in Botucatu, State of São Paulo, Brazil - Atta bisphaerica ABBM3 | ecosystem: Host-associated > Fungi > Mycelium > Unclassified ...
GACATAATTAGTTACCTTCTAAAATTAGCCTGACAGCTGCTATGACAGATGACAGCTCCTATCAGGTACGAGTTTTGATCATGTGATGGTAACAGCTTGCACATGGACCATCACTCTTTTGTATATATACCTCTGTGTCTGAGGGCTAGACCTCAGACTTAACAACATTAATTATTCTTGTTGATACTACTCATCATTATCTCCTTATACTGAATCTCTAAAACACCACTAAGTTCAAGTATCACAACCAGTGAGTAGCTTATTTGTGATAGCTTTACCGCTTGTGTTATCATTGAACCTTGTGTCTAGTGGTTGTTATAACAACTACTACCCTAATAAATTCCTGTCTAATATTCCTAAGAAGAGAATATACTAAATGGGACTTATAGGAGACTCCACTGTTTCTCTATATGTACAGATCATAAGAGGACACTGTAGCATAAGGCTTCTACATGAAATTTCTACACTAACAACATCCACATAAGGTAATATATCTATCTGCACCAGTAGGCTTTGGTACAACTAAACAGCTAAATTTTCCTCTACCTAACTGGCATATCCCTTAAGCCTAGAGTCCAGCTGTTCTTCTTGACTTTTGGATGCATTGCCCTTAGTTGAGAATGATGAGAGAGTAAAGTAAGAGAGGGTCCTATAATGGGTAGTCTCAAGAAAGAATATTGAGTTCTAACTCAAGATCTTAGAATTGGTTAAGTGAATGAACCTTATATTAGGTTAATGCAAGAGAACTCAATAGAGAACTCTGTACAAGATGATCTATCTTATAGACTAAACTACTATGGTCTGTGCTATTACTTCTTTAGCTTATTCTAAACAACCATGTGTTTGCCTTAAAGCAACATGTATTACATATGTTATATGTGTTAAGATCATTGATGGTGGACTTTATTTTTATTTTTCTCTCTTCTTTTTAGTTTATTTTTCTTTCTTTTTCATTTTCATTTTCTATTTTTAGAAACAGCTCAGGTTAGGGTTTGTCAGGCATGCTGTCACATCAGTCACAAGTTGATGGTGTAGTCACAAGACTGATCATGAGACTTGGGAGAATGGAGTAGAAGGTTCTGGAATAAAGTGACATCACACAACATGGATAACACATGTTGACCTCATGTTATACACATGGTCATTTAAGGTAGGGTGCACAGCAGTGAGCACGGACCATGAGTAGTAGTATATAAGGTAGACTACTTTGTACTAGGAACTCTATCAAGTTCTCTTGTGTTACTCAATACAAGAGTTGTCTTATCACTTAACACTTTAAGCTTTAAGTCATAACAATATAATATCATTCTTCCAGAATCTTTTATATCTTTTTTTGTGACCTTGTGACTTGTGACTGTTACTGTGACCATGTCATCTGATGTGACTGATGTGTGACAGTGTAATCATGATGTAACCCTAACCCTAACCCTAGATCCAAATAAAGAAAATAAAAGAAAAAAAGAAAAAGAAAAGGGAATTAAATAAAAAATCTAGCATCCAAGCTTCACATGTCTGATACATACTATGTTGATCATAGTATAAGTATGAATTAGCAAAATGTTTATTCAACATCAAGTTTTCTTGTGATCCTTATGAGACTCTTTCTTGCACTTAAGACTACTTAGTGAGCTACTGACTATCTTTGGTTAGTGGTCATCACAACATGCACAGATGTGGAAAACACCTAGAACTGGTAAGAGGTTTTTTGTTAGTGAGAAATGGAATATCTCAGATGCCTTGGAAATGAGTCTATGATATTAAAGCTACTATCTAATCTATGATAGAGAGAAATGCATAGATATGGATGAGTAATAGCAAATGGTGCTACCAGACTAGAAGTAAATTTAAGATATTACACTGGATATCAGCCTAATTGGAGTACTCTAAGTGGTTGGTTCTTTGATAATATAAAATTGAGAATAGATGCAACTAAGCACAAGTATTAATTTTAAATATGTTTAGACCAGGACCAAAAGCTAATAATGAACTTCATTAGAGGGCTTGACCAAAACTTCATTTAGCAACTTCTAACATCCTGAAAGACACTTCTATTACAAATTTTTTCTCTCATATTAAAGGCGATTGTAGTAGGCCATGATATTGTATTATAATATGGTCTACTCAGTCAAAACTGATAGCGATAGCTCTATGACAAAGGCCCATCAATTAAGACAAAGTCAACAGCTGCATTATGTGAATGTTGATCTTGAGTTGTATATGCATATAGGTACCTTCAAACATTGTCGACTTTTCGGTCAGTCAGCTGATTGAGCGTTAAAGGGGATCCACGTGATAAACGATATATTATCATACCTTGACCAGAACATTATATCGACTAAACATTACCTCCATAGTACAATTATGGCTTCATCTCACGCCGCCCAACAGCTTGTTTCACAGAAAGAAGTGGCACGAAAACTGGAGGAGTACATCGAGAAGTAAAAAGGAAATCAGACTGATTCCTCTTGTCCACTAACAGCACTTTTTGACAGGATTCACTACTCTGACCGCTATTCCGATGAAAACTACGAATATCGCCATGTAATTTTACCCAAATCACTCCTCAAAATAATCCCAAAGCAATACTTCTGCAACGACTCGGGAACACTACGGTTATTGGAGGAACATGAATGGCGGGGGATTGGTATTACTCAAAGCCTTGGCTGGGAGCATTATGAAGTTCACGGTAGGTATAAAGGAGCCGAAACCATTATATTCCTCATTGATACCAGTTCAGCGCCTGAACCTCATGTTCTCCTCTTTCGTCGAGCCAAGAATAATGGACCATCGAACCCCGCAAGAGGTAAACTAGTTACGGAGGCCATTCGCAGGAAGTGAATCAATGGACCTCATTCCAGGCATGAACTGATGTGTTCACACCATTCGTATCGCTAGTATGTTTCAATGAGACAGTGATTTCTATTAGTTTAATCGCCGTATTGCGCTTCGAATCGCTGTCAAGCCAGTGATCTCTACCACTCTACTAGTAGTTGAACTGGTCTTGATTCATTCTAGATCACCTATCTACAAGAGTGAGATTATGGTAGATCTAGGCGAATTCGTTCAGAATTTCGAAGTAGGGAGGTCACCCCACTGGGTCATGGGGCCAGGGTCAACAGAAGGGCTCAAGTTTTGTTTGAATATGTGCACGTCCTTTATGTATGTTGCCTTGGGAAGTATAGGGTTTACATCTTCCCCTTCTATTGGATGCTCTATCATGCACGGTTTGATTTCAGCCAGCAGGGTCGCCGCATCTTCCCGCCCTGCCAGTTCAGTCGTCCAGAATTGTGTGAAATCGGTAAGCGTTGGTGGTCCATCTGAGAACAGCTCCCTCTCATCGACTTCAATACAGTTGAAGCCTGCTAAGCGAAGCTTCTGTTGGAACGCCCGCGATGCTGCCTCACTCACTTTTTTGATACGGGGCTTCTGAGCAATGATGTGAACAGATAGTTTGGCACGTGTAGGGGATTGTGGGTCAATGTGGGTTTGGAACAGTCGAAGAATATCGGCTTTTTGAATGGAAAGTAAAAGCTCGGCGTCCTCGTATCCTATCAACTCGTGAGATTGAAGCATTTTCCGCTAAACGGGATCATACTTCTCAAGAAATCCCAGTGGCCAGAAGTAACATGAGTTTGAAAATGTGACGATTCTTCGGAAAGGTTTTTGGTGGCCTCTAACCATTTCTTCCTGAGACTTGTTTTGTGCTCATCCAGTTCTACTACAGCCATTTCTTCTAATTTTGACCTCATTTCTTCAAGGAATGCCTCTACTTTCTGCTCCAGATAACCTGGAGTTTTCTCGCTCTGAACTACAATCCGTAGGCCTCGTTCACTGGATCCCGAAAGACTCCATGTGTTAGCGGAGACAACATAGCCCAACTGTTCTCGAGTACGAAGGACATTGAAGGCAGGTTCAGCCAAAATTTGGGTCAGTAATGCTGCAACGACGCGAAGACGTCGATCAACGATTGACCCATAATGGAGATAGTATGTTAGGGCAGAGTTGGCCTGATTTTGATTCGGCAACGGAAAGGACCAGATGTAATTAGAAGCTGACGGATGTTAAGAAATTTTTATGCACTTGAGGACACCACACACCTGTAGGAAGAATTAAGGCTCGTTCGTTTAATTGCGTTTGGGGCAAGCTGGTAGGTTGGAGGCCATCTTCAACTATATCTGCAATTCTGAGTGCTTCCTGCAAAAGGCCGGTGAAGTGTTGTTAAATTCAGCTGAAAGGGGACATACATCCTTGTGAACATTCCCAGTAACCAGCATGCGCAGATGAACATCCAAGAATAACTTCTTGGCGTGCAAATCGATCTCCTCTGCTGTTATAGCTAAAACAAATTAGCTAGCTCCTTTACGGGAGCAGAATGAGATACACACATGGAAGTTCTTTCAATTGTTCTTCAGTGGTCCATTGTCTTTCGGACAGTAGGTAACGTCCAAAGTAGTCAGATATCGAGTATGATTGTCCGAGGAAAAAGTTGCGCCATTCCCTTGCAACCTGGGATGAAGGTAAGTAAGGCTGTCGAATTACTCGTTGACTCGGTATGTAACGACCTGCTCTTTCATTACCGCCAGACGATCGGGCTTAGCTTCAAGTTCCCGCGCTTTCTGCATGACGACCCGAATGAGCGTGGCTAAATTATCATTATACCCTCCCGCAAAGACGTATAACCCGGTGGTTGTATCACTGAAATGATAAGACAAACCAGCAAGGTCCGCATCATACGCAAACTCGGTCAATGCATCATTAACGAGATCAGTATAGAGCCTAGATGAAAACTTAGAGAATGTCTCATGATTAAACGAAATCAGATACCTGGTAAGTGCTGCTGCCCGAGGAGTGACATAGCTTGCTGGACTACAAAGTTCCAAGAAAAGAAAGTGTAATTCTACAGTTCTATCGGCGCTCACCTTCGGATATCAGTCATAACGTATGCTTTTGGAATCCAAAACCTATCGTCTTTTTTGTGCCATAGAGTAGTCAAGGGACTTTGGCGGATCATGTAGGGTCGTTCTGACGACTGAAAGTGAATGAGCTGTGACCAAGTTACGCTTTCATACTGCTAGAAGTACCTTGGTTACCTCACGCTTCTCGACATCGAGATTTGAGGGTATGAACGCATTAGGTCCTGGCAAGAATAGTTCCGGAATATCATTCGCTGCTTCTGCCTAATCACAAAATCAGTGTCATGATTAGGATTGCCTGTCGCAACTCAAATCGACCTGATCAATGAAGCTCTCCTCAAAACGAGTCACATTGTAGTCTGTATCATACCAAGGTTCTTTTACCCATTGCAAACCTGGTCGAATCTTGTTATGTTCATCTTCCTTGGCCATGAGAACAGTACGACTTTCTGATATCCGAAATGAGTTCAAGTATCGACGGATAGTTGCTTCTTCATGCCCACTTCCCTCATAAGCACCCCATTCCCAGGTCAGTTGTGGGCCACTAAGCAGCCGCTCAGGAGGGACAGGCCAACTCATATGTTCCGCAATCCAAGTAGCATAGTTATCGGGACGTCGTTTTTCAGCGAATTGGAATCGTACAGATGAGAGTGTGGCTATCTCCTTCTGATGGTAAGCCTCAAATTTGGCAGTCCTAAGCAGTGAAAGATACTTGAACGCAGCCAAGATTACCGATCGATAATTTCCTACGATCAAAAGATATTCAACAGTATGGCCTGGCGATCAGGGTTTAAACGCACTAAATCCTTCTTCTGTCAAGTATATAGTAATTTTGAACGCGGCGAATGCTCGGGCCAAGTTCTGCTCTCCAGAGGAGAGTGAACTTATCCAGCCTTTGTCTTTCAGGTAAGAATGCAGTGATCCTGGACCCTCGTGACCAACTAAATGGGAGATAAAGTTGGCTGGCTTATAGCGCCAGAAGGGAGGTTGATATTCCAACGGAAAATATATCTCAAGCGCATGAAAATCCATGATAGTTTGCACCGAAACTAATGTCTGTTCTTCATTGATTAATATGATTTACAACATTTTTCGCACGCACCCCTTTTTCATCACATCCAAAAGGATGGTCATCGATCATCGGTAATGGATCCTTTCCGCGGTTTGGCACAAGAGAAAATAGTTTTGAACTCAGATTCGATAATTCGTCCAACGATTCTGACGAAAAGGTTTCAGATTAAACTAATTTAGCGGACATTAGCATACCTTTTCCAATGATACAAAGGTTCATACGACTGGCACAATACTCCTCAGCCCACCATTCTATCAGTCGTCGGCGAATCTCACGTCCAACTATGCCACCATCAGCATCGGTCTCAGAAGGAACAGGGGAGAGAACTCTAGATGGAGGATTGGATAGCGCAAGATTGAGACCACCTGGTGGAGCCAGATCCAACACCATTTGCGCTTTAACTTCTCTTGCTGCCTTTGACAAACTGTCACGGTTACCAGTTCCGAATTTGCTCCAAACGTGACCGTCTTTACTAAGATGCTTGTTTAACTGGAAAACGCGCCAAACATCTGTCTGATGATTCTTCTTGTTCTCTGAGTCAACTGCATTCAGCTCTCGAGAAGTGCAGGATGGCGAAAAGAGGGGCGAGTGAAAAAAACCAGAGAATCGTTTGAGGGCATCAGCCAAAACCGATGTGGTGATGGTAAAATGATAATTGGTATTTGTAGTCGAAGTGTATGCATTGGATCCACCATTATTTTTTGAGAGATACTATCAGGGTATAAGCAAAGATTTGATAATGAATGTGATGCAAAACACACTTCTTGGTACTCGTTCTCACGAGGAAATTGCTCAGTACCCTGTTGGGTATCAGTAAAATTCGAGCAGATGAGTGCGCGGATATACCATAAACAAAAGATGCTCGCAGAAATGAGCAAGACCAGGCATGTCTAGCTATTGAACCAGTGAGTTAATCTATCCTGATACCGGAAGAAACATACAGGATCATGAAGATGACCCACGGCAACATCAAGACTTGCAGCAGCTTTATCTGTCTCAATGTCGTGAACCAAGGTTGCTTTCAACCCATTTTCTAGCTGGATGATGCGATATTCTCGTTCATCTTGTGGAGATTTTTCAATCGGCTTTGTAAACACCGAATAGGGAGGTACAGTTGCATCTGTTGGGATGGTATGCTTCCAGTCGGGCCCAAAAGTGATCATCGAAGAATAGCAAGTCAAGGTATCGAGACGTTGAGAATGGCGAGCTTGGTACAATGCTACTCGATAGGAGAATGCACATCCAAGTCTAAGCATTTGACCAGGCCATTTACATTTACCTGTCAAGTCACCTTCCAAATCGAGCATCAGATGACCAGTTTTTCCCACATTTTAGACTTGGCTCAGCCTGCAACTAAGGTGAAGACTTGAGCAAGAGTAGAGGAATGATCAATTGGCAAAGCATAAAGATACAGAAAATATCCACTCAGTCTGATACTCAAGTATGTAAATGGCTGTATTTTGTACCTATTGGAATATGCACTATAAAGTTTTCACAAGCTCACCTTAGTCTAACACTCAAGTATATAATTAATGGTCCAAGCATTGGTAAAAATTATATAGTTGTGTATCCGGCAGTCCATCAGACTGTTAACCAAATATGATTGAACAGGTCCATTTTTGTTGGTGAGGTTCAAGATCTCAAAAGAGGTATTTTCTATTTTTACATTCACTTTCCTATTTTGGAAAGTTGTTCCTTTTCACTTTTGTTCCAAACACAGATCAATCTATACTGCCAGATGAATCATTTGTTGATTCATGCCAGCCAATTCTATTACTTGAACTATACAGTTTTTATTCAATTTTCCTTACTTATAAAAGTTTTGATGTAAGCAAACCTTAGCTATATAAAATCTATGTGGCTGAATTGAGCTCAATATCATACTTTTAATAGATTGACTTAGTGTATAGTTGTTATAATCTCAAAGTTTTTAAAACAAAAAAAAATCTTGTATTAAGATTAACACAAGAGAACTCAATGTAGTTCTAGTACAAACTGGTCTACTTTCTATACTAAGAACTGTGGTTCATACACATATAAATCTACTCTATTCTAAAGTTTATGTGTTGACTATGAGAGCTTATAACTAAGATATTTTAGTAACTTCTATGATATTTTTCTTGTCATATGACAGTGACAGTGACAGTGACTTTATATCACAGCTCTTAGCAAAGTTTTAATAAAAACTAGAAAATAAAAGAAAGCAAATAAAAACCAAGCCCAATGTTTAAAACTCTAATATTACTTCTCTTTTAAGGTTTCTTTTCTGAAGAAATAGACTTTCACCTTTGTCAATTTTTCTTCAACCTTCTTAAGTATTTTTCTTTGAATTCACCATCATTCTATCTGTATAATAACTATTTATTTTCTTACAATTCTCTCCTTCTGAAATTTTTTTCTTTGGCTGCTCCTAACTTTTCCTATCTTCTTATTTTCATACTTATTCTTTCTTCAAACTTTACTACTACTTCTTTTACATTCTTCAAATCCACTTCTTTTTCCCAAGTGTTATACTCTGCTGTGAATTTTTTCCAACAAGATATTTCACATATTCTTGTACCAATCTCTTGTTAAGAATTTTCTCTACTTCTCACTCTTCTACTCCATTCACTTTTGGTTTTTCTACCTTTTGTTTTTTCACTAGTTTTCTATACTTTACCACTTTGCTTGTATTTACCACTAGATAAATTCTCATTAACTTAATTTCAACTCAATCATATTAGCCATTATAATTTCTTTTATTACATAAGACCTTACATATCTCTCTATTATCTTCTTAGCTGGTTATTCCTTAAATATCAAGTCTTTTGTACTCAACATAACTTTTTCTCTCTTCTTTTATTCCTCTACTTCTTTCCTACTCTTTTCACAGACTCTGTCACTTTTCCCATCTTTCTCTTTTGTCTGATATCTGCTCCTATTTATAGTTTTCTTCTATAGTTCACTATAAATGACAAAGTGTTAGTTGCAGTATATGTTTTGCTATTGACTGCAAACTCTGCTATTGCCAATCACTCTGGCTGTCAGAATTAAAGATGATAGACTTTATTTATTTTTAATTTATTTTCTATTTTCTATTCTTATCTTGGAAACTAGGGTTAGAGTTTAGTGTGGTATCACATGTCACTATCACACTATCACACAATCATGTGTTATAATAGAAGATAGTAGAAGGTTCTGAAAGAATGATATTATACAGCATGTTATACACATATTGATCTTAAGGCAAACACATGGTCATTTAGAGTAGGCTAATGTAGTAGAGTACAGACCATTAGTTTTAGGTATATAAGGTAGTCAATCCTGTACAGAGTTTTCTATTAAGTTTTCTTATATTAACTCTAATACAAGATTTTTATTCTTGATCCTCTCTAAGATCTTAAGTTTGTAATACTGGCCAATTCTTCTATTTATAATTTATAAGTTCCTAATCTTAATTCATTCTCTTTATTTGCTTATCTATGTAAGGATATCTACTATTTCACACCTATAGCCTTCAATTTAACCTACTCTTAACTCATTCTATATTCAAAACTCTGTAATATCAGATACTAGATTTCTTTTAGTTATTCTAAACTCTAAAAACTACTTTCTATTATTATTTTTCTTTATTTACTTATTTTACTGAAGTATCTATGGAAATAGTCACATGACATGACATGACATCATATAACATCAGTAAATTACCTAATAAGTCATATATTATAATAATATAATATAGAACTTGGTAGAATATTCTAGAAATAGATTATATTATATATATTAGAGTAGAACTTAGTTTATAGTATACAGACCAAATATAATTTGTATAAGTAGTAGTCCAATTGAACAGAACTTCTTGTCAAGTTCTCTTGTTATTCCCACTTACTAATCATTATAACTTAAAAAGTAGTAGCTATAATAGTTATACTGTTATCATTATTTCTCTTGTATAAGCTAATCTAAGAGGTTGAAATGCAAAGTCTAGATATATAGATTAGCTATTATTTCTAGGAACTTCATTTTGTTCTCTTAGATTTTTATCACAAAATAAACTACTCACTTATTTGTGATATCTAAATCTTAGGTATACTCTTAGAGGTTTAGGAGTGATTCAGAAGTTTAATAATGATGATAATGATGATAAAGATTAATATAGATGTCAATGATAAAAAGATGAAAATTGATATTGTTAAGTCTGAGGTTGAATCCTCAGATATAAAGATATTTATACCAAATAGTAATAGTCTATACATAAGCTGTTTTCATCACATGATCAAAACTTATATTTGGTAGGACTGTTATCTGTTATAGCAGATGTCAGGCTAATTTTAGAAGATAACTAATTATGTTACTATATTGATATGCTTGTATTTCTATGAATACTAATCTCTATATGATGTGTTACAAACTCAAGTCCTTAGAGTGGAATAAGTGGATAAACCTTGTATTGGGTTAACATAAGAGAACTCGATAGAGAACTCTGTACAGAATTGTCTACCTTATATACTAA
>Ga0157368_1001332_pt1 | contig 10474 bp, 14 predicted proteins | sample AttbisABBM3_FD_113146 | JGI IMG/M metagenome (GOLD analysis project Ga0157368, IMG submission 113146) | Fungus gardens microbial communities from leaf cutter ant in Botucatu, State of São Paulo, Brazil - Atta bisphaerica ABBM3 | ecosystem: Host-associated > Fungi > Mycelium > Unclassified ...
AGTTGAATAGGAGTATCTCCACTGTGGAAGACGGAATACCTGGATGGTTACAGCACCACCATGAGATGTGTTGTGAGAAAGGTGGCCACCATGGAAGGCAGGCTTGTATGTTTTGGAGGTGACTCCACTGTGGGGATGTAGTTTCTGGATGAGTGGACTTGCATATGACAACCTTGTGCTGCTTTTTTGAACATCTGGACAAATTCATCCATAGTTTGTGGATCTTGTTCAATTGCTTCAATTCTGCTACCTTTGCTAATTCATTATCACCTCCAAATTTCTTTTTAAATTCTGCCAAAAAATCTCCTACTAATACAAACATCAGCTCCCCTGCCTCCAAATCTTTCAGTATATTTTCTTTCCAAACATCTACTGGTCCTCCCTACATATATGTCAGAATCTATTGAACTTGTTCCTCCACTTCTGCCTCCCTTATCTTCATCTGAATATACAACTTACACACTGTAACAAAACACACTACTTTGCTTGCTTCTCCATCAAACAAAGGTGGTTTGGCCACCTCTACTTGAGATGATATAAAAGGTGATAGAACAACAACAAGAGATCAATGAAAGGAACTTCTTCTGAACTAGTTTCTGAAACTAATGCACTGCATTGTGTTGGCAACAGGTTGCCTGTGAAAGAATCCCTTGCTCCACACACCGATCGCTGATCGCTTCCACGGCGGTACACTCACCTTCTCTAAGGGAGTTATAGTGATCATGTGATTGAGGATAATCCCGTTCCTCAGGAGCGCGTCAAAGGCGCCGCATTCACGATAGAAGAGAGGAGAGCTTTTGGTCTTATTGGACGTTCCAGGCTAATACTCTCAAAGAACAGTGCACTCGTATGAGCAACAGTATGGTTCACCGATTCCCAAGAACGCGCTTTTACAGAGTCTGGAGGATCAGAGTTGGACGCATTATTATGGGCTTTTGAGGCTTTGTTTCTAAGATTTAAGCCAAGGGCTATATCGAACGACTCGCATGTGCTGCCACGGTTTACCAGGGAGTTTTATCGTCATCTGCGGTTCCGACACCATGTCCAGCTTCACCATAAAATAGCGCTCGTGGGGGCCAACCACATTTCTCCTGCGTGGATGCCCATGCAATCCGTGCACCACGCATCCTGAAGTCCTTTTCCCGATGAAAATCCATCCGAGATGACTGACCAAACAGACACCGGTCCCGAACCACCTTATGCCAGACCAAATCCTTACCTTCACCCCTCTTCCCCTGACATACCCTTCTACGTATTCGATATAGCCTATGAAACTTGGGGAACACTTTCACCTGCCAAGGACAATGTCATTTTGTTACATACCGTTCTCTTAGCCTCATCGCATGCTGCTTCGACCAGTCTCAATCCTGCTCCCGGGTGGTGGGAGAAGTTGATTGGTCCCGAGAAGACCCTGGATGCGAATCAATTCTTCACTATTTGCATCAATATCCTTGGAGGATGTTATGGTTCCACAGAGCCATCCTCTATCGAAGCTGACACTGATGAACCTTGGGCGACGACATTCCCTATTCTTTCGATATTCGATATGGTTCGAGGATATCGATATCTCGTTTTTGGATCATCTTTGTGTCAAGAAACTGTATGCAAGCGTGGGTTGGCCTATGGGTGCCATGCAGAGCCTAGCTGCTGGCAGGTTATTCCCTGGGCAAGCTGGGAATATCGTCAGCATCAGTGGAACTGCATGTAACACGCCTTCCAGTATCACAATGCGGTTTGCACAATGAAGTAGACATACACGATACATTGAATGATAGATTAGATCAACATTCGATCACATAGGATCACCTGCGCGAACGAGTCACGGCACGCCTGAGGTTTAAAATGCAGCCCTTCTAAGAACCCTATTGTTCTGAAAGCCCTTCTTCCAGCTCCTACATTCTCGTTACCTTGCTTCAAACCTTTCTAACAGTGTTTTCCGATATAACCAAAATGGCTTCACCAACTAGTGTTGTTCCAACTCTTCAGCAGAGTGGATTCAAAGGCGATGTACTCGTCGATGGAATGCCCGAGTTTGCAGGTGCCACTGATGCGTACGGTCTCAACTACGCGAAGAAACCTCACTTGGTTCTGTTGCCCAATTCGCCTGAGGATGTTTCCTTAGCTGTAAGTACCTATATACAGCTTTCCGTTAGAATTCTGATAATAAATTTCGCGTCAGATCAAATGGTTGAGTGAGCACTCTCTGGACTTTGCTGTCCGATCGGGTGGTGTGGCCTGCTCCCAATCAGATAGTGTTATTTTGAGTCTTGCCAAATTGAACAAGTACGATTTTGGTCCTTTTTTAAAGTCAAACTTGGTGACTAACGACTTCTATATTGTAGAGTTGAGTATATCGCTTCGAAGGAGATCATCCACCTTGGTCCTGGTCAAACATGGGGGAATGTTTATTCTGAATTGAAGGATCTTCCTGTTACTGCCCTTGGCGGTCGTCTTCCGTTCGTTGGTGTTGGTGGTTTTACTATTGGAGGCGGAATGAGCTATCTTATGAACCACCATGGGCTCGCATCTGATAGCATCATCGATGCGCAAGTTGTTCTAGCAGACGGCTCTATCAAATGGGCAAAGGATGACGCGGACTTGATGTGGGTAATCAGAGGGGCTGGGTATACCGTCGGAGGTATAACACATTGCTGCTTCTACCCTCAGTTTCTATTGATTGATTATTATTTAGTTGTAACTGAATTAATAGTAAAAGCATACCCAAAGCCTACAGAGATTTTCGCTGGCTTTGTAGTCTACCCTATCGACAAACTCGAATCCATCAAGCAAAGTGTTGCCAACTTTACCAAAACCAACACTGATCCTAACCTTTCTCTTCTCCTTGCTGTGGTTCCTTTCAATGGTGACCCTGTCGTCTTGGTGAACCCTATTGTTTTCGGGACCGAATCATTTGCGAAATCCGCTCTTCCTTGGGTATGGGGACCTGGTTCCGTTATGGATACCACTGCTCCTCTTTCTTGGGAACAACTTCAAGATATGCAATGTGAGTTTTAAATCCATATAATCGAAAGATTATTTACATCGTATATTATAGTGGCTTTCGTCCATCATCCTGCAGCCAACTCCAACTACCAACAACACAGCGTCATAGTCGAACACCTGACAGCCGACTTTATCCAAGCCGCAGTAGACTGGCAACTCGGTCTCCTCTCAGATCCCAGATGGGCCGGAGTCCAAATGCTCTTCGAACCCTTTGTTCCAAAATGCTTCTCCACACATGCTAAGGACAGCGCATGGTCACATTCAGTGGAGAATGTGACAGTAATCGAAGTTTTCATTGAGCAGAAGGATGCGACGACGAGCGATGCCGAAGTGAACGCTGCTAAACTTCGTGCTGGGAGTGACATTATGGAACAGGTACCTGGGATAGGTAAGGTCCTTCCCAGATATCCTAATTATTATCTTCAAGGAACACATGCGTCTGAATTTTATGGCGATAATCTCCCAAAGTTAAAGGCTATAAAGAAGAAGTTTGACCCAAGTAATAGGTTTAACAAGAGTATCTCGATTGCTTGATTCATGAGTTGTATATTATTGTTACATTGAGCTTTATATAGGGCGTTTTAAGATTTTCAATGTATGTTGACAGAATTACAGACAAAATAATACAAAAAAGCTGTATGTGCAATTATTTTCTGTGTATGGACGTTTACACGAAAAAAGTGAAGGTTTCAAGTTTCTGTCTTGTCTACAATTATCTACATTTTTCTGAAATGATCTGAAATGCAAAATTCCGGTATTAGAGAGTAAATAGGTACGAAAACCCCTTGAGACAACGCCAGCAGTTAAGATTCCGAGAACTTCAAGGTCTTAGGTGAGAATATCAAAGGGAGGCAAACGGGAATGTGAAGAAGTGAAGGAGTTGTAATGTAACATATGCATATGTATCATATCAAGTGGCCGGAACGACGTCCAAGTGACATCTACCAATAAAGGATTATCAATTTTCAATTAGTCAGCTCCGGACAAAGAGCAACGAGAAGTGGGTCGACGGAAACGCTAAACGAGAGGCAAACGAATGGGGAGAGATCTCGCAAGCTGACACCGCAGGAGTCATTAGTCGAACGCGCAGAGTCTTGACACTTACTCGCTCTCATTGTGTTTCGTGGAAGATATCTATCATGGAAATACGCCACCGAAAATACATGCGTTATGAACCTTGTACGAAATGGACTGAGGTTCTTATCCTGATTTCAATGTCATCGCTGATTTACGATTCTAATACTTCAGGTAGGTTAACCTACTTCCACCTGCTCGTAGGAAACCAGTTTTCTCAGGTGCACGCTTCGCCTGCCATGTGCAACGTCCTGTGACAACGCCTGCCCAGCCTGACCATGCCTGAGAAAAGTTGGATATCTTAAAGCACGTAACAATGTGGCAAGTATTCGATCTTTGGGCGTATATTGCCGACGCAAGCTCGGTATCGATAACACACAAATGTTTGACCAGCAGGTCCTTGTCCCACACCGAACAGTGCATGTTCGTTCCATGACCTCAGTGTATGATCAGTTGAAATATCTTCAAGCACGCAGTGGTATAAACAGCGGTCGAATGGACGTACAAACCTTTCAATTCGGAGTGCTCGGATCGTATACCAACACACACGCTTCACAACTAGCATGCTTCATACAACCACATATCTGCATCTCTTTGAGTCTATTTCTGGTACAGACCCAGAAATATCTTTTGATTTTCACTTCGTTGCTTGATGTGTTGTTCGTTGGGTGGGCCTCAGTTTCAGCGTGACTTTCCTGATCCTTTGGAAGTCGGGCCAAGAATACGTTGTCCCGTCGCTTTATGTACCCACTTTTCATCAGCTTTCTATCACATCTATGCCCGATGCTTGTAACAGTAAATTACATGTGGCCGTCGTCAACCTGCCACGTCGTCACAATGGTCACACAAACAATTTCCAGCTAAACATGTACAATATCGGTATACAAAGACCCCGCTTGTCGTGAAAAGAAGAGATCTCTCGCCGACTCTTCTGATGATCAGGAGGGAGAATATCACATTGTCCTCCTATCATCGCATCCCTGATATTGATATGGGAACGGCCAAGGTATAATGGTATGTGTTTCCGGATAGCTCCTGCCATAACCTTAACTGATCCCAGGGCGCTTAATGTTGTTGAATAGCCTCAAGGAAGTTAAGTGGATATAATAGTGCAAGATCAGACACACGCCGTGCTCCAGTCCTCCGTTCTTCCCGCTCTCTCACCATGGCGTCCTCTGCTGTCACTGGGCTCATCAACAAGAATATCTATTTGTCGTTGAGTACGTTCTGCTACGTATTTCTCCAAGGTCTGCATCTGAACCCATATGTGTAGATGCCTTCGAGTTCGTGCAGGTTATGACGCTGAGTGTGCTTGGATGGGAGTATGTATTTCACCCCTTTCTCGAGTACACTGAGCAATGCTAACTAACTATGCTTTAGGGTGGTATCCACCATACCTATGGAGTTTGCCCTCTATCGAAAGGGCATAAAATGGACCTATTTACTGCTCAGTTTTTCCCGGTACTATTCGATAGTCTGCCTCTCCCTGGACGTGGCCTTTAATATTGCAACGGATGTAACCCCAGAATTTTGCAACAGGGTTCGATATGTCCTTCCCCTCCTCGCCAGCACAATACAATTCGCTACCGTCCCGCTCCTTCTTCTACGAACATATGCGATCTGGGGAATGAACAAGGCATTATTGCCGCTACTTTTAATCTTCTGGATCATGCCTATGGCAATTGGGATATACGCATGCACCACGTACTCTGGAGTCACCAATTCCTCATTGATACCACTTGATATTTTTGGAGGATGTAGCAATCAACCTCACGATGGTTTGTTAGCGGCGGCACCTTATATCGCCAATTTAATCGTGGACTCATGCATTCTTTTCCTCACCCTTGGCCGTCTCATACATCTCAAAGGGAGCAGCCACACGTCATTAGTCAGACGCTTGCTGATCCGAGATGGTATTCTGTACTACATCGTGGTGGTTATCATCAACATTATCAACCTCATCTTCTTCCTCGCTCCCAATATACCCTTGTCCGTGCCACGTACTAGTTTTGCGGCGCCTGCAACAATAGCAGCTACAATTATGGTTGGAAGGCTGTTCTTCAACCTTCAAAATAGTTTCTTGTCTATGAATGGCGAGGTGATGAATAGCGAGGGGTCAAAGGGATCATCGAGTAATAATCGACATCGAGGAGTTCTCAACGCTGAGAACAGTAGAGCTATGTATCCTTTACACCCCGTCCAGGTAGCTTATTCGGTCGATATGGCAAAGCACACTGATGTGGTTGAACGTGCTGCTGCAAATCGTGATGCTTCCAGTGATAGTGATTTGAAAAGGTTGGGTTATCCTTAGCTTAATCATATATATTATGTAAGCTTATGTCGTTGTCAATGCTGCATGTCAAGCATAAGAAACTAAGTCCCGTTCAATTAACCGCTTGTAGCTAAGCGGGAATTGACTCAGACATGAGAACAGGTACGTTTTGTACTGTATCGCGTGGGCGTCTTGTTGCAAAAAATGGCTGTAATCCAATCAAAAATCAATCAAAAACCAATCAACTTACAACTGGACTTTATAAAGTTATAGCTCATCTCATTCCCACCAAGTTCCTTCACCTCTGTAGCCATGTCTTCTATTGGAAGGCTTCTCACTGTTGGAAGTTTACTCGCAGTGTGGTTTGTCTTTGGACGGGGCAAGCAGGGACGAAAACTTCCGCCGGGCCCACGACCCCATCCGTTTGTTGGACATACTTTCCAAATTCCTACTGAGAAGACATGGAAGTATTTTGAAAGCCTTTTGCGTCGTTACGGTATACATGTTGTCGCTTTTTTTGACGTGCTTTTGTGACTAATAATGATATTTCAGGACCGATATTTAGACTTTCATTAGCAGGAGATGAAATTGTCGTGTTGAATAACGGAAAAGATGCTGAAGAATTGGTGAGCTCTTCACGGTTTCTCAGTCCATTTGAGACTAAAAGTTGTCTCTTTGAACGCCAGCTTGGCCAACGTTCAAAGAACTATTCCTCCCGAAAACAATTGATATTCGCTGGAAAATATCAGTCCAACACCAAACGAATGGTACTCTTACCCTATGGAGAGGAACTACGCAAACAACGCGCTGCGGTTCACTATATGCTTCAATCACGAGGTAAACATCTCCCCACTCCAGACGTGATCCAAACTAAGATCCCACTCAGCCAAAGGAGGCTACGAACAAGTAATCGTGTCTGAGTCCTTTAAATTCCTCCGCTCAGTCCTAGCCAGTCCATCCGATATGCATCGACACGCATCACGCTTTACCGCTTCGTTAATGTTTACTCTAGTTTATGGGAAACAAATCACAGAAGATAATGAGAGTGATTTAGATGCAGTCCTGGGTATACTAGAGGGCGTTTTGCAGGAAACGTATCCTGGGAGTCATCTTGTTGATACGTTCCCCATTTTAGATCTACTTCCGGACTTCTTGAGTCCGTGGAGGAAAAAGGCACTGGCGAAACACAAGAAAGAGGTTGAGGTTCGTTTTGATTATCGGTTTTTCCTTTCCAAGTCAATGAGACTGACAATATTGTGATTAGACTTACTCTAGATTGGTACTGGACGTGAAAGATCGCATGGAGAAGGGAGATACCACGGAGAGTTGCATCTCAAGGATATGGGAACAGCAAAAGACATCAACGGAAAAGCTTGATCTTGAAGATATATGTTACAGTACGCACTCCTGTTAACCAGTCCAGACAATAAGTGAACTGACATTTTTACAGTCAGTGGAGCAGTTACTGAAGCAGGAACTGATACCACTGCTGGAAGCATCATGTGGCTCACGATGGCGTTAATTCTTTATCCAGAAACCCAGAAGAAAGCCCAAGAAGAAATAGATGAATTTTTCAAGGAGTCAAATATGATCCCAACATTTGAGCATATGAATCATTTACCATATTGTTGTGCTGTGGTGAAGGAGGCTCTTAGGTATGCTGAAAAGCGCAAAAAGAAGCTATCACGTTCACTTTGATTTTTCTTCAGATGGAATTCTTCCGCTCCAGGTGGATTTCCCCATTTATCTCTGGAAGATGATGAATATAATGGATATCTGGTATGTGCTCCATGGGGATTGTATGTGAAATTTTCAACCAAGCTTCCTCTATTAGATTAAGAAAGGAACAATGGTTATACCATGTCAGTATAACATGGTACGAAACCTTCATTCAAACTTTGTCTAGTTCTAGATAAACATTCGGGCTTAGCATCACAACGAAGAAGAATTCCCAGATTCTTTCACGTTCAGACCAGAACGATGGCTTGAGAAAGACGGGGATACAATTCACGAAAAGCTTGCTGAAGGACATTACGGTTTTGGATTCGGAAGGTTGGTTAACAAATTCACCTTAGATCACGCTAAGACCTCATCTAACAAATACTATGATAGACGGAAATGCCCAGGAAACGTACTGGCTATTTCTACAGTGTGGATAGCTGCAGTACGATTGATATGGGCATTCGACTTTGGTCCAGAGTTTGACGATGCTGGGAATCCAATGCCTATCAGTCCGGAAAATTGTACTTCCGGGATGACTTCGTATGTACCTATTCGTTTGCAGGCTTATTTGGAACTGACGGGTTACTTTCTTCAGGAACCCATTGAAGTTCCCCATGAGCGCACGGGTTCGGAGTGAAGAGCGCGCTGCTTTGATCTTGCGGGAGTAGTTAGGTTCGGTATATGCTATTTTCGTAGTTATGATGAATCTGGGTCGGGGACTTTGTAAACGGTAGATAAGGAAATTGTACTGGACTTGAGCTGCCAGCTCATAATTTGAAACGATATCACCGCAGTCCTAGTCCTGAGAAAGATTTGCTTAGTGTCATGATGGTAGTTGACTTCAAATTTTGCAATGGAAGACATCCTGTGAGCGAGAGTGAAACTTACATCAGCGTGAAGAAGTCTTTTTAATTAAGATATTTGCATCGAAATTATGATGCCTCAAATTCGTTGCTGATAAGCTTTGCAGTTGGAAGTGAAAAGCAAAAGCGCATATACACTGGATACAAACCCAGTATATAACATTCCTCCGCGGGAACGCCACAGAGACGATATTTCTGATCATTCGGAAGAACGCTCCACAGCGCGTGACAAGTGTTGGAGGTACTTACTTCAGTTCAGGTTCGATGATCATCAGTAAATCTGAGAAAGACAATTCCGATGTAACCTCCGTGGTGATCTTGTGTGATAGTACAGTCGCATCGACCATGGAACGAAAAACCATTCCTGTGATTATGAGAGAGTGTGTATGATCATATGCTTCTGATCAACTTTAGAAACTTGAAGCTTGATGTACGTTCGTGATGATAAGATGAGTGAAAAGAAAATCTTTGCACCAAACGCTAGGGTGGTTAACCAGAAATCTTGGTGCATTGATGCACCGGCGATCGACGTTTACAGGAAGACAATTTCGAAATTCCGATCGTCTGCGATGTAATCGCCATAGTAATTAGATATACGGAGCGAATTTCAATGACTACTGACCAGTCACTGGTCATTTTTGAAGGAGACGCAGCACTATCGAAAAAGGCTATAGAAGTGCGTCCGGCAGACATTTTTGGCTGCCATCAAGAGAAATAGAAATCAAGCCACAATCTAAGAAAAGTTTGCGTAGGACACATGATGTACCACGTTCCTATGTGGCAACCAAACAATTAACTCTCCACCAATAGCAAAAAAATCAGCACGGAACAAATTTTGCTCAATAATAGCCCACAATCAGCATATGCTTAGTACTCTTCCTCAGGCACACCGTGGAGATAGCGGATTGCTGGTCAGACTGCTTTTTCGGAGGTGATGGTCAAAATCTCCGATTTTTGTGAACGGTACACGTGAGAAAATAAATAAGATGCTTCCTTTTGATTCAGATCGTGCAGTACGTGGGGATAAGAATATGTTTTTTCTGATGAGAGTCGACTGACACGCGTCCGCGATGACAATGAGAATGAGAAAAACCGTCAGTGCAATAGCAAGACACTTTGATGAAAGGTGAAAAGATTATTGGAAGTATCTCAATTCAGACTTAATGATCATCGATGATCATTCTCCAATTAGTAAAAGATAAGTGTCCATGTGGTGAGCCAAATATCAGTACAACATCAAAACTTCGTTGGCACCTTTCAAATTACTTATTATACAAATCAAGAAAGACAGTGTAAGTGGTGATAGAACAGTCACATTGACTATCAGCCAACTATCATTACTGGGAGGCACGTCATCAGAAGAGACTGACAAGAGACTGACAAGAGACTGACATTGTGATAGGTACCCATATTCAAGTCTCGTGGTGCTAACAGTCAACTGTCAAGCCATTACTGATAATTATGAGTCTTTAGCGAGGCGTGACATCGGGGTTGATGTTGAAGAATCAAGAAATCACAGTGTCCTACACAGGAAACTAGA